>Ga0157364_1002314_pt1 | contig 17587 bp, 11 predicted proteins | sample AttsexASBM2_FD_111476 | JGI IMG/M metagenome (GOLD analysis project Ga0157364, IMG submission 111476) | Fungus gardens microbial communities from leaf cutter ant in Ribeirão Preto, State of São Paulo, Brazil - Atta sexdens ASBM2 | ecosystem: Host-associated > Fungi > Mycelium > Unclassified ... | reverse complement strand
TACGCGAGCGGTGAGATCGGGTGACTCGTCGCGTCATTTGGAAATTTGACGACGCGAGCAAACGAGGACAATTAAAATTTGAGCGCGTCGCCGGCGACTACGGTGTTCGGTGATCGTTTAGGATATTGTAAACTGCTAGAGCGCGACGGGGTGAAGATAGTAGAGCGAGAGGGGCGGGAGGGAGAGTGTGCTGTGCGACGATAGAAGGGTATGCTGCGGGGGTGCGCTGTCGCTGGATGGAGTTAAGCCGAGCCAAATGAAGTAAATAATCTGAATACCGCCCGTGCTAATTAGTTATATAAAGGGCCTCCTCGCAAGCTCGTGGCTAGGGAAGCTTATGCCGTTAATTAACATACCGAGCAAGAGTGCCAGGCGTGGCACTAGAGAGCCGGAACTTCACTTCGTGAAAGGGGGAGAAACGGGGGGAGGAAGCTCGAGAAACATTATCGGGACAACTTTGTCACCGCTTTCCTGCCGAGATCAAGCACGGCAGGCAAGAACCAAGGGGAATTTTGCATTTTGCGCCTGTGTTCTCTACTCCGAAGGGAAAAGCCGTGAGTACTCTTCGCGGATAGGATCGCGAATCGTGAGCTTTCTTCCCATTCTAATTTCTGTATACTCTCATTGAGCTTGCAAAGCAGTCCGTATGTTTAAAAGAGAAGACGCGGGATAGGAAAATCCCCACGCGCAAAGCTGATAGATCTTCAAGAATTGAATTGAATTAACATACGCGAATTAACAAGATACGAATTAACAAGAAAACGATGCGTAGATTATACCTACATAATTAAAGCTCTCACAAATTTACAGCTTAAATTCGAAATTTGTATCATATAGCTATACAATTTTTAATAATATTTATAAAAGAAAACAATGATTAGTTCCATTACCTCTATACATATTTAAGAAGTTAAGAAAAAAAGAATAAAGTAATGTAGCCTGTGAAAGCTGAAAATGTTATACGTATATATAATAAATTATCAGATTAATAATACAAATTATCTGTAATATTAGTTGTTTAGTATACATAGATAATAATATATATAATATAATTTTAATACAAATATTTAATAGATATGTGTATAGTATTATTTATAATTATCGTCCGACATAGGATCTCGCGTATAGTTTTCCACAGCAATCCGCTGAATAATTCTAAAAGTCCCATAAATACGTGCGACGATCTTCAAACGCGTTTTTCCAGGCACTGGTACACTATTCAGGATATATCTCGTAAAATGCGATTTATGCGACGTTCCAGACTGCAAGACGAGCGTGCGCTCGTTCGTGCCTTTTTTCTTCCGCCGCGGACAATTCGCAATGGCACCTAGGAATAGTATTTATGAATTTTTTAACGTTCGCGTTACACGACAGCTCTCCAGCACCAAACAGACGTTGTTTTTCCTCCCTCTTGTCCGCCCACCTGCAAATCTGCTTAAAGCTGCCACGGCTACCCTTTATCCGAAATGTAAGGCTGTAAATTTCGACGTTTCGTTTGTTTGAGCAACGGATTTTTTTCTGGCCGTGCTTCACGCTCACTGTCGCGCCGGAAATGAACGGCGTTTTTTTACGACGGCTTTTAAACGATTATCACCTCTAATCTTTAATCCAAAACGTTGTGATATTTCTAAAAATTAGAATCATCGATAGTTTTAACGTCGAAATTCATGCTTAGAGATCGCGATGATCGAGAGTTATTGCAATCACTTTAAAAACTCACTCTTAATTTTACTACCAAAAAATTATTTCTTTCTGAAGAATCGAAACGCGAGGAATTAATGAGATCTTACAATCATGAAATAAATGTCAGTCACGAATTGCTTTATTCTTTTTTTAAAAAAGAATTGATCTGCATTATAGCGTTGTAAGTTCGACGGCGATCATTTGTAAAAACTGAAGTCAAGTTGTAACAAAAATTAATTTCCACTATTTTTAAATTATATTCTTATTCATTATGTAAATAAAAAAAAGAACTAATCTTTAAAAATGTAGTAATTTTTGTTAAATACTGGAACATGGTGATGGAAATTTAAATCATTTAAATCATATAATTCTTTATTCTTAGTTGGTTTATTTACAGTAAATCATTTGAGTTTACTGATTGTGAGATGTTCTCAGAAATATAATTATCTGTAAAAATACGTACAGTCCCTGGATGATAACTGAAATAACAATTGTAATCAATCATCAAGGAGATTTCGTGATCACATTTGCGTAATTATAATTTTTTTCTCTTTTGTATATTAAGAAACAGCTTACAAAATTTTCGGACGTTTCAGATTTTTTTCCAGACATTAAATTTGTCTATCGAACAGTTAATCGAAAGTTTAATGGACATTAACTGTCTCGAGGGAGATCGATGGAATCACCGGAGTTGAATGAAACCTGTAAATGCAATTTTTTTATTCAGCGACGTCCGTTAGCGCTAACGATTGTTAAATCACTTCTACTTTTAACGAACCATTAAAAATTGGCGGATCGTCAATTTCGCATTCGTTAACGAGAATTTCGGGAAGGTCGGTGAAATAGCCATTAGTAACAAAAGTCTACATACGCCTCACGGAGGTATAAAAAAAAGCGTTAAAAAAATTGATGAAAAAAAATTATTTTTTTTTTAGTTCCATGACTTTACCGTCATTTTGCAATGAATATAATGATCTTATAAATATCCATACTTGTCTATATTTTAGTAATTTATTTTTATTCTTTCGACAGTATTCTTTCATACGCGTAGCACTTCTCAAAGCAATTCTTCCGTGCAGCAAGTAGTGCGGGTCAATCTCGCATCCGCCGGTCGCAGGTCGGCCGGTGTGTGCAAGTCGCGAACCGCGCTCCTTCTCTTGCTTTCTCCACGCGAGGCTGTACGCCCGGAGCCTCCTCGGTAATCCTGAGTTATGGAGGATTATATCATCAATTTCGCCGACCAGGATCAGGTGCAGCGAGCACCATCGGCACAGCCAGGATATATCCGCGTATCTACACGAAACCTACAATCCCCGTTCTCCTCGTTCCCCGTTCTCTACTCTCGTCGAGCACGTTAACCGCCACATACCACGCTCAGTATTTTCGCCGATTCTTTCGCAACACGTCTCTCAATGCGAGACGACTTAACGAACGTGGATGTAAAAGTCACGTTATACCCGGCCTCGTGCTCGTCATGCCAAATTCGGGGCTCGCCGAATTGAATCGCTGATCGAAACACGCGGGCGATAATTTAGGTGGAACGTAGCGATTACCGATATTTGCAGCTGATAAAATGTGATATAATGTCGGCCGGCTGATAACGTAAATGGTTAATAAAGCATAACGAGGCGACGGGTACCGCTTATTAAAGCTCGACGCCGAGTGCCGCCCATGGAACGCACGTTACTGATTACCGGATTCAAATGCAGTTAATTGCATGGAAAAATTATGGGACATAATTAGTATAATAAAGTGTTAATATATTAGTAAGATAGGCGACACTAAAAATCGAGAGATTATTTAGAATTTTTTCACACAACATTGATAGTAACTTTCTCGAGCTTCTATTAATTTTTGGAAATTGCAAAAATTGTTGAATATCAATGAAAAAAATCTATAATCCTGACAGAAAACTGTGACAGGACGAAAGGATGGAACATCCGTCGCGTGCTTCTAAATATTTCGAGGGGGGTAGGGCTGCCAATACTGAAAATATAAATCCGCTAATATATCGAGAGATTAGCGTTCGGACAGTAGCTCGATAGTTCCCGTGGATCAGACCCAAAGCCAGCATCATCTCTTCTTCATCCCCTCTTCTCTTCTCGCTCCTAAAAAATCTTTTCTCTCTCAAAAAGTTATTTTTGGACATTGATTGTATTTATTTAACTAAATTTCTTAAAGCGCTAATAATTTATTAAGGAACAACATTATGTTGCGATATATACGAACAATTCTAAATAAATATAAGAAATTTTGAAATATATATATATATATATATATAATTCAAAATTTCTTATATATAATTAATATATATATAATTGATATTACATTTTTTAATATTAGTATTTTTTAACAATAAACTCTCTTGTAGATTTATAAATATTTATATAAGGTGTTTGTTAGCATCACTATATTAAATTGATTACTAAATTAATAAATGAAATATTAATATTCTAAAAATAAATATTATTAGCCATCATACGTTGATGATTATTTTATCTTTGTTATTTATCTTTGTACAGTTAATCGATCTCGACATAAACCTTACATAATGGAAGAGATATTAAAACATGAATAAATATCAAATATTAGATAAATAAAAAAATTAAAAACAGATTATGCATAATGGACAAATAAGACATAAAACACTATATATGTTATATCTTATTTGTATGCATTATGCGTTATGTTTAATCCCTATTCATAACTTTTCTCTACTATATTATTTCTGTTTTTAATCTGAAACTATAGAAATGTAAGTAATGTAAGTAACTATAGAAATATAATTTTTTTCAAACTTTTTATAATGAAATTTACTTATAATATTAGCCATAAAATGAGCCTTATAATATTGAGATTAATTTTTTTATAGCTTTAATTTAAAACCATTAATTGTTTACGCATTATCATTTTGGTATCTGCCAATTCATGAAATATACAATCCCCCTTCACGTATAACATGTGATCAACGAGTTCGAGCCGGTTCAGGGAAAGGGAGAGACAGGAGAGAGGGCGCCTAGGGTAGTGAATTAAGGGGTAGCGTCCATTTTTTCTCGTAACAATAATTTGTCGTTATCAAATAACGACGTTCGCGTACGTTGGACTCGCCGTGCGGCTTTACCAAATGTCGTCGATAAATGCCGACGAAATAAAATTTTACTGCCGAATAATATCCACGCGCGAGAGAGTTTGTCGCTATTGAATTCCCGGACCGTTTCGCAGTGCGCTCCTGCGGTGCCATCGGAGCCGCCTATTCCACTTTTCGCGCCATTTTATCGCGCATATATGCGGATTTCTACCGTAGATGCGACTCTTTGTCTTTTTTTTATCCACCACTTTCTCGTATTCTTCTATTTTTTAAAAGTGTAACATCTCGTTTTTAATTTCATTTTATTACTTTATTACACATCGAAGAATCATAAGGCTAATGAAAAGTTATCGGTAAATATTCGATGCTCTTAAATTCAGCAGATTCGAATAAATTGCGGCATATAAATAAAGCAATAAAAGAATAGAAAATAAAATCTTGCACGAATTAATGAAAAAATTCTTTTAGAAATCGTTTACCTTGATTCTGTTCTATTTTTTTATAATCATATATAATAAAAAAAAATAAGAACATAATGATACCGAACTATCTTAAGAGTTATAAAGAGATACTGAGGATGTTCTCTAAAAATATACATTGAAGTAACACAGAAAAAACTATTCTTTTTGCTAAAGGATTTAAAATTTTGCTGAATATAGATCTGATAATTTTGTTGGATCATCAAAATATTTTGATTGGAAACTCAAGATTGGAAGAATATCCAAATTTTTTTCAGCATTGTTCATCATATTTGAGTTTTTTGCATAATTATTTTGATGTTTCGACAAAATTATTTTGAGCTATCCTAAATTTGCCAGGAAAATCATTTTTCGAATGACTATAAATATGATATATGTACAAAGTTATTTATTTACACACAGATTCTTCTAAAATATCTCAAAATTTAGATAGTTACAAATCTGAAAATAACTTTGAATTATCAGAATAATTATGTAGGAGATTCATTTAGGAAAGCATGATAAAAAATGCTGTTTTGATATTCTAGCATCCAGAGTGATCATCCTAATAATTGTTTTGATAATCCAAGAGAATTATTTTCAAATCGGAATTTAACCAAACCATTTTAGATACTTCAACAAAATCGTTCTTTTCGTGCGTCAAATAAAAATCTCATGTATTTTTTTCACTTTTACTCCGTCACTTAGACTTTAATGAATATACTTTTAATTCAATCTTTTTCTTTGCGCCTAACTTGCCTAACTTCCTAAGTTGTATGCATCCCTATGCGTTTATTTCTTCAAGTTCAGTCATCCTTGTCTTCGTAGACATTGTGCGCAGAATGAAGCGGTGGTACATAGTGCGCCAAGAATAATGTTAATGAAATACAGATACGATCTTCGTGCGGGGAACATTCGTCGTCAATGGCGAACTATTGTCCGTGCATCCGAGTGCCTCCTGCATCCTTCTCTTGAATATCGGAGCAGCTAAACGCGCGCGTTCGCCGACATAATTTTAAGAAGCGCGTCGTTTCCCTTCCGACGAGAAGCACGACGCATTCGTCGAGTCGAGAGGATGGGAAATGACTGCGGAAATGGAAGACCAAAGTCGCGCGTGTATTGCGATGACGGGGTCAATAGTTTCGCCGACGCCGATTTGCACTGGGGAGAGTGTCTGCTAAATAACGTGTAAACCACTGACTCCGCGAGCTCGATACGAGAAAGTTACCAACCCGCCACCCGCGCGATAAGGAATGCGCGATACTCGCGATCTATGAAGATCGCGGCATTTAATGGCGCGAGTGTCATTGAGGGAAGAAATTTAAGCGTTCGCGAAAATAATGCGATTGATCTGACGACAAAACCAGTCAAATTGTCCACAGTTTTATGATTGGCGTCTTGTTCTGCATTTAGTTTATCAGCAGGAATGTCAATTGAGGATAGAAAACATGCGGCATTAATTCATCGTAAATCTGTCTAAAATAACGCATTTCGTCACTGCAGCAATAGAAATTGAACAATTGTGCCATTCGTGTCACGTCATTCTTCCAAAGGAAGAAGATCAATAAGGTAATTTCTTTTTGAGGATCAATAAGATACTACTCTACAAATTTTTATTAAACAATTTGTTTTATATTATATGATTTAGGAGGATTATCAAAGATAATCATTATGTGAAAAAATTCTATCCATAAAGCCCTAATTAATTACTAGTCTAAATATATCACTATGATATATCACTATGATGATACCTAAGCTTTTTTTAGGACTAAGTGAACTAATAAAATTTTCATCTTTATATATTGTTCATCATATTAACATCATTTTAGACTATCTATCGTCTCTAAGGTAAAGGAATTTTGCAAAGTTTCCTGGAAAATTAAAATTATTAACTTTAAAGAAATTTATACGTACACCTATCTATTAGAAATATTATTAATTTGACCATTTTGACTTTCCGTTTCTCCGAAACTACATCTTAACTTAAATTTTTTTAAGATTAATATCCCATCATATAGCGTCATTTGATATATAATTCAATTCGAAATTCGAGGGCCACAAGATAAAAAATTCATATTTTTGGAGTAATTTTTTCTTTCTGCGATAAGAATCTCGATTCAATAGTCGCGTAAATTATTAATTATGCAAAATTAGCATTCGCGCGCGCGCCCATTACGTTCCGCCTGGATAATAAACGTCAAATCACGTAGCAACTCAACCCTCCGGTAGAGAGAAGTCGCTCTTCTTCCATCTCGAGAACGCAGTGACTCACTGACTGATTTTTTCAAAAGCAGTCTAATTAAGGGGTGGCTGACACAAAACGTTAATTAATGCACTCAAAAACCAAGTGCCATTAAAGGAAGAAAGTGGCATGGGGAAGTGGCGACGGCAGGGGTGGCCGAAGACTAGCGAGAGAGAAATTACCGGTGCGGCTGCCGTTCGTAAAGCACGAGCGAGATGTCGCGACGCCCGCGATGTTCCGAAGAGAGACGCCAATACCGTTTCAGGACGAGAGATAAGAGACAAGAGATAGAGATAGAGATTATATAGGGTGTCTCATTCTTTGTGCTGAAAGAAAAGAACATGATGCTAACTAATTCAAATTTTGATTCTGATGAATTAGATTTCGAGGTGCAGAAATAATAGAAATTTCAAACTAACATCAAACTTTCAGAATTACGATTCGATTGCGATCACAATATCGCATTTTCAGTTTAGTCTTTTAGGCAAAGAAGCTTTTCTTAGAATCGCATCGATCAGAAAAGGTACAAATGCGCTGCATAACTGAAATATTTTGCCATAAGTCATTATTTCATTATTAATTTCTGTACAAAATAAATTAGTAATCTTGATAGATTATTTGCTTAAAATTTTACTTCACAATCATCTCAATCTTTACATGCGTATGTGATCGCAACTAAAGGAATTTTAAATAGACTTGATTAAAATTTTAAGACTCAAGAGAGTTGTCAGAATGTTTAATGTTGAGAATAGAATTTTTAATCAAATTTTCAAGAGAAAATTCCATTCGAAAATTCAAAGAATCTGCATTTGAGAGAAAACGGACAATTTTATGGAACACCCCGTGAATAAAGAAAATAGAGAGAAGGAAAGAGAAACAGAAAGGGAGGGAGGAAAGGGCTTAAAAGTTGAAGCAAAAGCGCCAATAGACGCAACCCGCTCGCGAGCGGACGAAAGCAACCAGCAGGCAATTCCTAACGGGTGGAAAGATATGCAAATGCGCATGAGGGAGACCGCTGTGGGTAATGCCTGCCTACCTGGGCCGCGTAGCTGGGCGCAATAATCATTAAAAACTAAAATGCGTGTTCCTATCCCTCCGCTCTGCGTGTGAGCAAGGAGAGCGGAACGGAACGGAGCGGTGGGAAGAGGAGCCGGAGCGACGCGGTGCGTCGACCGAGGGACCAAACTTGGGTCGAGCTTAGGAAGTTGGAGTTCTCGGGGAGGAAAGCTCCCGTGCGCAGGGGCTTGGCGCTAATTTCGCAGTCGTGCGGCGAGGGTAACGCTCCGTATAGGATACCTTTGGGAGTGTCGTAGGTATGTATGTACGCATATACGTATCCATAAGAGCGAGAGATCGATTATGAATGTACGTCGTTAGATGGTTTCTTCAGCGTCCTGTGCGTGCGGCGTAATATAATATCGAGATAAACACAGGCTAAAGAGAAAAAATGATAGTTCAGACCTCGTGATGTTTTCCTGAAGTGAATAAAATGATTATAAGGGATTAGAAAAAGCAAACTATATATGCGTTTTGAGGCTATCTTTTTTCTTTCTCGTTTCTAGAACGTATTTAAAAGTTATTTCTTTCAAATCTGGATATAAAGTTTATTTATTTTAGTTGAACTTCTTGCATGACTCATCTTTTTTTCTTCATATTAGAGAATAAAAAAGAAAATATGATAGATAGAGAATTCTTAGTTATTAAAACCAATTTAAATCAATTTCTTAAATTAAATTTTTTTTTGTTTTTAACTTTTAAGTGTATTATTATATTTTTAACTTAAAAATGTATTCATTTCATTCAAAATATGTTTGATTAAAAACTATATCTAATGTATCCATTTCTGTGATTGAATAGTTTAGGTAAAAGATAAACAGCGTTAATATTAATACACTTATGGTAATATTATTACACTTAATAAATATCTAATAAATTATATAATTATTATATACATTAAATAAATAATAATAAACTAATCTTAAATTAATAAATTTCTTGAGTTAAACTATGTAACATCATTATTTTAGTTAAATTAACGATATATCGAATTGAAGCAGAGAGTTATATATTTAGCAGAGCTAAACAAGACGTTGAACGAACTAAGTTGTCGCAATTGCTGTAGAACGAATTAATTTTCTAATGCTAATATATCGCGAAAATCGAAGAAGATCTTCAAGATTATAAATTGTATTTCTAAGTGCGAAATGCTAGATCAAAGCTGATTTACACTACAATCGCAACCGCATGATTCGAAATAGACGGATGAGATGAAGTTGAGTTAGCTCAATGTCGAAATTAATAGAGAGAGAAACGGGAATGAACGCTCTTCTAGCACTGCGGAAGAACCATTAGCTCGATTAAATGATTAAATGGCGCTGTTAGCGATTTGCCACTAATTAGATCAATGAAAAAATCATGCGACAGCATGATTGCCTATTTAGCAAATGATTTTTTTATATTAAAAAATATAAGCATAACTTTTTCTTTTCACACGCTTTCCCGAATTTGTATCTCGTTTTCGCAGCCTTATTTTTTTCTAACTATTCCTTTAAAGAAGAATGAGTTTCTATTAGCATGCCCTCGGCCGTAAGAAAGGGTTAAAAGCTCGGTAAAATTCGTGCGAGCGAGCGAGTGAGCGAGTGACGCCAAGCGAGCTCAGAGTTTCAGGATCGAAACACGGGAACGCATCGGCCGAGGCATTAAAGCGGCCAGCTCCCGGGGAACTTCATTTAAGAGTCCTTGTTTATAAACTGAAACAGGACGCGGCGGAATATAATTCCGCTTCTAATTACCCAGAGTGCTTTGCTTCTTTCACGGAAACCGGGCCGTCCCGCTCGCCGCCGGCCGTAGAACGGACCGGCAAAAGTTTCGTCCGGAGAAGGTCGACGATAATGAGAAAATTCGATCGTGCACTGGTCCAGATCGGACGATTGCACTGCGACCGGCTCCATAAGTAAAAACCTAATAAATAGCCGGAAGAAGGACGGAGACATGAGCGCGGAGAGCGAACTAAGGGAGCAAGAGAGAGAGAGAGAGGGGGGGGAGAAAGAGACAGAAAGAAAAGAGAAAAGGGGGCGGTACGCGAATAAGGGGGTGGAGAGTCTCTGATAATTAAGACCGTTAAAGAGAAAACGAGCGAGCGAGTGAGAGGCAAAACGGCTGCTTTCTCGGTCGGTACAGTACATCCTTGCATCCTCGAGATAGCTAATTAATTTAATTACCGCCTTCGCCAGATTTACCTCCCGGCTTGCTGCTGTTCGCCGCCGTGCTACACCGCACCGCGCCGACACCCGCCGTTCTCTGGTCGACGAGAGTGATTCACGTTTCACGGCTGTGGGATAACAATTCACTCGAAACTCGCGCATCGCCAACCACCCTGGATGATTCGACTCAGTTATGACTCAGTTACGTGTATACCAGGTGCCCCAGTGTCGCCGACAAAATTTGTACGTAAAGCGAAATAAAAAATTACGGTAAATACTATATTTTTATTTCTTCACGTTAAAAGAATGCACATTTTTTATAAATTTTAAATTTATTATATTTATAAAAATTATATTTTAAAATAAAGTAAACGTCCTAATGACTGAATTAAAATAAAATGGCATAATAAGTTTTATATTATTATTGATTATTTATTAATTGGTGGCATTATAAAAGAAATTAATATCCTCAACTTTGTTTTATCGATTAAATACTTCCATATAAATTTAAAAAAAGAACATTTAAGTGAAATTTTATTGATTACATCATATTGTATTATATCATATCTATTGTATCCGTAACTGTGAACTTCTAATAAAATACATTTTTAAATTTAACTTTCAGTTTCTTATAATTATAAAAAACACTATATGTTTTGGTAAATACAATATTTTAACGATATAATGTTTATAAAAATTCGAAAATGTAGACACTATTGCTGCATTCGATTTCGATACTGACTTAATTCTATTCTTTATTACTCATTATTTATGAATAAATCTTGAAAAAGGATAGAGCTTACTACAGAGTATAAGCATAAAAAATGAACAGCCAAAGTTTTATATTGAGAAAAAAGTATATTAAATTTTAATAAAAATTTGTTTGAATACATATTTACTAAATGTGAATATATATTTATTTAGTAAGAGTCATCCATTTTATTTAACTATCATTTTTTATTTAATATATATTTATTTACCGTAAGTAAATGTAAATTTGATATTATTAAAATTTAGTATCTACATTTTTTCTCAATATATTCAAGTTTGTAAAAAGATGAATAAAAATATAATTGCACCTATGAAATTTGAAATGAATTTTTTTTGCAATAAACTGCAATCAGAATTATGTTTTATTATTTATTTTAATACTAAATATTTAATTTCTTCTTTTTGATTTGACATTTTTTTACATTTTTAACAAGTAGTAGTTGTAAATTTTATTAATTACAAATATATTTTTTTGTAGATTTTTCAATTACTAGACATATTCAGTCATTGGGATATTTAATTTATTTAATAAAGGCACTATTTTAATTAATTTGATGATGATCGTTTCTGAAGAATAAAAATATTTTTACATTTCATGAAGAATATAAAATATAAAGAAGAAGAATATAAAACATATTGTTTTAATTGTGAGAAGAAAAGAACAACTTTGAAAATTTTTAAAAGTTTTATTAAAAGTTATTTTATTCGGTTTTTTGAAATACACAGAAAGACGCATATTCCCATCAAAATCTTGAGACTGATTTTTTCACTACGTTATCGCTGACAAAGTAAAAATGCAAAACATCCGTTCCAAACATTGGTATTTCGAGTGAACGCCTATGGTGCACATGAGATCATATAACGATCCGTAACGGTCTCGATAGGACTGGCCCGTTAAATTTAATGTTTATCGACGATAGCGGCCGTAAAATTTAATTAATCTAAAACTGATTATGAGCAGCAGGATGGAAGGGGGAGGCAGAACGCTGATTCCATCGGCGGCGATCGGCCCATAAGCCCTGCGGATGGCTAACCATAACCCTTCGAGTACATTTTACTTCACTCCGCGGACCTGACACGGCAGACGGCAGCCAGGATAACGATTTGATCTGTTCACTATCATCAAGAGGCCTATATCTATTTAATCTGTATGATCTTTATGCGATCTATGACGATTCTCACATCATATACATATTTACGTTCCTAGATTAGTTATAATTTACAAAAATATTTCCGAAATTCAAATAGTTTGCGTGGCGCAATGATAGATCGAATCAAGTCACCATCGTTTCGCCTCTTACTAATTCTAGTGACCTACCAGCCATAATGTCCCCAACATGCTCCCCTGGGTGACATGAAAACGTTCCCTTTAACAACGACGAATCGAGCCGCAAGATAGGCGATAATCTTACCGCGATTACGCTAAGGAGACCGAATAATTACGTGCGGGCAATTCGATTTTAGGCTTCGTCCCCTTGATCACGATAAAATATCCCTGGTGTCTCGCCTCTCGTTGTCAACTGATAAATCTAGACTCTAACAATAATAACAATATCAGGAATTCGAACGCTGTTATTTTTATCGTTACTTTTTATAATAATGATTTGATAATAACGTTGCAATTTTTTATGATTTACGATGACTAATTAAAAGCAAAGGTTTAGAAAACATTATTTTTGAAAAATATCTTGTCAACATCACGCATTGTTTATTGGTAAAAGATAACTCCTTACTTGTTAAAATAACGAGTAAAAGTAATAAGTCGACACGTTAAGTATTTATATAAGGAGTTACTTTTTTCAATAAAACGTATAATGATGACAAGTTACTTCTTAAAAGTGATAACTCAAGAGAGACTGTCCCAATCTCAGCTTTTAGTTAGTTATTGTTATCATTACACGGAAAGAATTTTTTCTTAGAATTTACTCTGAAAATGTGACAGTCGTGAGACAACATTGTATTTCGACAACATTATATTTCTTTTAATGTAATCTCTCTTATTCATTAATAAAACTATAATAAAATATAAAATAAAGTTTGATCAATTTTACTAAAGTGCATGGTAAAAATCTTTAAAATATTGTAATATATCACAATTACCATATTTTCAAGGTAAATTTTGAAAGAAAATTCTCTCCGTGCATAAAAAAATAACATTGTCAAATCGTTATTATAGAATGTAATGGCAAAAGAAATGATTTCCTGTCCATTATTTTAATCAATTCGCATTCATTGTTGGAGAATTTGAAATAGGATTAAAATTAATTTTACAGAGTAAAAATATTTTGTATTTGTGTTAAACACACCGGTTAACAATTTTTTTTAATTTTGATATATCCAAATGTTAATTTAACATGATTGTGTTATTTGAATATTTTGTTAAATTGATATATTTAACATTTCTTAGTATTAATATAAATAAACAAATGATAAAAATATATAATATATAATGCTTATAATATATTTTAAAATATACATTTTTATAGATAAAATAAATGAATAAAACATATTAATTTTTTTTATCATATTATATAAATGGTATATTTTTTGTATTAATTTTAATTTTTTTCAAATAATATTTGTGTTATTTCGTAATATATTCATTTTGTTAATATAAAAAGTATAATATGAAAAGTTAAGTTAATATAAAAAGTTAATAAAAAGTTAATAAAAAGAGTACATCATTTGGGACACGTAAAATGTGCTACATTTAATATTTTTTCAACTGTATATAATATTTTCGATCTACGTGAATTTATTAGAACAGAGCAGTCTGTTATAACGTGATCGTTTCAAAGTTGAAATTTTCAAGCCGCCTCTATAAATTCGATCATTTTCTCAAACTGACAAGGTACATTTCACGTGACTAACTCTTGCCGACCAGATGCGAAAAACTTGGTAAAAACGCCGGCACGTAGCGGGTGTTAAAATTAACGACGCAGTAACAAAGTATTGTAAGATTCGATGCCACGTGCTTTTGTGCCGTACGCGTAGTTTCAACCAGACCAGACCGAAGCCCGACGTAAAGGACGATGTTATATTGCCGAGCCGCATCGCGGTGATCGAAATCAAATGTTTCCAAGTAGCCGGAGCCGTGAACGCGAGCAGAAAATCTACGAGTGGTAGGAACTCGAAGTGAATAGACGCGGCGGGAATCGCGGTGCTTCGAATCTGACGGGCTCGTAAGCCGTTTGCCCTTATCGCCCATCGTCCGTTAAGAGCCCTTGGGTACACCAGAGGGATACGTACGCCTCGTAGAAGACAGAGGAAACGAGGTATTCCAAGATCGTTAAGAGCACGAACTGCAAGAAACAGCGAAACGTGCATTCGTGTGAGATAGCTATAATTCGAAAACCGAAGAGAACCACGTTTTTGAAAATTATGTATACAGAAAAAATAATTTTCTTAAAAATTTAATTAGATATAGATCTATGAAAATTGTTGAATTACGTAGGAAACTCAAGCATGATGAGCTGCAAAAAAATATTGATACTAGCAATTTAGAAAGTACATAACATTGACAAATTTTCACTTTTTTGATATCTGAGAAAAATCATTTGGAAGGTTCTTATACCTCATCACGAGAAAATGAATATTATAAAATAATGAGTGAATTGTTATAAATATTATTTTATACGAATATCATTTAATATATTTTCTTTCTTTTTTAATAATTGTTCTTCACGAACTTTTAAATATGCAATTTCAGTTAAAATGCACACAATAAAAAAGCGTTATGTTAATTAAAATTTTTATTTTTTAGAAATAACGTCATAATATATTGTTAATAATAGTGATTTTAATTGGGAGATATATATATATAAACATTCCCAAAATGTCATTTACGTAAAAAAAAAATTAAACGATTATTCCCAAGTTAAATTCCCAAGTTAAATTGACTAGTGCTCTTACATTATAATATCTTTTACGCTGGTTTCAAATCCGTTTGTCTTTTAAGAGAGCAAGCCTTTTTGAGAAATATGCATTTCAAAATTCTATTTCTCTGCTTAAACAAACTCATAGGGAATTGCTATTGAATTTAATATGCTTTTTTATTCATTCCAAAAAATTAGAAAATAAATAATTTTAATTAAAAAAATATCCATACAATGAATTGCTGTTAGTAAAATATATGTTTTTAAAAAGAAATACGTCGGTTTCAAAAAATTTAAGCCCACAAGATAAATTTTGATTTTCAGAATTTCCAGAGTTTGCATAAAAGTACGTAAGATTCATTCAGCCAAAATTATCCATTTAACAAAATCATTGCCTATCGATGTAATTATTTTGATGTTTTAACAAAAAATATTTTCAGATCTGTATTTATAACTAGATATTTATTTTCGATACTTTAATAAAACTATTCTTTCCGTGTAGTAGCATAGATGATGATTACTTCCACAATTTAGGATCGATTTCATCGTCCTATTGAAACACTTTATATATCTTTGCGAGTGATATAGATAATTTGTATGGTGCGACGGAAATCAAGATGATTGTATCTTAACTCGCTAATACGCGACGCATTAAACTTGAGTAAGTGCGGATATACATTTGCGATAAAGCGGCAAAGAGAGGAGAGAAAGGAGCGGGGAAAAAAATATTCGTCGTTCGAGGAAGTGGCGGTGTGGGAAGGAGTAGAAAATGCGAAAATCTCAAAGCAAGTGACAGTGAAAAAGTTCGAGCGACCATTTGGATCGTAATACGCGGTAATGCCGGTACTTAGCGGAGTATAAATAAGCGTTAAATCCGTGCTTAGGAGCCTTAATCTGTATTTTTTTTCCCGAGATGCTTGCCAGAATATATTATCACCCGGGGGACCTTATCGCGGATGGCGATAATGGCGCTAACATATATATATGTACTTGAATAAATATAGCGACGAGAACTTCTTAAAGGAATAGACAAGGAGTCCTTCTCTTGTGAAAAATCTCCCTCTTCCGGCGTATCCATTCTATCGAGCCTAATACGAGAGCTTTCGTAAACAGTATTAATGTCCCGCCAGAGCATCTGGCATCATTTTTATTCTCCAATAGAGACGCATAATTTCTTCCAAAGCAGAAAGAATACCTTCCGAAAATTAAAAGCTATAAAAGACTCGAAATTACGGATGTGAATATGATAGAGAAGTAACATATAATATCTTTCTTTGTTTTCAAACTGTTTAGAAATTATAATTCCTAATATGATATGCATATGCCTAAATGATGTTTTGAAGAGAATTTTAGAAATTTTGGGAAATTTTAGGAAATTTAGATAATGCTACCTCCATACTAATTATATTCTTTTGCTATTTTGACATTACAGTTTTTACAACATTTTTGTTTATGCATACATATACGAGCATAGTTAATTTAAGAATAGTTTTTTCTTCTGTCTGTCTATATATTTATATACATCGTATTGTTAAATGATACTTCAACGAGATTGCGCTTTACGTGTAGATTTAAGTTTGAAACATGGTGCGGGAGATGACCCACGTTGCTAACGACCGTCACCAGATCAGGGTTGTTAACTGCTGCTGGGTTCGGTCGTCTTGGTTGATGTGGTGTCTCTTCCATGTGGAAACGAGAGTGGATGAGAGGGTGGAAAAGAGCCACCCAATCGGCGGCGGTGGGGAGAGGAATGGCTAAGCTATTTGGAACAATGTCTTGTTAGGCGGTTTGCTTTGAGGTAATCGCCGGGAAGACCCCGACAGTCGTTAGACTTTCCCTCGCGGACCTGTTTGTTTCGCGGATAATTGCCCACCGATACTCGACTCTAGTCCCTCGTAAAATCCGTGAATGAGCCTCCCCTTTCGCCTTTGGAGGTTGAAGGAACAGTGACGAATAGACGGATAAGCAAAGCGAGAGAGAACGATGAACGCAAACTACCATTCACTTACAGACAATAAAATCTGCGGCAGGAAGTTAGAACGGTTTTCGTGCCGCAATTATCTGATGAAATAGAAATATCTAATATTTAAAAAGAACGCATTAAAAAAAAGAGAAACAAAGAAACTTAAAAATATTTTAAATATCTATGGAATATTTCTCATTTTTTATAAATATTATTCAATATTTGTTAAAAGAATTTTTAATATAGAAAACAATAAAATAAATAAATCAGTTTTATATTGATAATAATAGATAAAAATGGATTT
>Ga0157364_1002313_pt1 | contig 17589 bp, 10 predicted proteins | sample AttsexASBM2_FD_111476 | JGI IMG/M metagenome (GOLD analysis project Ga0157364, IMG submission 111476) | Fungus gardens microbial communities from leaf cutter ant in Ribeirão Preto, State of São Paulo, Brazil - Atta sexdens ASBM2 | ecosystem: Host-associated > Fungi > Mycelium > Unclassified ... | reverse complement strand
GCGCGCGCGCATCTTAAAAAGTATTACAGTTGTGTCAATGGGAAGAAAATATCGTCTCAAAATGAACACATTTTTCTTCGTTCTTCTTATTCGAATTCTTAAATGACATGATACGGAGTCACTATCTCTACGGAGACAATAAAAATTTTACCACGACATTCTTTTTCGTCATGACAGCACTGCAACAGGAAAATAAGTCTTGCAATTCCCAAAGGCCATTCCGCATGTATATGAAAACGCACACACACATACATCATGGCATACGTACGCGAATACCTGTGCAAGTACTTTGCCCGCCAACGCTGCAACTACTCCAAGGAATTTAGCAGGTACGACGTAGACTGCCCAAGGGTGTAACAAAAGCGTGTGTTATAACAAAGTTTCATAAAACGCTTACATGAGAACCTTCCCTACATTCTAAAAGCTCGTTACACGAGAAATCTATTTACCCATAAATAATCGCGTTAATCATCGCAGAATAGTTATTAGAAACTAGAAGTGATTTTAGACAGGAATTTTACATATCTTGCAATCACTTGCTTGAAATAATATAGATTCTTTAAATAATTGAAATAATGTAATTTCTTTTTAGACAATTCATCGTTGAAGGCATCATTTTCAACAAACTTATAAATGTGTATCAAAATTACATGGGTGATTAAGGAAAACAAAGTATTCCTATACTCGTATAAATAAAATTATGATACGAAATAAAGAGGTAGGAAATAGCGTCTGCTTTCTCATTTCCGTATTTCGCAAGTTCCGTATTTCAAGAGTGATTTTACACTTTTGGCTGGCAGTATATGGTGTAAAAACGTCGCATTTTAAGAAAGATGTTTGTACAGCGTAATGCGAGTGAGATTTCTTGTTCCTCGCAAAACAAGTGACGTTACAAAGAAAAGAAATTGTATAAAAGATATGAAGAAAAGGCATCAACACTTTCCGGGACATTATTCTCGAGTGTAAATAAAGTGAAATTGATCGATATTTTAAAATGTAACAACGTAAATATGAAAGAAGTGACAGAAAAATATGAGGAGAACGGTACATTAGAAGCATGTGAAGAGGGATGCGAGTTGTAAGGATTGACGCATCCCAAGTTCGCCCCTATTCGACGCAAAAAAAAACGCATGAAGGTTGAAGGAACCAGTTTTCGGTCAGTTAACTCCTTTTGGGGCTCCTCGGGCCATAAATGTGAGCATATCCACGTTTACACGCCGATACTTTTTAACTCACGATACAATTTTCCACCATTTTGCCCGTCTGTTTAATTATTACGCTATTACAAAACGACGGATCACGAAAAATTGATCGACGGATCGCGAACCCAGACTAAGGACTAAGCATAGAAAATCCGAGCAAAGAAGAAACGTGCCACGCGACGACGGCGACGTTATTATCTCGCGGTGACATAGAGCTCTTTTTCGCGAAGAGCCGAGCTGCATAATTATTCTTAATTACGTCAGCGTAGAACGCGCCCCTTGTATGCCCGAATTGCCCTTTCGAGCCTTTCAAAGAACCTTTAGATCGCCCGACTGCTCGCATTGCACTTTTCGCTCCCAATTTCGTGACTGGAATGTAATCTAAAAAAAGTAGAAATGTGTACATGTGTGTGAGAATAGTATTAAATGTAATATAACGCCCATAGGGAACAAATTTTGCTATTAGCAGTTTTGCCTTTTATTACCATTTTACGTAGAGATATTTTTTTTGCACGATGCATGACGGCACAAAAAGAGGGATCTCTTATATGCGAAAATAAATCAAAATATCGAATATATTTTTCTCTATCTTTCTCTCTGTCGCGTTACGACTTCTACGACTTCTATAACTCATTCTAACTTAACTCATTCCGAATTAACTTCTATAACTTATTTACAGCATACCGTCCATAAATCTAGTGGGGTAATGTATGGTGGATAACGACTTCTCTAATTTCAAGTTTCAGAAAATCATCTTATGTGAGATGTTATATTTTTTCCATTTGACGAATTTAGGCGGAAATAATAAAGACGAAGCAAATTTCAGTAGTAACTTTTCTTATATCGTTCTTTAATTAATCTGCGACTTAGCGCTCGCGCGCATTATAGCGGTAGTTTACTTATGGACAATGACTATGGAAGTTCTAAAAGAGCGCATCGCCAGGCGATTATTGAAATAGAAAGGGAACTTTCTCACGAACTTTCTGTTAATTTTATTATAACGCTTGAATATAATATAGCTAATATTACTCGTCTTTGCGAGCGCGCGATTTCCATCGGCACGTCGTCATGTCGAGATTGGAGTAGCCATCGTCCGTCTATATAGAGGACATGTCACAGAAACAAACCGCACAGGCGTTTGCATTTTCTCATTTACATAGCCACATTTTTTATCAAGTATTGAGAAAGGAGAGGGAAAAAAGTATCCGTCCGAAAATGTCCAATACAAACGGGAGATGAAAAATCAATAGCGCATCGAATAAATTTTTAGCATGGGAATTCTGGAATGGTAGACCGCGCTCGCAAACTTTTTTCATTTTCGTCAACACGTACTGCACCAGAACCGATGGTCGAAAGGATATGGTTCAACTCGGTCATCATAAAATATTCAACATGTCCGTGCTCAAAGATGACTAGAACCACCCCGGCCAAAGATTTCTAAAGCAACGGAAGTACATGTTTCGTGTCGTCCGTCGCGATCGATCGATCAAACCTTGAAAGAAGCTCTCCAGGAGAAAGAATGCGAGTCGTGAAAAAGTAGGTAGAACGGATCCAGAATGTCAAAACGTCAATGCAATATCATTTCAGTCCGATGAATTTGGATGGGTGCAATTGAGCATGAAAGTGATTGACACAAAGTGGTCTAAATTATTTATATAAAACGCCTTTTCTTCTATATATCCTTGAAATAAATCTAACAATTCGTAAATGCATATCGATTATTTCTCTCTTCAAAGTATTATTTTTATTACGTGACGCGAATGCGATGGTATCATTTAATTTCTTCTTCTGTGAAATTTATCTGATAAAATCGATTAAAGCTGATATTTTATGGATAAGCCTCACCATTTGTCTGTTCGGTAAGATTGCCATTTTCCGGTCAAGAATGCTTTTGATGAAGAAAGGGTTGAGTTTGATCAATAATGTATCAATTTGATTGTAATTATTAAACAGCCACAGAGTTATGGTCAATTAACAAGTTTCTAAGGTCATAACTCTCTCTTCAATAGTACAGCAAAACGCACAATTATTACGTTGGCTTGAAAAACGCTAATAAAATTATACTATAAGTACTCAAACTATATTAAACAAAAAGAGATGTAAATCAATTCGCTGACAACGGAAATAATCAGGTTATAGTTCACTGTATATATTTTTCTCTTACACACTTTCTACCGCGAGGACAATGAAAGTTATAAACGAGAGTTCGTAACAATTTGCGACAAAAAGAAAACTTCACCGTTATATATAAGGAAGACTCGCGCCGGACTTCCATTGTCGAAATGAATGGAGATCGATCAAACTTCCGATTAGATTTCATTGCGAGATTCTTTCGCAGTCTTGATTAATCGAATTAACCGTTCTGGATGAAGCACAAAATAAAACATTAAGTGCGTTGCAGATACTTGAAAATTCGATACTTTCCATCAGCTCGAAAAAGATCCAAATTAATTCCCGAGTGAATAACCCCATATGACTGTCGCGGAGAGAGATATAGTAATTAACGAACCATGTCCATTTAATTTTGTTTATTGCCGTAGAGTATCGGACACGCTGTGTACGCCCATTGCAATTCTCAACGCAGCGGTGGCAACACACTGGGTGCCTCCGACGAGGTCGAGATCGACGACAAATAGACGCACAGCGGCCGAGCGTTGCGGACTTTGATGTCACGCACAGCCTGAAGTTCAAACAATTGACGAGCACGATTTAATGTGTAATTAATCCATTAAAGCCCATCGTATCGTATGCATTACCTCCATGCACCTAATTCCTAAACCGATCTGACATTAAAAGCACGAATGCTTCGTAGCTGACAATTAGATTCAAAGTACCATCTCGGATTTTTAAGATTTAATTAGACTTTATCCTTCTTCTCTCTCACCACTTTTCACTGTAGGATTTTATAGAAACTCATTTCCGCAGCGCCGTTCTTGTTATCATCTTATGAATTTGATAACAGCCTTGCCTCCGACTTTCTATCGATCTTATCTGTTCGGTATAGGACGATGTGAAAGCTACTATTGTATATAAAAGCTGAGAGTCGAAAATTATTAATTCTCAACAGCTTTATACTGCTTTCCACAATACAAAAATGTAAAATTGTTCAAGCTTTATGTGCAATGCAGCTAATGAAGATCCAATAATAATGTTTCACAATCATCTTAAAAATTTAAATCTTTATCTCGAAAAGAAGAATAAATAAAAGGAGTAATTTATACTCTGTAAAAAATAAAATGTTAATTTTAACTTAAAGATGTATAGTGGACTTTCTGAAACATGCAAAAATATTAAAATTAACATTTTATTTTTTATAATGTCCTCAATATCAATATTTTCATCAATATTTTGTAGTGTATAATTTAATAATTTTCACACAAATGTTTTAGCTCTAATAATTCTTTCTTCTTTTCCATTATCGTTTTGGAATAACGATTTGAATAATTCCATATTTGAAGGATTCAATATGGCATATACTTCTCATTGAGTTTCTGTTGAAATTGTGTTGAATTATTCGGTCAACATGTTTTTATTAGCTTCATCGACTACAATGTTACATATATTATTGGTTGATTAGGATACAATAGACTGTTGGTAAAGGCAAATTACCATTACTTGAAGAGAGAGGGAGAAATATGGTAGAGGAGAATTATATGGTATTTTTATTATACCACAAACTCGTGTTACGACAAGCTTTTGTCTGCTATTTCGATTTTACGCTCCTTTATTGTCAAGTACATAATTTTAGTTTTATGATCTCTTAAATCTACTTTTAATCATAGTAATAAAATTTAAAAGTAGAAAACTCTTCTCTCTTTTAATATCAACATATAGGAATTCATAAACATGTTTATGAATCCCTGTAATTAAAAAGAAAATGATGCTGTCATCATTTTCATATGGAATCTCATTTATAATTATAATATTTATGATAATATAAAAATTATCTTGTTCTATATCTTCCGAAGAACAAATGAACTATTGGTCTCATAAAAGACACATATTTACTATATAAATGTAACTAAACTACAGAATAAAATCGATATTGACAGTTAGATAAGCTATATCGTGCAAAAGAAACCAAAGTTCAAAAACGTGGATCTTCTTTAGGACATTTCAATCGAAATTTCTTTTCTTCAATGACGACAATTTCCCTATGACCTTCTTTCTAATTTATCGACCCCGAATGTTCGAAGCCGTCCGCACATTTTCGTACAGACCACGTCTCATCCAGTGGATCGTCTCATCCTCGCCGCAATTGCGGCAACTGCGATGGTCGCAATTTGATTTATCCATGGCAATTAAAAGCGCGACACGAGGGACGCCGTAATCAAGACAATTTAATTGCAATAACGCCATCACAAGATCTTCAGTGTAACAATAACGAAAAAGAAATGTGAAAGTAAAGCTTGAGCTATAAGATCTTTGAAATCTTAGGTACTTGTCGAAGTACCCGAAATTTATACAAATAGAAAAGATTTTAAATAAGTACAATTATCCATTTTCTCAGGAATATATTACAGGAATATTACGAATCTATTACAGTGAATGAATTTGAATTATAAAATTATGGAAATTATGGTAAATTTTGAAAATAGACATATTTTAATATTATACCTATTATATTATTTCACTATTATCGAAACAAAATTCTGTTACCGTTTCTCAACAATCAATTATTAATTACTAGTATTATGTTAATTATATATATATATTAATTATTATCTATTATTATTAGACAATAATACATATAATACATATAAATAATGACAGATATAATTATATACAGATATAATTATATATACATATATATAATTTATATAACAATTATTTTATTATATAAACATATATATATATATGGTTAAATAAAATAAAAAAATGGAAGTTTGTAGTTATTTAAAAGATATAGAACGAAAGAAATTCTATATCAAGATACATAGTTTCTCATTTAAATTACAGAAATGGGATCGCCAGTTACTATTCCATGTAACTACATCTTCAAGTCAACGCTCCAGTATTAGTATATGGAATGAGAAATATTTTTCCATCCTGTTATGAATATTCTCATAAATATTGTAATATTGTATAATCGTTGATTTATACTCATACAATCTATCATATAATCAATATTTAATGATTGTGATTTGAAATAACAATTCCTTTCCACTAAAATTGTCATTTTTTTATCAGCGAATATTCATCTCGCAAAAAGAATAAGTCATAAATTTTTAGTAACTGTTGCCAAAATAATAAAATAAAATTTTAGTAATTAAATCTCCCATTTCAGCTATTTAAAGTATAACTTAAAATTAATAATATCTGAGCTTTTATTTATCTAATTGCAATCTTAAAATTTAATTTATCAAAACTTTTAAATTTTTCAATGTTATACAAGCTCTTTTATAATCTACAGCATTGTAAAAATTTATTATAGAAAGAACAATGTATAACATTTGTGTCTCAAAAAATTGTACTTCAATCTCCTGAAATAATACACCTCCATATAATCGATTTGTTTTACCTCTTTTACTTTTATCTCTGAACTATTCCACATGTAAAAATGTATTCCACATGTAATAGAAATCAGTAAAATATTTTCTTTGTAGAATTAATATTTTCCGTGAATAAAGAATAAAAAGTTTAACTTCAATTGTGTCATATGAAAAAATAAAGATAATTCCTTATGAATCTAACTAAATAAAATAACTTTATTTGTTAATTAATTTATAATTCATTTTTTGCTTTTTTTTTTAGTTTAAAAAAACTTGAGGGTGCACGAGTCTTAATTGCTGAGATGTCCGACTTTAAACTTTTGAAAACTACAATAACTAACGGCCTTCATAATAAAAAGTCTACTTTTCGAACTTTTAGAACATGATCGTACTATCAAGTCTCACATTTTACGTTATAGTTTGCATAATAAAATAAAGTATTACATAAATTTATAAGTATATTAAAAAATATCAATGTGCCTGTATATATATATATATATATAGTTCCAGGTTTATTTATATATATTAGATCCCTCACATCATCAGTATATCAACTGTACAATCTCGCAGTAGAGCCTTGACAACCAGCGACCAGTGTAAAATAAATATAGAGAGATCTCTGTGGGAAAAGATGTGCGATAAACATCGAATGGAAATGTCAGTGAGTGCAGCCAAAGCCGATGCCGAGGTCTTATCCGAGCGACAGACAGATACAAACCAAAAGCCCGAGAAAATGAAAATACAAGCACGAACTTTGTTCAGCGAAATATAAAATTTTGTGAGCGCAAGAACAAGTTGAATTATCTCAGTTGTCTCCGGCAAAGATACATAGCCTGATCTCTGAAAATCGATTATACCAAAAGAGCACTTAACAAATTGAAGCAACGCAAACTCGCAGACTAAAATCACTTTCCAGAGGAGTTTAAAAGCGACATTCATTATCTACCGTGTCTCATTATTTTCGGCAATCAGTAGTAACCTAATACTATGTTCATACTTCTACGATCTCATCTAACTTCGAACTAACTGTAACGTCCGATCCATTTTAACTCGAAGAATTATATTCTTCGCTACAAACATATTATCTTATTATTATTCTACAAAGATATTTTTCTAGAAATCGAAAAAGTAATGTAAAAAGTTACAATTTCATATCGAGATAATGTTTCTCTTATATTCTAGACTAAAAAACTCCATTATACACTGTTTGCTTGGGACAGGTTTAAATTCAATTTATAACGAACGTCGACTTCACATAAAATTAAAATAATAAAATTATTACTTTCGTTAAATAAAGGTAATATATTTTTTAAAAGAAGTCACTTTTTCCAAAATGGATTGACCACTTTAGTTAATGCAAAAAGGATCACGCAAAAAATATTTCAACAATAGTATAACACTTGACACAGAACCAGCACCGGATTTTACCAGAAATTTGTGCGGCATAGCCGTGAACTATATTCGGCACAATTTATCTTCAGTAATATATTACCAACGCACAGTGACGACATAAAAGAGACACATCGCTCTCCATTTGGACAAATGATGATAATGTTATTTATATATAATTACGCAGCGAATCTCATTCTCATTTAGACACATTATGTGCACGCACGCGATAAATCTTCCACGCATAATACAAATGGAAGATTATATTCGTTCAATAACAGCGCAATATGTCGGTCACGTGGACGTGGAAATCGATTCTTAAAATGCCCTTTTATTTCCCCGGAGAGCATATTTTACGGTGCAACTAGGCGAAACGCACCATGACCCGCCACACGCCGTTTTATAACAAGATTTCAAGTAAAGCCCTCACAAGAACGCTTATTTCACGCGACCTACAGTCTACACGAAAAATGGACAAACATATATTACACATGCACGGTTACCAAAAGATATAAAATTAATGGAATTGTATTTTCCGCACAACGGAGACGTTCTCTTCTCGTATCGAAAAGTCTTTTTATTTAAGTAAAATTATTTCACAGAAAATTTCGCCAATACGTTAGATGCTCAATTCCATTACAAAATGGATAATATATTAAAAGAAAATACATTAAATAATTTACTTGTATTGTTCGTTTCGAACGTACTTCTATCGAATTTCTTGCGTCAACAAGTAGAACGAGCTAATATTGATCGGGTATTACACCTCTATTTAAAACATTTATTTTTAAGGTTAATTTCAAAATCAGTATCCATCTATAAACATTTGCATATTTCGATATTCAAGAAAATAGGGAATTTTTGCAGTAACGTGAATCCGGATACGGTGAACGTTAAAGTCACGTTATCTTTTTCTTAAGTAGTTGTTAAAAAGAAAATAACTTGATCTTAGCGTTCATCGTATTTGGATAAAACGACAAAAACTCCCTAATGTCTGATTATAGCGACGCCAATCGAGAAAATCCAGAAATACCTATATATTTTGGACCATCAAATTCATTATTTTTGAAGAGCATATCAAGATGTTTTGAATTTCTGTTGCATGACATTTTATTTCTCAATGCATATTTGCGTGAATGTAAATATACGTAACGTCCATATATATTTCACTGGAATATCAGAGAAGGATCGCGTTGGTTCGAAAATACCCTAAACGAGATTTTTTTCAGAGATTGCCCTTCGCAATGGACGCAAAATACATGTACATGCATAATATATATGACAAATTTTTTATATCCCTATAAAAATCACACATATAAAAAAGGATACAACGAAGAAATAAAAAATGTTTTTTTTTTAATTCGTGGATTGTCATACGCGTCAAAATTAACAAGAACACTTTTCGAATACTTCCTTAAAGTAATTCCTAAAAGAAGGAATCGCGTCACTAATACTGCACAAGTAAAAGAACCATTTAATTTCATCCACGTTATACTTCACAGGTATTGCTGAAAGAAAACGGTTATCATCCAATCCAACCAGAGACCCTTTGGTTTCTCGCTGAATATTTCAGACCACTTGAAGATGCGCTATTGTAACACTAGTAATACCAAATTAACTCGGAGCCCCTGCATAATACATATAACATCAGCCTGTGAGTTAAAGCTTTAAAGGGAGAAAACTCCGACGAAAATAAAACGCGAAGGGGGCCAAAATTCGAGCGTTTATTCATAGTTGACCTGTTCTACTCGCTCGGAATTGCCAATACCGAATCCGTAACCTTGACCGTTTCCTCTAATATGTTATATCTGATTGATGGATTCATGAAATCAGGAATCTCTTTCGTGTGTCTTTCTCCTTTCACAATAAAAAATTACTTCCAATGATGAATATAATTATTAAGATAAACAAAATTCATATCGATCTATCACAATTCATTAGATTCAGCTCACGGTATTCGCAGGATGACAGGACAGTATTTTCGTCCTAGATTTCTCGTCTTTATACTTGAATTTCGCGATATATTGATCAGCTTTTCCATAAACTCTCTCGCCTGTCCCGCTTAAAAAAATTATTCAATAATGTAGTCACGCGGAGTACCGCGGTCGCGTTGTAAATAATGTCGTTACCTCTGTCCATTTTCTTACGGCAGGTTTTCATAATCATTTCTTATATTTAAAACCATTTTAAGTACAGTCTTACAATATTATTAAGCCAATTAAAGAACCGTAGAATCTTAAGATATTATTTAAGACATCTCTAAAGAATGAACTACGAATACCGACTTATCCCGGGAATTCCAATGCAGCATTCTAAGGCGAGAAATTATTTAATCTTCTTACCATAGGTATGCAAGTGGACATGTAATCCTAACGAATCTCAAAATATTGAAAAAATTACCATTTTTTTTAATCTATCATAAAAATAGAATTTACGCGTCTCGTAGGTTATCGATAAATATACTTATCATTCTCTCTATATATATTTAGATCTATATATATATTACATACAAACACTTACATTCACCCTTGGAAACGGATATCCCGTTTTTCTATTTTTATTTCTGCACCCCAACATATATATCGGTCTATGAAGGGTTGAGCTCGGAAGGGTGACGACACAGAAATTCCAACAATTTTATTATAGCCAATTAAAATTAATTCGGCATTACTGACAAAGGACTCACTTCCGTATTTCGTGTTCTTTTCTTTCTTCGTATTTAACAATGGGAGACAACGACAGGGTAACGACTTGCTCTGAAAACTGTACTCAAACACGGCCCACATCCGTAGCGACTTAACCCTTAGTATGTACACTCATATTACCCACTTTCCTCGAGACACAAGGTCCCTCGTTATACTCCACATCCATTACAACATTTATAGACATTCGATTGTATCATCCAGCCAACTAGTTGGCTACTGTTGCTCTCTGTATAATGTCGGACGCAATACATACAAGCGTACTTTGACATAAAACCAATTCTATCTAATTAAGTTACCCTTTTGTATGTATTTATGAAAATTAATTGAACCGCATTGAGGGCGGCAAATATTAACCATAACATCGTTGTCGAATGTGTAACATCGTTATTGAACATACGTTTTAATCGTAATGTACGTATATACACATGGAATAATTACAAAACAAAAAAATAAAAATTTATTCGACTTGTCTATTCTGCAAAAATATAGAAAAAAAAATATAGAAATGTGTGAGATCGACAGCGTCAGTGGAGTTTAATGCTGAAATTGACAATTATCTTTCGATGCAATCGGCCGTTTATAAACTACGGTGACGAGGAAATATTGCTTTATCAGGATCGGTGTGACTTCGCATGTCTCCGATGGAGACGCAAATGGAACAAATTACCGTCTCGCAATAACGCGGACGTATACAAGATAGAACAGGCCGGAAGAATTTTCGTCAAAACTCGTTAATTCGAATACAAACCCTAGAGTAGAAAGGCTAAGAAATTGCATTATCCTACAGAGGTAATTTCAATCTCCCTAGCTTGTTGCTTATTGAAAGGCAGCTTCGGGGCAGGATGTACTTTTCCCAGCGGGTGATGAAATCGCGTTAATACCAGAATACCTAGTTTATATGTAACAACAACGAGTAAAGATTCTTCGAATTCAAAGTCCATGTCGGAATTGTCTCCATTAAGGCTCTTTTATCGATGCCTCGTTATCGCGGTCGTCCGCAATAAATTATAAAGTTCGAAGCGAGGAAACGAGGTTGAGAGAGGCAGGGGGAGACATTAACGTGTCGTCAGACACGGGAGTGTAATAAATAATTCAACGAGGCAAATAAACTTAGCGCGTGTCGGTCTGAGGAAGGGAATTCACTTCGAATCCTGACATGCAATGCATTCCAGTATTTGCGTATTTGGTACCTACTAGCCGCGACCGAGAGAGGATATCGATTTCCGGGGACCGTCAATGTCTTATGAACTCAGATACAACCTGCTATCATTGGGATTAGAAGATCGGTAATGAATAGTTAGCTTGATCAGTCGCTTATAATGGTCCGAAGTAATTGCGCGCGAAAATGTGAAAACTATTGAACTAAAGCAGGTTATACTTAATTTATTCTCTTAAACTTCTTCCTCTAAAACTTTATAAACGACTACTTAAGTAAGATAAAAGGAGCATGAAATTTATTGAAGAAATATATTAAATATTTTAAATTCCATATAAAATCGAACAATGCAAAATTTATGCTTTTCTATTCACACGAACAACTACAAAAATTAATAATTCAATTTAGAAGAACAACTACAGTGTAATTTAAAAATAATAATAGAATATATATATATATATATACCTTTCTCGTGTGCAGGGCTCGAACGTATTTAAAATAAAGTAGTTAAAGATATATATTTTAAATAAGTTCTTCTAACCTATTTCTTATTTAATATTTTAAATATTATAAAAAATTGTTCATACATAAATGTGTATAAATATGTATAAATATGCATAAACACGTATAAATATTCACAAACATGTATAATTATATATGAAATATGTTCATACATCCTTCTATCTTTTACGAAATTACTTTTTAGTTAGAAATAATAATACTCATGTGAAAACATAATTTAAAAATAATTTAAAGATAATTTTTAAAATTAAAGAGATAATTTTCACGTTCATTTTAGAAAAAAAACAAGTTTGGAAAAAATATAAAAAAAATTACTCACACGTAATTATAATTTTATATATAATTGTACATAATTATTTTACATTTTTTTCAAATTTGATATTTTCTAAAACGTGCGAAAATTACCCTTTTAATTATTTTTAATATTTTCACATTATTACCTATATTTCTATTACATATTTCTATTAAAAGTAATTTTACAAAAAAAAGATGTATAACCATGTTATATGGACATATTTCATATAAAATTATGCATTTATAAATATTTATACATGTTTATGTATGTTGATACATATTCATGCATACATGATACATGCATAACATTGATACATTGATACATGCATGACAAATTTTTATCGAGAAGTTTTCAGAATATATTTATTTTTTATTTTAAATAAGTCGTATCAATTATTTTATCAAGTCCTGCTTGTAAATTTAATGATTTGGAAACAAAAACGATTATCTAATATGATGTAGCAAAAAATTAAATATATAACTTAAACAAAAAGAAAAATTGTGTTTTAGTTAACATACTTTTTAATTTATTAATTATTCCATTAACAGAATGACTTCCGTTGATATGAAAGTTCAGCAAACTAGTTTTGTTGGAATCGATTTCGAATTACGCGATGAACAAATCACTTTCGAAAATATATATCCTCTTGAAATTGCCCAGATAATTTGTAGCAACAACCGTAAAATCAGTGATTTCCCGATATAAAAATATCACGCGATTTTTCCTCAGATTCCGATGCAGTCGGAAAGAACCGTGCGCGTTCAAATTGCAACGGGACGCAGTGGAGGATGCGGTGGTTCGATCTCGCACGAGACGGCGAATGCACAGTAGACCATCTCACAAGAGATATTTCACCGCTGTTGAAAGTTACGACTCAGACTTTCGCGCATATGTGGCTTCCCTCATGTCCTTAACAACGAACGGATGTTCCCTGTGATTCAGGACTGATAGCGCAAACGTGATACTAAAGCAAAGAGAGAGAGAGAGAGAGAGAGAGAGAGAGAAAGAAAATTCAATCGTGAAAATTTAGATAATTTACACATATAAGGTTTATACATATAAATCGGACTTTGGTCTATATGGTTTAATAAGCAATATGACCTACGCTATTTGTGAGTAATTACATTTGTGGGTGAATTTAACAGATAACATTAGTAATTCATGCAGATTATCTGTCTGATTCCCATCAGTTTATTTGTTCATTACGTTATTATCAGTAAAACAAAATACTGAACATTGTGGTTGTAATGTACTATTTCGTACGTAAGTAATTGCTTTCTATAATTATCAAGAGATGGTTATTCATTTTCATAGTTCATTATATTGTAGATGTATATATATTTATAATTTATACTTTATATTACAAAAATATATTCAAGTTATATTTTTGTTATAACATTTGAAAATATCTTGTGAATAAATTGATAGATTCAAAAGAGGAAATATTTGAATCTATCAGTTTTCAATTTTGGACTTAGCACAAAATTAGAAAAAAAAATTACACGACTTAGGTAAGCTAATAAAGTCCGGTCACTTTACATATATCTATGTACATGTAATATGGGAACCTTTACAGAATTATTTCAGAAATATTCAGTCTTGTATATCAATTCTGTTACAACACATATATTTGATATTATTATTGAAATACGTGTGCAAAATTGTGCCCAATATATACCTAACCAAACAATTTTTTTAATTTAAAAGATAATTTATCATTTAAAAATAATTTCTGCAGGACAATGTATAGATGTATTAATAGAGATGAAAATAGAGACTCTAACTATAAATTTATTATTTATATATACTTAATTAACTATTATTTTCTAAAGGTCAGGGACTATAATATCCAAAGAATTTGCAAATTGCTTGTACAAACATCTATATCGGTATATTAGTATCCTTAATTCCGAGGGACATTCTCTCCTTCATTAGGATTATCGGAGATGCTTGAAATTGATGGTACCTGCATCAAAGTGGAATTATGTCTGTGGTTTCTAATTGTAAAGTCACGTTCACTAGATTAATTAGACCTTAAAATTATTTTTGCGGCAAAGTAGAGAGACATTACATTGGAAAGAAATCTTGATTTTCTTAAAATCTTAATTTTAATAGATTCAATTCGAAAGATATAATATAAATCGGACACTTCTAGTCAAGTTAAGTCTAGTCTAGTTAAATCTATCTAACATTCTAACAAAGATAACCAGAATTCTGTTCATATAATCAAAATTCAATTTGTTTGTTGGTACAACAGAATATCTTTCTAAATTAGCATCAAACGTTAAAGAGATATAAAGATAAGTTGGAATCTTTTATTTTCTCACGTAACATATAAAATACGTAATGAGAAACTAACTACAAAATAAAACAGATGAGTATCTTTATACAGTATACAAACACAGGCTTAAGATTAAACATAAGATATATGCGTTCTTCAGACACAAAAAATATAATAAGTTGTTGTAAAACAACTTTAAATTCGGTTCGGCATTTAGAATGTGCTCCTTTAGGAAGTTATTTAATTTAATCTATGAAACAAATCTGTCAAAATCTGTTTCTCTGAATATATAAACAAAGAGAGAAAGAGAGAGAGAGAGAGAGAGAGAGAGAGAGAGAGAGAGAGAGAGAATAAGTGAAAGAGAAAGTAGAATGTCACCCTTCTTCATGTAATCTATATGCAATCTATATATATAGTCTATCATATATCTGCCTACATTAGCCAAGGGGAAATACACAATCGATAATATCGATTTCCAGTAGCAAAATTTAGTTCTATTTCCGCACTAGCGAACAATGAATCACGCACAGTCATTTTCTGTGTATTTAGGATAAAATTTATATTAACGACGACGACATTTCCGGCCGCGTATACGCGTTCAAGTAGAAAATCGCTCCCATTGAAAATGTCACGCTCTAAAAATTGCATTCAGCGATTCGCGCGCTAAGCTTGGTCTAATTCTCAAATAAGTGCCTACAACGCATATTATATCGTCCAAAATGATATTTATATATATTTTTTTTTAATATTCATATTGAGATAGATATTTTATCACGTCAGAGTTTGTTCTTACGAAATCGCCATTTCTCTCTCGTGTTAAACCGACGCGCAAGATCTCATAAATCTCGCAAAGACGTTATATGCAGCTCATGATTTATGATTCCTTGAATTGCGGAATTCGCTGCTTCCGATTAAGAAGCAATGGAAATCGGAAATCGCATTTACGAATAGGGATAAACGCGATTAAAAGACGATATCGAGCGGATGTTGAACAACATGTTGGCACGACTTACCAATAATTCGAGGATGCAAGCCTATCCTATCCTAGATCCTCATTGAAGCTCGAAAAGGGCGGGTGGGATGGAGCCCGTCCGACGAGATTACGCGCATTTACATCCTCCAGGAGGTGGAAATCACCTGTAAAGAAGACAGTGATTTATCAAGAGCTTCTCTTTAACGAAGCTCCCCGTCGAGCATTCTAATGCTAATGCAATCAAGACGGTTAAAAGTTTAACGTTTTAAATCTCTAATGTTTTAAATCTAATTTTAAATAAACTTTTTAAAAGCTAATGTCTTTTTAAAGGCTTAATGCCTTTGATTTACATTGCAGCCCAAACTTTATCGGAATGGAATAAAAGTTCTAATTTAAATAGAAATATATTTTTGGCTATAGAAAAATAAAAAGTTCAAAATCAAAACTATAAAAATACATTTAAAAAATAGTGAATTTCCATTTATTAAAAATTTTTTTAATTTTAAATCGAAATGTCAGCGACGAAAATTCTATTTTATAACTGTTACTGTTATAAAACCTTATTTATAGGATAGAAGAGGCTATAGACTAAAAAAAAATGCTAGTATTATTTTTACAATTTTACACTTAATTTCAGATTATGCGCTGTTTACGGGAAAAATTAAATGTATATCGTCATAGTGACGACAAGCCGGTCTTACTGCGACACACTCGCGTAATTAATACCTGCATCCACAATCAATAACGGATAGAGAGACGCGAGGAGACACGAGGACAAAACGGGAAAATCTTGGCGTCGCTCTCTCGAAGGAGCGTCACCGTTATCATTCCGCATACCCTAGAGAACGATGTTCACCTTCACCGGCCACAGCCGGTTAGCTGGAAACTGAGAGATTCGCCAAGAGTGTGCGATTCTCATGAGGGATAATTTAAACTTGCTCATCCGCGCAATCCCATCGTGAGTTCAATATAGTTCAATTCGGCTGAGTTCACACGCCCAACTTCGTCTTCGCGCTCCGCTCGCGCGAATATCCGCGCGGCGTACGAGCATGTTGCGCTAAAGAGCGCGCGGGTAGCGTATGTAAAACCGCGTATCGATTGTGACCACGATATATGCTCCATATTCCATTTCATTCCATTTGCGGACGGACGGATCGGCCGGCAATTAAGCGAAGTAGCTCAATTGTTCCGGCCGTTCCCCGTGACAACTCCGCACTGTCGATAACATCCTAATGTCATATGTGGAAACTGAAATATATGTTACGCGCCAACACGTATATGTACACACGTATTGGCGTATGTCGGAAGCTAACGTGCGAATGTCATCGCTGATAGATGACAAAGTAAGACTTCGCACTATATCGTTACACAGTATAATAATGGATCTCCGAATCGATGTCGCGAAATGTATGTATCAACGTGTTCAGTATATTATTAGCTACGCAGAAGAGCCATATGTATGTAAAGACTCGTCATATGAAATTTTAACGCGTAAAGAGAGAATCCATTGTTTCATCGTAATATTTCAAATTTACGCCTTCACAACTGGATCTAAAATGGAAATTTGATTGAAG
>Ga0157364_1002312_pt1 | contig 17593 bp, 10 predicted proteins | sample AttsexASBM2_FD_111476 | JGI IMG/M metagenome (GOLD analysis project Ga0157364, IMG submission 111476) | Fungus gardens microbial communities from leaf cutter ant in Ribeirão Preto, State of São Paulo, Brazil - Atta sexdens ASBM2 | ecosystem: Host-associated > Fungi > Mycelium > Unclassified ... | reverse complement strand
TGAAGTTGTGACCACATGGCAGACAGATAACACAACATATAAGCTGAAGCCAGAATTGTTCTTAGAAGTCTGTATTACCAAGCTTATTATATAAATTTTCTATACTCTATACATTACCGAGCCAGCCTTGTAGGCTTTTGTCTCCTAGTATGAACTGTGTTTGACAGCAAGAAAGAGCAGATGTAGCTAGATTGGTATGTGACACTATTTTACATCACTTATTGATCAATACTCTTATGGGTAAACATAGACTGAAATTTAAGAGTCTTATAATAAATACCAATATTCATATCAATTCTCTTTTTCTATTGTAAATAGATCAGACCTACAAGTAAGAGATAATCAAATGTAGAATCTTAATAAAGCCTACATTCATGACACCAGAAAGATTATATAAACCAACTATTATGTTTCTTGGATTAGATAATAATGAATGATATTCTTAGAAATTTGATCAATATAGGTAGTATAGTGGTCTTTATCAACTATATGCTAATAGTTACAGACTGTCAGGTACAGTTCAGACCAAGAAGAAAAAGCCCATAGGATTGACTCAGAAATATAAAGTATAGAAAATTTATATAATAAGCTTGGTAATACAGACTTCTAAGAACAATTCTGGCTTCAGCTTATATGTTGTGTTATCTGTCTGCCATGTGGTCACAACTTCAGAGAATTGGAAACAAATTCCAAAGGGGATTGAGTGCTGATGGTAGTATATTGCTATTAAACACCAGAGATTGAGTTTACTTGAAATTATTGTCAATTATCAAACTAGTAAATTACAGTGTAACTACTAGTCTTATATATAAGTAATATAGATAAGAAATGCTCAGGAGTTACAGAGCACAGCTCTAAGTGGAGGTTTTAGTGATGAAACACTCAAAGGGGCCAAATAAAAGAGTTCTGCCATAGAAGGCCAAGTTTGATAGGAGTATCTCTGTCATGGAAGACTGAATACTTGGTGGGTTCAGAGACAATTGCATTGCCACTGCAGAGATATGTTACAGAAAGAATAGCTGTCATGGAAGACAGGCTTTTACTAGGGTTAATAGAAAGACATTACTACTATGGGTGACAGTCTTCAGAACAGGTGGACTTGGCATATGACACAAACTAAGAAGAGAGGTATGATGAGATTGTGAGGCAAAAAGAATGAAGGCCAATGATCTCTACATAAAACCAGAAAAAGTGTGTAAGAGGCAAGGGAAATGGGGTTTTTACAGGTGATGTTGGCACTGGATCAAGTAAAGATAGAGAAGGTAAAGATGAAGGGGATGTTAGGAACAACAAAAGTTCCTAGGGCTCACCAATGATTATTTAAGATTTGTAAAAGATTTTGTAGAGGTAGTGAAATCTCTACATAAGTTGATCAAGAAGGATGAGCAATGGGACTAGGATAGGGAGCAAGAGAAGATGGCCCTCACAGTGGAATCCTATGATAATAGTTCAAGGAGAGCATGTGCTATACCTGTGTTTTCAGACACAGAGAAAGGGAACTCTGCATTTATACCACCATACTAAAACGCGGTCCTGGCCATTAGGCCCGGAAGTCAACAGACCAGATCTACGTACAAGAGTATAGAATGTATACGATAGAATGGTATGGTTTACGGTCCATGAACCACGAATAGCAGGATGGTGATGGATGAAAAAAAGAAAGCACGATAGTGAGACCAAGCCATCCAATCAGAAGGGTCTGTTTCACACACTGGCAAGCCACGGACGCTCGGTACAGGTGCAAAGTGCTGCATTCCTACAGTTACTTCTCCTCCGCGGTGTATCTTACCCTTCCCAGTCCTACGGGGGACCCAAGCTCGATTATCAGCACATTGGGCGTACTTTGCTGTCTGTGCCTGTGCGTCGCTGTTCTATGGTTCGCAAAGGTCGGGAATCTGCTGTGTGAATAGTGTTCGGCAGTCACTACTACGGAGGCGGCACTTTGGTGAGGAGTGGCAAGCTGCCATGTATGGATCGAACTACCAGCAATCGCACTGGGTGGCAACACAAGCATATTTGGACCATCCTGTTCCATGCTGCCAGGCTGTGGAAATTCTTCAGGAGGTGGGTGTATTGGTCTTTATCACCCACTGCAAAGACAACGGAGAAGCCTCGAGTGCCAAGGGCGGACCCAGTGGAGAAGGAGGGCTATACTAGCTTTGGGGTTGCTCTCGCATAAGTGTGAGTGGATCTATTGGGGGAGAACACACCTTTATCGCCGTCCTGTGTGTCTGTGCGGATGTTCGAAATCTCTATCCTGTGTTCTCTCTGCCCAGTCCATTGTGGCCGGGTGCGACGATACAGGTAGCATGTTGGAGAAGATAAGTAGATCGGCAGCGCGCTGGTCTAACCTGGTGTATAAGATACAGTTTCCCTGAGGATTCTACTTGATTTCTATGTTCTTCAGGTGTTGGATTTAATATTTCCCACTAGGAATTTGTCCATGCCACTGATAATGAGGATTGAGTATCGTCTTTTGTTGGCTGGCACACCGTTTGCAGCTGCGGTGATCAGATGTGATGACTGGCTAGGTTTGCTGGAGTTGGCATCCAATTTGCTTGATTTGGCTGTCGCCTGCTCTTACTGGGTAAGACGTTGGTCCATCTGGGTTGTGGATGTTGTCCTCTGGTCCGTTGATGGTCGGACTGGGAATGGTCTGTTTGTGGGCACGACAATTACCATTTTTCAGTGTCTCAACATCTGCAGTCAATTTGACCATGGTGATTTTTGTCACCCCTTGTCTGCTATGCTCCACGGAAATCAGTCCAGAATGTGATCTGGTCCCATTCCAGTACTTCCTAGAGAAGCTTTCGGAAGCCATTCAATAATTGAATTGTACCTCAGCCAGGGACTGCTGGCCCTGATAAGGCTTCGGGAAGCTAGATACACTCCGGATATATGACTCTATTTCGTCCTCGTCCATATGAGGGCGGATGGTAATGTCTTCTGCGGCCTCAGGGACAGGATAAAAACGTCCTCTTGTTAAGGTTCCTTAATAGAGATGGTGTGAGTCCTCCTGGGATTGACGAACGGGGGGAGGTGATTGTAATTCATATCTTGTGTGTGAAATGATGGGAGAGTGACGTGACCTTTATTGTGCCAAAAATACGAGGCTTTATTGTTTGACTCTTCTTATAAGAGGTCTGCCACACAGACTTCCTCTGAGTTCTCTCGAGCATACTACCATGGATGTTTTTTCATTATTCGCGGATTCCCTCCCAAAATATGAGGATCCTGCTGACTCTATCCCCATGGACAATGTAGACATGGATCCTCATCACAATTTTAGTCCGCCTGGTTGCATGATTGTATGAGTGAAAGTTCATTTATTTTGACGATATGCGACGGTGAGCATCTTTTTCTCCTGTCTACGCCCGGGCACTGACTCAGTGGATTAGTCTGTATCTGTTCGCAACCTATCACACCGTTGCATTTCGTCTTCTAATAACTGTCTGTCTTGAAGGAGGAGGAAATCCTCTGGGGTTATTGTGATGGGTTTCCAATTGATTATGTGCTATAGGCACGTGTTATGCGTACTCTTTTGCGATTGTCAATCAAATTATCTTATGCTTCGATTGACCGGGAATCTCATCACGTGGTATCAGTCACTGTCACATTACAGCACGACTATGTCCAAGATCTATAATGTAAGATTTATATTCATTTCAAAAATTTGTATGTAATTACGGGCTTTCAACTCGTGTTGAACAAGTCAACCCTTCAGTGCACCGGTAGGGATAATGAACTCTCTATCTGCCCCTTCTATGCCATTGCAATTGTTGTAGCTCCAAGCAGGCGTTGGTGGTGCGAGAGCTGTAGAAAAACAGCTCACCTGCGAAAAGATAAGACATTATTCAACCATACCATGGCAGCGAAGGCTGGTGTTCACTGAGTCAACCATGCTACTCACAGGTTCCATTCTACAATCAACATTCTCGAGGCCTTAATGGACAGAGTATATTTACAAACCATTACCTCATCCATATAGAATTCCACAAATATTTGTTGTTATCTTGTCCAATCCAACTCTTATGTCATCAGAGTTTCCAATTATGTCTCATTCTGTAGTCCTGACTCATTATGCAGTAACTACTCTTGTGAATGGACCATAACCAATTAGTATAAATACCTAGTAGTGATAGCCAGATACTTAAGTTCTAGTCTGATTACTTATACACCTTATTGTTCCAATCACTGGATGCAAGGGGACCAACATCAAACTCTGCTCTGTCTTCAAAATATAGTCCTGCTCACACTCAAACTCCACTCCACTAGGCCTCTCTGCATCTTTTACACCAAATGTTTGTAACTCCCTCAAAAGCTAAGTCTTGTTAGAAGAAACAGAATGCACAGCAGCATGGTGTAGTGTAGACAACTGACAACCACTCACCTGTAGTAAACACTATAGTGGAGAGTTGATGAAGTACAAGCAATAATAGAGAATGAGTAGTGATTCAACTTATGCAAAAAATTTTTACATTGACTATCTAATTAGTACTACTGATTGTGGACCAAATGCTTAGTAAGTGGATGTTAGACATGGTTTACACCTTGTTATCCAAGATCTAATGAGATCTCTCAGAAGTCCAAATAAGTTGCTATACATTATTTGAGAATATAAAAGACAGGATCAGAATAATCTTTGGCTTCAGCTTATATGCTGTGTCTCTACAAGTCACACTGGTGGCATATCTCAGAAGAAGACTTGATAAAATTAGGGTGATTGAGACTACTAAAAGATAGCAAGGTATGTTGTTACTGATACCAGAAATTTATACTAGTTTGGTTGATTTTCAGAATAAGCTATTATAGTATCAACTACCAGTTTATATACTAAGTATTTTACCTAGGGTAGTTATTTAGTATGAAGACTGCTAAACAAGTTACCTTAGTTACTAGCAATCCTCAAATATCAGAGATAGAAGTCTATAGAGTTAGCAAAGGTCTAGCAAGAATATCTAAGAGAAAATAGAGATAGTTAATTTGTACTGAAAGAGATTAGAAAGTGCAAATAAGGGAGGAGAAGTTATCTGTAGGTTAGAATGGATTGCTAGAATAGGATGAGATAGTAGAATATTTTATAACAAGTTTTTTATAGTTTCCATTCTCAATTTCTTAATCTCTCTCTTTGTACTTAAGAGCTCCTAATGTCAGAGTTGTAAATAATAGACTTGGTTTTATTTATTTTATATTTTATATTTTATATTATTTTTGGTTTTACTTTCTTTTCTTTGTTTTTGAACTTAGATAAAAGATATGAGATGATATTATATATGATTGTTACACAAGTTATAGTAACAGGTGGTATGATCACATGATACAAAGAAGGTTGTAAAAGGTTCTGGAATAGATAACATTATATAGTATAGCAACAGCATGTTAGTATCAGAGTTCAAAATGGTGGACTCTAACTATTTTATTTTTTATTTTTTATTTTTTCATTTGTTACTTTTTTCTCTTTTATTTTTATCTTTGGAGACTTAGGGTTGAGGTTAATGTGATATCACTGTCACACCATCACATATCAGTCACAGTCACATATCACATGGAAAACCATAGAAGGTTCTGGAAGAATGATGTCATACAACCTGTTTAACACATATTGACTTTAAGGCAAACACATGGCAGTTTAGAGTAGGCTAAAAGTAATTAGTATGGGCCATGGAGTCCTAGTATATAAGGTAGACAATTCTGTACAGAGTTCTCTATTGAGTTCTCTTGTGTTAACCCAATACAAGGTTCATCCACTTGTTTCACTCTAAGAACTTGAGTTTGTAACAGTTAGCCTTATAGAAAACATATGGATTTGAGAGTAGGTTAGTTATAATGTGTACACAGACCACAGTCTGTAGTATATAAGGTTGATTAGTTTTTATATAGAACTCTATTGAGTTTTCTTATATTACTCAATATAAAAGTATGCTTTTGTTTTATTTCTAAGACTTAAGTTATAATATCTAGTTGTTATAATATCATCATTCTAAGCTTATGAAAACACTGATCTAGTATCTTGGAATATACAATATAATGTAAGCATTTCTAGAAATCTTATTCTATCTTCTTAGGATTTTCTAGAGATGAGTTTTTTTTAATCTATATTCTAAATTAATATAACTTAGGATTTTCTAGAGTTCTAAAATTTTCTCTGTGTTTTTGCAAGGTTTTGTATAAGACTAGAACTTACAAATCTCTTAGCTATCATAGTATCAGAATTAAAGACAATGGACTCTATTTATTTTATTTTTCCTTTATTTCTCTTATTTTCAGACTTAGAGTTGGAATTAGTATAATATTACATGTGATTGTCACAAACTATCACAAAACAGACATAAGTCACAGTCACATGATCATATATCACAAAGAACATCATAGAAAGTTTTAGAACAATAATATTATATAATATATACTATATATGTTGACCTTAAGATAAATACATACCCTTTAGAGTAGGCTAGGTTTAGTATAGCACAGACTACTAGCCCAGCATATACAAGGTAGACAGATTGTACTTGGAAACTCTATTAAGTTTTCTTATATTAATCTAATACAATATTTCTCTTTTGACTTATCTTTTAGTTGTTACAATTGACTTCTCATGTCTTTAATGTGGCTATCTCATGGACTACAGGAGTTAGGATTACTTCTTTATGACTCAATGATTGGCTACACCACATGTTGTCTCAGTTGATGTCTTATATAGTAGGCAAGACTCTCTCATGTTTTCCTTATATACTATGACTCATTTTTCTTATGTACAATATACAGACTACTTATGGTCTCTAGATATATATAGTTGTAGATATACTCTTATATCTTTATACTTTACCAATTGATTATTTCTCTACTCCTTACTCAAGTCTTTGCCTAAGTTGCAATCTAAGCTAATGTCAAGATCGCAAGAAGTAGACTTAGTTTTTTCTCATTTTCTTATTTTATTTTATTTTAGATTTATTTTTCATATCTTTCTATTTATAGAACATAGGGTTAGGGTTAGTCATGTGACACAGAAAGAAGGGCATAGAAGATACTAGAAGAATAATATCATACAACATGTATAATACATGTTGGCCTTGAGGTATACACATGACTGTTTAGAGTAGGCTAGGAGTACATAGCATGGACCATGTGTCTTTAGTATAAAAGATAGACAATCCTGTAAAGAGTTCTCTATTGAGTTTTCTTATGTTAACTCTAATACAAGGTTTACTTTCTTAACCAACTTTAAGGTTTTGAAATTATAACTGCTAAGATAAAGGTTGTAATATTTGGTAAAATATTATTAGGCTTATCTTACAAAAGAAGAATGCATAGTAGTTAGACTACTGGAATGTTTATGGTTTTAAACTGTTAGAAAGACAATCGATATTTGTGGCATAGTCTATGGATAGCAGGACAGATCAATGTTGAGGAAATGATTTAGAGGCACTATCAGAATAACTAGGATTATTGAGAATCACTGATGAAGATACCTCAACAGAAACAACAGAAACAGAGACTATAGACAAAATGTCAGTAACACTAGCACTAGCAATAATATAGAATGAACAGACAGTCATGTCAAAGAGTATGGTCTCAGATTCAGAATGGTTCAATAGAAACAGAACAAAATTCAAAGACTAGTAGAGGAGAATCCAATTATTTCTCAAGAGTAACAGAGTAACAGGAACAGACAACAGGACAACTACAATCCTAGCCTGACTTAGAGAGAACATAGCTGGTATTTATGCCTAGAAAAAGCTAGATAAGTTTGAAGAAGCAATAGACATCTAGGATTGGGATGAGTTTGTCAGAGAACTCAAGACAACATTCAGCAATAAAAGCAAGACAGTAGATACCAAATGGAAGATCAAAACATTCAGACAGGACAAGAAGCACATTGCCAATTTTATGATTCTATAGAAAACCAAAGAGAGAGCAAGACACAAGAAAGTATTATAAATGTGACAAGATAGGATATATTGCCAAAGACTGCAAGACAAGTCAGAAGATGAAGAATTGAAGTGTTCAAGAAGAATTGGATGAAGAGAACAATGACAAGCAGAAGGGTTTTGTCAGAGGTTTGGAGTAGGCATAATATAATGAACTTCTATACATAATAATTCCCAAAATCAATATATTATTCCAAATTGACAAAACAACAAAGAGAGGGAATTGAACATATAAACTAACATCAAGATAAAAGACAGAAAGAAATTATGGTTACAAACACTAGTAGATTCAGGATGCATACATACTGGAATTGATAAACAGTTAGTGAAAGAAGAAAGAATCAAGACAGAACCAATGGACAGATTATTTGAGGTATTCAATACAGATGGAACCAAGAATAGAGAAGTTACACAATATGCACTACTAGAAGTTGAGATAAATGAACACAAGGAAAACATCAGTGCAGTAGTCACAAATTTAAATGGCATGAACATGTTCTTAGAATATGACTGGTTGGTCAAACATAACCCAGAAGTAAATTGGAACATGGGAAAAATATGGTTTACAAGATGTTTAAAGACATACAGGATGCAACATCAAGATATATTGTTCAAAACCAGAAGAATACAGTCAATAGATAACCAAGACAAAGGATACCAAGAAATAGGAAAGGAACCAGACCCAACAAATCCAGAGGATCTTCTAGATTACATTTGATCATTCACTCACTTGTTTAACAAGAAGAATTCTGAAAAGTTACCAGAAAGACAAGAATGAGACCATAAAATTAACCTAATGGAAAATACACCTAGAGAGTTAAATGCCAAAGCTTATACCATGATAATAAAGAAATATGAGATACTGAGCAAATAGTTGGACAAACAGCTACAAGTTATAGAATCAAGTTCAAGATATGTGGGATCATATTTCTATATTCTAAAAAAAGGATGGATCATTATGACTGGTATAAGATTACCAAAAGTTAAACTAACATACAATAAAGGACAAGACTCCATTACCATTAATTGGGAAAGTAATTGACAAGCTTAAGAAAGCAAAATACTTTAACAAGTTGGATCTCATCTAAGGATATAACAATGTACATATTAAAGAAGGCAATGAATGGAAAGTGGCATTCTTAACAAACAAAAGACTATTTGAACCCAAAGTGATGTATTTCAGATTATACAACTCACCAGGGATGTTTTAAAGGATAATGAACAGTATATTCTGAGAGTTACTATATGAAGAAGTACTGGCAAACTACATAGACAACTTTGTGATATCTGCCAAAATAAAGAAAGAATTAGAAGAAAGAACAATATGCTTTCTAAAAATAACAGAAAAACATAATCTGTATTTTAAACAGTTAAAGTGCAATTTTGATGTTAAAGAAATTCCTATCCTAGGAATAGTAGGCAGATGAGGAGAAGTTCAAGTGGAAAATGACAAGATCAAAGAAGTAAAAGAATGGAAAACTCCTACCAAGATAAAAGAAGTGGAAAGCTTCTTAGAATTTGTAGATTTCTACCGATATTATATTAAGAACTTCAGTTACATAGCAAAACCTCTTAATGAACTCAAAGGAAAAAAGAAATGGAAATAGGAAGAAGAACAATCAGAAGGCATTCGAAGAACTCAAAGATAAAATCATAAGTCAACTGATACTAGTCCTGCTGAAGAGGGAAGGAAAATTCAGAGTAGAAACAGATGTATCAGGACACACAATTGAAAAAGTCTTATCTCATAAACAGAAAGGAAAATGGAAGTCTATTGCATTCTTATCAAGAACAATACAACCAGCTGAAAGGAATTATCTACAATAGTAGAAGCCTTGACAAAATAGAAGTAATATCTACTGAATGCTACAGAGAAATTTGAAGTCTGAACAGATCACAAGAATCTCAAGTACTTACAAGAACCATACAAGTTAAATAGAAGACAAGCAAGATAATATTTGAAATTGCAAGACTATGACTTCATACTATGACATATTCTGGGAAAGACAAATATGAAAGCAGATATACTATCAAGAAAAAACCAAGTAGATACAAAAGAGAACAACAAGGACATCAAATTGCTCAAGAAAGAGTTATAGACAAGAAGAGCAACCACAGAAGCAGAAGTGATAGTAATCTAAGGAAATCAAGTGGTAGAAGAAACTACTTTACTAAAAGAAATTAAAAGAAATCAAACAAGAGAACAGAAAGTACAGAAAGAATTAAAGAAAGGCAAAGGATAGGTATGGAAAGATGATGGGACAGTCTATGTGAATGAAAAAATCTACGTTATGAACAATAGAAAGATATGAGAGCAAATTTTACAAGAGAATTATAATCCAGCAGATATAAGACACCTAGGACAACAAAGAATGCTTGAGTTACTTAAGGAAAACTATTAGTGGCTAGGAATTAAGAATGATATCAAGAAATATATTCAAAGATGTGTCAAATGCCAACAAAATAAAGTATAGTATATGAAGAAAGTAGGAAAACTATATCTATTGAAATTACCAGAAGGACCTTAGCAGTAAATCAGCATTGATATTATAGAACTATTACCAAAATCAAAGGGACTGGATGCAATAGTGGTCATAGTGGATCAATTCACAAAGATAATTAGACTCAAAACAACAACAACAATAATATCATTGGGAGAAATTGCTAAAATCTACAAGGATGAAATATGGAAGTTATATAGAATACTATGAAAGGTTCTTAGTGACAGAGAACCTCAGTTCATATTGAAATTCATGGAGGATCTAACTAAAGCATTGGAAACCAAGAGAATACTATCCATAGCCTATTATTCTCAAACAGATAGCCAAACAAAATGAATTAATCAGAAGGTCAAAGTGTTCTTGTGACACTATGTAAACTATCAACAAGATGACTGGATGGAATGGTTATCAGTGGCAGAATTCCAATATAATGACAAGAAGCATGTAGCGATAGGATATACTCCATTTGAACTAAACTTTAGAAGATATCCATAAAAGGGGAACCTGATGATAAACACAGAATTACCAAAGTTGAACAACTTACTTGAAGGATTACAGAGGAGTTAGAAGAAAGCAAAGATATTAATGGATATAGCAAAAGAAGCTATGAAGAAATAGTTTGACAAGAAGAGAAGAAATCCACAAAGATTAAAGAAAGGAGAAAACATGTGGTTGGAAGCTAAAAACATATATTAAAATAGATTCTCAAAGAAGTTGGACCAAAAAAGATACAGATCTTTTAGAATCTCAAAGGATATTAGCTAGAGAGCATTTCAACTGAAACTTCCAGAAGGATGAATGATACACAATGTGTTCAATGAAGATCTATTGACACAATGCAAAGAACCCCAGTTCAAAGGACAACATATGGATTCTGCACCACCACTGGACATTATTAATGAAGAAGAAGAGTATGAAGTAGAAGAAATCAGGAACTATAGAAAACAAGGTCATAACACACGATTTTTAGTGCATTGGAAGGGATATGGCAACAAGCATAATCAGTGGATAGCTGAAACAGGGCTACCACATGCCAAGAAGGCAATTGAAGAAGGATTTTGAGTTGAAACCTATAAAAAAGGGGGGTAAAACTCCAAAACAATACCTTAAAGTATAATAACAACATTGAAATCCTAATTCAAATGGCTCAACAATTTTTCACTGCACTTACTTCACCTAACCTATATATTTCTTGCACCATTAACAACATAAATCTTATCACTACCCTGAACAATAAAAGAAAAGACTGGATGAAGAAGTATTACAAGATCATCAGAGAACTGGAGACAATGACTGATATTCAACTTCAACTATAGAACATAATCCAATTAGCTAAAGTGGCAAATACTCAATTGGCTGAAATTGAGACTACTATTCTCTAAGCAAGTGACATATATAAGATGCAAACTGGCAGAGATATATTCAGCATATTAGGAGAACTATGAGATATCATTCAAAGAGATGTGGAGAAACAAGCATACTACATTCAAGCATTACTGGTCAATGAATTAGAAAAATGTAAAGGCAAGAGAGATGAATAAGTAGAAGTGCATATTAAAGAGATTCAGGAAGCATATCAAAATGTACCTCAAGAAATATACCAATCAGTGGATATTGATAAAGAGAAACAGAAAGAAGATGTTGTGTAAGATAAAGAAGTATTGTTATATAAACTATACAACATATCTTTAGAAGACACTCAACCAAAAACACCAAAACTGATGTTCATACAAGAAGAGGTCAATAATCTGGAAAAGGCATTGAAGATATTACAATTCCCAGTAAAAACAACACCATTTTATCTACCACCTCAATACAAAATTCTTTGCATGGTGAACAAAATGAACAATATTGAAAAGAAATTGCTATGGAATTTATCAAGCAAAGGCATAACACTAATATAAGTAGAAAAGGATTTCTAATCAAAATTTTTACAGGAGGGCTGCCACATGAACCCTTTTTCATTGCATTAATACTATGAAAAGGGATCATTATTGGACCAATGAAAAAATTGGTCACATCATATATAGTTGGGGACTTAGCATTTCTGAATTAAAAGTTCATGAGAACATAAACAAGGTATTATTACAATTAACTCCTTATGTCTTCAATATGGCTATCTCATGGACTATAGGAGTTGGGGTTACTTCTTTATGACTCAATGATTGGCTGCACCACATATTGTCTTAGTCAGTGTCTTATATAGTAGGCAAGACTCTCTCATGTTTTCCTTATATACTCTTATATCTTTATACTTTACCAATTGATTATTTCTCTACTCCTTACTCAAGTCTTTGCCTAAATTGCAATCTAAACTAAGCTAAAGATCGTAACATTAGTTTTAAGTTGTAATATATAGATTATTTCAAGAATATCTGTTTTCAATAGATAAGACTTATACTGATCCAGATAACTTATTTACTTTCATAAACTCTTTTGTTACAGATTATATATTTAGGTTTCATTGTCTTGCAATATATTTTCTAGACTTCTTGTTATTATATCACTGGAAAGATGTCATAGTTTAAACTCAGAGCTATATTTATCTCCAATATAAATGATATTCAATTTATATTCAAGTTGTATCTTTTTTCACAAAGATGGTACTTAACCATCCTAAGTTATATCCTCTTTTATGATGTGTTGTGGGAACTACTAATCAAAACAATCAATAGCATATTTAAGTAGTCTTATGGAGTAAGAGTCTTGTGAGAATCACAAGAAAACTTAACAAGAAGTCTCTAATATATTCTTATACTATATATATTACTATCACAAGTTCCATCCTAAATTATATATATTGTCTATGAGTCTACCATACCATTACCACAAGTGTTACAAATTCAAAACCTTAGAGTTAGTCAAGAATAAGAATCTTGGAATGGGTATTCATAATATTATAACTTAAAGACTTTAGAGTAGATCAAAGAAAAAGAATCTTATATTGGGTAACATAAGAGAGCTCAATAGAGCTCCTAAGTACAATGTATGCTTGGCTCATGGTCTATGCTGCACTAATCTAGCCTATCTTAAAGGAACATGCATTATTCTTAAGGTTAACATATATAAAACATGTTGTATGACATTCTAGAATCTTTTATATTCTTCTGTAACATGTGATCATGTTGACAGTCATGTGTAATGTTATGTTAACCCTAACTCTAAGTCCTAAAATAAAATAAAAATAGAAGAAAAGTTAAAGAGAAGAATAAAAATTTGTTAAGTCTACCATCTTCAATTTTAACAACAAGATGAACATGTTGTAGCCATACTCTTGATATCATTATTTTAGTTCCTTCTACTATGTTCCAAATTTATGATATCATATTATGTAATGTATCATGTAACCATGATCACATATCTTTTCATTTTCCAAGAAATAAAAGAAAAAGAGAAATCAAATCAAAGAAAATAGATAAAAATAAAATAAAATCAAAATAAGGATAGTACCTATCTTTCAAGCTATATTCTTTTTCATAAAGATTAGCCTTAATTGTTATTCCAAAGTATCTTCTTGTCTTTTTCCATAAAAGTAGCACTCAAACTCTGTGAGCACTTTGTTCACCATAGCAGAGTTTTAATCTATTATCCAAGTTAAAATCTGAGTATTAATGTCTTCCATAGTAGTTTTACTCTTATTTCAAATTCTATAGGTAGCTCATCTTTTATAGTGGACTTACTTACTTCAAAACTCCACAAGTACTTAGTCTTTCATAGTAAAGTCTACTCCTATTCATATTCAATCTCTATTTCTGTAAAAAAACAGATCAATTCTATTCAAATCTGGTTATCTGTTGAAGTTAGATAAAAATATTGATATTACTCAAGGTGAAGACATATTTAGTAGTCTTATCTTACCTCTACTCAAGTTCCACTGTGTTTTAGACATATTTCTTTGTATATAAGACTAGTAGTAACTACTAGTTACTTTATAATAGCCAGTCTAATAATCAACAACAGTTGACTTCAAACTCCATTTATTTGACCTAACTTCAATGTTAATAGTAACATACTTACTCCTGTCATCATAGCTCTTATTTCAACTTTCCTGGGCCTTCCTCTGAAATTATAACTACATGACTTGTAGAAGATATAATATATAAGTTGAAGCCAAGATAATTTAGAACTCTATATCCTATTACATTCTGATCCTGTTACATCCATCCTAATCTACAGATAATACCTATATTCTGATTTGCACTTACAAATCTTTGTCTATTTTATGTTAACTACTTCTTGGACATTCTTGCTAGATACTTTAACAATTCTATAGATCTTGATTTCTTCATCCAAAAACCATTTAGATCTAGAATAACTTTCTTACAGTCTTCATTCTTTGAATACTATCTTAAATAGAGTACTTAGTATATAAGCCCAGTAGTTATACTGTAAACTCTTGTTCTGAAAATTGACTAAACCTAGTGCCATCTTTTTGTGTTGAAAGAGTGTGGATGTTGGATAGTATGTGACAAGGTGCATATTACAAAATAAACTACTTACTTATTTATGATATTTAAACCTTAGATGCACTCTCAGAGGTTTAGGAGTGATTTAGAAGTTCAGTAATGTTATATTGTCACATCTTGTCTTCTGACCATATCTATCCCAACCTATGAATAACTTCCTTTCTCTCATTTGTACTTTCCAATCTCTTTCAGTACAGATCACATCTATCCATTTCATTTCAGATATTCTTGCTGGTCTTAATTAACTCCATAGACTTCTATTCCCTGATATCTAAGGATCACCAGAATTCAGAGTAACTTGCTTAGTAGTTATATTTCAGATAGCTATCCTATGTATACTAACTAGTATATAATCCAGTATGAGTTTAGTAGCAAAAGCAAAGAGCTACTTAGATTTGTCTTTGATGTCTTCATAAACTATTCAAATGATCTTGTAAAGAAACTAACAAGCTTATTGACAGTCAATTTTGGAGTCTACTATCTATAAGATTTCATACTTAGGTTTCCTGTCAATAATGACTAGTACTAGAATAGGTTGAGTTCTCTTAGAGAAGATGTTGGAAGTAACTGGTTTGAACATTCAAATATAGAAGACTGGATGTATAGAGCACATAAACTCTAGGAGTTAGAAGGTAAATAACAAAGTACCAAGCTAGGAGATGATTTTATAGAGTTTGAGATACTTTTGGGAGAGTTTCTTAAAGAGGTAGATAGTTCTGAAGAATTAAGCTTTAGTAAAGATCTTAGTATATATTTTGAAATTGGATATGAGAAAATACTATATATTAGTGGACTTCTGATAGTACTATTAGGCTAAAACTAGTATATCTCTTCTGGTGTTAGTAATGACACATCTTGCCTGTCAGAGTTGTGAATAATAGACTTGATTTTATTCTATTTTTATTTTTATTTTATTTTATTTTTCTAATTTTCCTTTATTTTTAGACTTAGATAGAAGATGTGACAGTCACATAAGTTACAAAGCATGACAACTGTTATAGGGTGGTTACATAATCAGATGACACAAAAAAGGTTATAGAAGGTCCTAAAATAGATATAGTATAATAGCAATATATTGGCCTTATGGTAAGCATATATATTTTAGGGTAGATTAGTTGTAGTGTGTGCACAGACCATGGTCTGTAGTATATAAGATAGACTAGTTTATACTTAAAACTTTATTGAGTTTTTTTGTGTTATCTAATTCAAAAGTTGTTTTCTATCTTTATCCAAAGGCTTAAGTTTACCTTCTAGTGGTTTACTATTCTCTAAGTCTGCAAGTCCTATTCTAAAATATATGACTTATGTGACTAGTAGAGACACAGTATATAAGCTGAAGCCAAAGATTGTTTCAATTCATCTTCCATGTTTTTGGATAATATATAATTTACTTATTCTGGACTTTTAAGATGTTTTACCAGATCTTGGATAACAAAATGTGAACTATATCTAACACATATCTTGTTTCAATTACATCTGTTCCAACCTACAAATAATTTCTTTTTTCTTATCTGTACTTCCTAATTTTATTTAGTGTAGATATATTTGTTGGAGCAATTAGATAAAAGAGCCAAGTGCTTTAAATCTCCAGGAAATCTTAAGTTTATTTAACTAAAAGCTTATACTTTTCAGCCAACTGGTAGTATTTATGCTGATTATGGGAACTTATGTAAGCAGTAGGCTTACAACTATATACTTATCTTCAAAAAATCTTAAGAAAATAGAATAAGAATTTCTAAAGGTGATAATTACTTTATATATTAACAAGTCTATTCTAATATGTTAGAATTCCAATTATATAAGCAAGGAATAATAATACTTAAGTAACCAGAAATAGTTTAGAATGGGGTACCTATTATAAGATGAAAGTGAGGACAGACTTTAGGGTTAGGGTTAAAATATAGTAGTAGTAATGATTAGTCTACAACAAGAGAGAGAAGGGCACATGACTGGGAAGTCATATGACATGATGTCATAAGCCTAGAGTAGTCTAGAGCAGTCTGAAAGAATCTAGGGTCTAGAAGGATTAGGAAGAGTCTAGAGATGGAGTGACGTCAAGAGATATGGTTTCTTATGGTGTACACATGGTACATGCATGTATGACGGAGATTAAAGAGTATGACATCAGGGCACATGGACATGACATGGTAGCCTTGAGGTAGATGCATGATAGATGAGTAATGGACATGAGGACAGGGCATGAACATTAGGGTAGAACAATGCATAGTCATAGCACAGACTATAGGACTTTATATAAATAGTCAGTAGAATACTGTTGTGGTTCCCTGTCAAGTTCTCTTGTGAATACACAACTTGTGTTCCTACTAGATATCCCTCCTGTGAGATTTACCATTTGTGCTGCTATTAGACACTGGTCTATGTCAAGATCGTTGACAATAGACTTCATTTTCTCTTTTCACTTTATTTTATTTTTCTTTTCTTTTTCTATTTTTAGAACAACTCGGGTTAGGGCTTATCAGTCACGCTGTCACATCAGTCACAAGCTGATGGCAAAGTCACAAGACTGATCACGGGACTTGGAAGAATGGAGTAGAAGGTTCTGGAATAAAGTGATGTCATACAACATGGACAACATATGTTGGCCTCATGTCATACACATGGTCATTAGGGTAGGGTGCACAGTAGTGAGCATGGACCATGAGTAGTAGTATATAAGGTAGACTACTTTGTACTAGGA
>Ga0157364_1002311_pt1 | contig 17594 bp, 10 predicted proteins | sample AttsexASBM2_FD_111476 | JGI IMG/M metagenome (GOLD analysis project Ga0157364, IMG submission 111476) | Fungus gardens microbial communities from leaf cutter ant in Ribeirão Preto, State of São Paulo, Brazil - Atta sexdens ASBM2 | ecosystem: Host-associated > Fungi > Mycelium > Unclassified ... | reverse complement strand
GTTTACTCTTTGTACATAGAGAATGTGTGTGTGTGTGTGTGTGTGTGTGTGTGTGTGTGTGTGTGTGTGTGTGTGTGTGTGTGTGTGTGTGTGTGTGGTGCGTGTGTGCGTGCGTGCGTGTGTGTGTGCGTGAGAGAGAGAGAGAGAGAGAGTGTGTGTGTGCAGTATTGCGTGTGTATAATATGTGAGAGGAAGCGAGAGATATACTGCTTATGTATATATGGATGAAATACTTCATTCTTATATATATAAATATTCGTAGATGCACTTATATATGCGTATACATAATGATAATGGTAGTAATAATAACGACGCTAAGTATTATTATTCCAATTATTATTACTATTATTATCACATAATGATTACTCTAATTATTTTAATTTTTACTATTGCTCTTATTATATTATTATTATTATTATTTCCGCATGTACATTTTTAACGGACTGAATGAGACGCGCTGTATTTTTTGTACATGCACGCGAAAAGGATATATTACGCTCGCATTAAGATTATATAATTCGCGTGAATCCATTTCGTTAACACTGATATTGTAGTGTGTTGTTATACTCCTTTCCTCTCCCGAGTTACACAGTCACGGAAAGCCAGTGTTTGTTATAAATAAGATACATTAGATTAATAGATGATTATTGCAGTTATATACATGCGGAGGACATGTATCCATCTGCGATTGTAACGCATGTCAGCCAATCAGCGAGTAATAATATTGTAAGGATAGTGAACTGGACGACTCCCAGTGGCCAAGTAGGATCGCCGCACATATGGTGAATCTCTAATTTTAATGAAGTTAAAGAGACGAATATGATCGATGCATATCTCCACGCACGTACGAACGTGCGTTGTCTACAATCTCATTGCTGTTGCGATCGATATCTTGCTTTCGCTTTTATTAGCCGGTATCGCCGATCTCTTTACGATAACAATAAATTAAGTTAATCAGGAATGAACGTTTGGAATTCGCCGCATTCGCCAAAGGACCTCAATTCCGCGAGTCGCGATCACGGAGTATCGTCCAGTACACCAATAAACGCAATATCCACCAAGTGTTCATTGAGTTTGTTAAACGAGGCGAAAAGAAGGCAAAGCGGGAAGAGAGGATTCGCGTAGGATGAGGATCATTGCTTCCTAATTATGTGAGGCTGCAAGAGGAATGCAAGAAACTAAGAAGAAAAAGAAAAAACCACCAGCGCAACGTCACCATGTGATATCGAGATGAACCGAGCTAGTTTAAGACATCGTCGGATTTTATGTAAAGCATGATTCAAAGCAGCTGTATATATTAGATGTATATATTAGAAAATTGGCCATAAATTTAAAAAATTATGAGGAAAATATAAATGACTCGATAGAAAACGTTTCTCATTGATCTATAGACGATCAAATTTTTTTCTTTAATTAATTTTTGCGATCAAAGCTCGTTAATTCAATCGCTTGGATTAACCGAAGATCAGGCGGGACTAATTGCAGTGATCATGGTAATCTTAAATTGGCTCTGGCAACCATGTCACGTATCCGAAAGGAACAGCATGATGAAGCGAATGTATAAACAAAGATTTGGCTGTGTCAATGTAATAACGTCTGTTGATTTCTCTGTCGTTTCTTTTTTTATATTTTTAACGTCCGAATCGAAACCTCTCGATGAAAATAAGGAAAGTGAAAGGAAGAGTGAGAATAAAATTCATGATAGAGTGAGATATGCCGCGAATGAATTAAGAAAGAAAGATAAAATGCGAAAGAGATAAAATAAAAGAGCGAAAGAGTATGCGGAAAAGCGCTCATATGTTTATCGCACATTTAACGTTGAATGATGACTAAATCTCTAATTATTAAGATAACAAGTTCGTTCTATATAAATAAAAATGTAACCGCATTTCACGTTAAATTTGTGATGAGATGAGTTTATTGAAAAAAATAGGCTGTTTCGGAGCCGTACGTCGTTCACTGATCGAGCGAAGGGTAGATGACATGCCTACAGCTCTACACACCCATTTTCTATTATCACGAATCAAGGTAACTTATTTTATTTTTATTCTCAAATATAAAAACTGTGAACAAATGCGAACAAAATCAAGCGAATATAATGAATATAACTGCTTTTTTAGATGATTGTAACCATCTCTACAAATATTTCCCATAAGGATACAGATCGAAGATGCAAAAAAGTCTCTTTTCTTTACCACCTTCGACGCTATTCTATCATATGCAGAAAACGCACTTTTTGATCATGTAGACGTCTTTTCAAAATTTTGATATCCGTATATATACAATTACTATACAATGTACACCACTGACTGTTAATAACCCGTACGACTGGATATTTGTATGCGTTTACAACTTTAGCAGCGAGCTCGGACAGTGTGATCAATTACTCACACTCGGAACCGTAAATTGCACAACTCATATTTTCTGCTGAATATCGCAGTTGAACGAAACGCTTGGTCCCGTTAATACACGACTACAATCGGGACGACCGTATTTAAACCGACGGAAATTAACATACGCACATTGGTGCACCATCATTTTTTCATGCGGACCAGAATAGATAATTGCAAGACAACCTAATGGTCAACTTCGATAATATAGCTGTTCAGAAAAGTGTACACCAATAGCGACAATTAGATTAGGAAATAAAACTATTCTTGCATAATGAAAATTTGATTGGAATAAGTCGACGTATATAATTCTTTTATTATTATTAATTAGAGTTTGATAGAATTAAGACATTTTATTAAAATATTTTATCGAAATTGACTTGCAAAATCATTCAAATATTTATTATATTCAAATATTTGAATTTTATAAACTAAACTTGTTCGATAAAGCTGATATTTTAAAAAATTTTAGTTAAACTGAAATATATTTTAGATTATTTAGAAATAAAGTGAAAATTCAATATAAATTATATGAAGAAGTTGCTACTGTTATACATTCTTTTAGAACATCTGTATACTCGTTTAGATAATGAAATATTATGAGAGTAAAAAGCACGAAAAGCATTTTCGATTATTCGCCAGATTGGTGAATTTGAATATTACGATAGTTATATAATGTGTATGAAACTGATCGTGATTTATAGTAAAACAACTATTTTTTTCCGCGAAACTTTCTCATTTTATAATCATACGATCGTTCTCATCTTAACATGACATCCACGTATATTTCATCTTCCTCGTCGCGAGTAATTCGCACAATTCAGACTTTGAAATATGCAAAAAATGTATATGCTTTTGCACTAAAACTTTATAAGACTGACGACTGTTTTTATATGAATATAATAAATAGCAGGATCTAAAAATTCCCAAATTAAATTGCGTTTACATGTTTGTACGTGTAAGATCGTGTGAGCTATGAAAATGTAGATTTCGATGATAATTATTTCCTCCCCGACGTAGAAAAAGAAATTCAAATTTCGACTAATCACACAGCTAAACCTTTTTACAAAGGCACAATATAGCTTCGGCTTCCATAATACATACACCATTTGTTGAATTTCGACAGATAGGTCAAAATCATTCTATGAATAAATGAAAACCGATAGTCACGCGCCGAACTTGTATTCTCATTAATATTTTCCATCCGATAGAGATCTGTGTGTTTCGCGGAAAATAAAATTAGGATGTCTCGAGCAAGACTATTTCGCTTTACAAAAATAGTGCCTTTTTTACAAAAACTCTGTTGTTTGTGCCAAGTCAAATCCAAAGGATCTGTAAGACACACTGCCAGTGTACAGACTGGGAACAGAGAGAAAAGGGTAAAAGCAAGGTTGGTAAAAATTGTTTTAAACATGTTTTGAATTGTTTAAAACATGCTTAAAAGATGTTTTTAACATGTTTTTTTATAATACTGTTTAAAGCATGTATGAAGCATTAAAAACATGTTTAAAAAACACAGTGTTTTGTTCTAAAAAGAAAACATCTTTTACCAACCCTGGGTAAAAGGTAGGAAGAGAGAAAGACGGAGAAATGTAGACTAGAGTGCGAGCAAATATGTGCTGCGAAGTTGTTAAACGGAAGATTGAGTCACACGCGGAACGGACTTAACTTTTGTTAGAAAGGATCGTCGCGATATAGACAAAACTTTGGCGGACACGAAGACGAGCAAGGACTTTTCTGACGAGCGAATTGACATAAGCCGAGACATTTTTCGTGCGCACACACGTACATACAATATGAGTGCGCACGCAACGCACGTACAAACGCACGCCCATACAATTTGTCGAGGAATGTCCTCATTTTACAAAACTTACGAGAAATACCGGGACTAAAAAGAAATGCCAAAAGTGTTCGATTAATTCAATGCCGCCGTGGATCCCCGATTAGTATCTTATTATATAGAACGACGGAAACAAGTAATGTAAATGTATTAAAGAGGTTTAATATATAATTTTAATCACGGTTGTACACATATAAATATATATATGAAAAAAATATATATATGTGAACAGACAAAAAGCACCATTCTTTTTATGGTGCTCGTTAATAAACGTATTAACATCCAACACGACATTGCACACCTAGTATATATTTGCACACATGTACAATTATATACTTCATATTATTTACCCTCACGAAATGCAAATCACATGTATAACTCTATCCTCTTGTACATATATATATATATATATACTCGCAAATATATATGTATAATGTAACGTTAAATACACTGATAGAAGAATCTTATTATTTTCTTTTAATATAGATATTACGTTTAGTAATTAACTGATAGTATTATTCCTGTTGCCCGAATAGTAGACGTACGGTTCGCATTATTACCTAGAAGATAGCTCGTTATCTAATTATTTTTATTTTATCAAGAAACGTTAATGTCATTATCATTATTATAGTAATAATAAGAATTATTATTACTAATACTATTGCTACTTTATTATTACTACTACTATTATTAAAAATAATTTTTTATTATGACAATTATTATTCTCATATCGTCGTAATTATTATTACGGTTATTGCTCCAACTATTACTCTAACTATTGCTATTAATTATTATTATAATCAGTAATCATTATCTATCAATTATTATTGTTCGTATCAGCAACATCTCCACTATCATCATACGTCGTTGTCATCGATATTGATACTCTATTATAGAACTTGGATAATATACGAAACTACTTTGAAACAAATGCATGCTATCGACTTGTATGTTATGTTTGACATAACTTGGAAAAATTAGCTCTTTACTTAGTATCAATTTTAAGCCATTTCTAAGAAAGATTCTATTCAATGTGCCTGTACGTTTCTTCAATTTTATCGTGCTTTATTCATCGATTGCGTTTTTCTATTTGTCATATTTAAAGACATTTACAATGTAATGATAAACATAAGATATATCAAAATTTCTATTTTCTTTTGCATCTTTAAGATCAAAGATCATTTATTAGAAAACAAATTATAATATTCAAGAAATATTTTATTTACGGAATACTTTCGGTTATTAAATTTTGCCGATGCATTAACGCGGCATAAGAAATTATCAACATTATATGTAATGAATTGCAATTTACATATAAAATTTCTTCACAGCTTTTTTATGAATTATGAAATATAACCGCGACAAAATCATTGTATAGCAACGCGATAGCTGGTACATGTGTTTTAAACAATGAAGAGGATATTTAAAATATTTTCCGGCTAATTCACAAATGCACTGCATTTGTGATTTGATAAATACGCGTTAACATTGCTAAGTGGCAAATATTAAATGATAAATTTAATATTTCTTCGCATACTTTCCATATTTTTTGAAGTACGAGCTATTTTTTAATAGTTTTCGTCTCTACTTGATCTCGTTTTCACATTTTTGTGTATTTCTTGAATTTAATATATATATATATATATACAGGGTGTTTAAAAATTAGTAATTAGTCTTTCGCACAGAGGTAGAATGGACTAAACTGAGAAGAAAAATACTCTTGCAATTGTCACAATAATTAACAAGATATTAATTGCTAAAAATTAAAATTGGTCTTCAATATTTTTTTACTCAAATACTACGAACTTTACAGAAAAACTGCAAAAGACAAAAATTATTTATTTTTTTCTTATAGAACTCTACGAATTTCTTCAAAATTTTTTATTAACTTTTTAGCACTGCATTTTTCATTTTTACCAATATGAGAAAATACGGTATTAAAAAATTCTGAAAAAATTCTAAAAAAGTTCTTAGAATTCTATAACAAAAAAATAAACCATTTTCGTCTTTTGCAGTTCTGTAAAGTTGATAGTATTTGATTAAAAAATTATCGAAGACTAATTTTCAGCAATTTTTAGCAATTAATATCTTGTTAACTATTGCAAAAATTGCAAAATGATAGAGGACTTTTCTTCTCAGTTTAGACCATTCTATCCCTGTGCGAAAGACTTATCACTAATTTCCAAACACCCTGTATATATATATATATATATATATATATACATACAATATATATACGTATGCATTATATAAAACGTAGGGAGTTCCGTATTCAGAATATTTCGGCTATTCTGAGGATTGTTGAAGATACTTTAATATGTATATATGTATCTACTTATCTTGTTTCTGTATCTCGTGAAGTATATATTTCTTCATAAGTCAAAATTTTTGCTGTAAAATTATAAAGTGATACTCACTTTTCGCTACAAAGTGAGATGTGAAATTATATAAAAATCTTTCAATATTAAGAAATATATGCAGATATATCATAACGTTACTAAAAGAACAGCAGAATCTAATAATGCATAAAAAACATGCAAAAACATTTGCATTTTAATTGCAAAATAAAATTGTTATAGGCTTTATTTTATGTTTGTAATAGTTACGTGTTTTCGTATCATCGTTATGTTATGTTTGACATAACTTGGAGTGTGCGGATAATTATTTGCACTTTAATAAATGCCGAATGTTAGTTACCGCCTTTCCTCATATCTCTTCCCCATCCCTTAGTACTTTTGGATGTGTGCGCGTGTATCTTGATGAAACATAATGCGTGCCTCGACAGTGTGAGAGAGACCGTCGGGTAGCTAATTTATTTCATAGATGTCAAGGTGGATGTCTCAATTACCAAATATGACATAATTTGAAGTACGACAGAAACATTTATCGTTTTTCTCAGCATAGAATCATGTAAATATTCACTTCAATATTAAATTGTATAGTTACGTTTATGTGTGAGACAAAAATATAAAAGAACAGATTTACTTCTAAAAAAAAAAATATTTGTTTAAAGATACAATATTAATTGTATACACATTCATAAATTCGAAAGCATTTCATGATTATTACTAAAATGCTAATTCGTAATAAATAGCTGTACTTTATTTCAAATAAGCGTATATAATTAGTAGATTAGATACGAAAAAAGAAAACATACGTTCAGAAAAAAAAAAACAGTTGAGTGAGTGCTTGCTGCTATTGGTATGTTCCTCTAGATTTATCATGGCTCAAAGTCCAATCCCAAGTAACAATTACTGAGCGCTCACTCAATCATCGTATTTTCTGAAGGTAGCCATTAATGGATCAAAAGCAGCGCAATTATTTAATAAACACGATCTATTAAGAAAGTAAATAGAAGTAACAAAACATCTTTTATAAAAAAATGTTAAATTTAAAAATAGTAAAATTTATTTAAGATGATATATTGGCTCACGCAAGTTTGCTGTCATCTTGCAATATATATCATGAGACGTTGATTATTGGAATATCCTTTTCTCTCGTATTTCGCATGGTAAAAGAATCAAGCGGGGCATTATGCAGTTTCTGTGGACAGCCTTCTCAAAGCAAACGTTACCATACCATCGAGTACAAATTGATCTTGTACGTGTGTGATTCCACTCAGTTTGAAATCCGAATAGAAGAGGGAATGAAACGAGAATCAAACAAGTTTCGTCAAACGGTGAAAAGCATGCATGTGCGGTTTACGTCTCTGATCTATCTTTCCTTATTCCGGATCTACAATAGATTTTTAAGCCTTAAACCATAAGGAATGGACGAATTATAATCAATTATTCTCCTCGCATTGTTCGACTGTAATTGATCAATTTTTTTACGGCTTAAGGCTTAAAACATCTATTGTAGATCCGGACTTAGGCCAGGAGCTGAATGACTTTAATATGATTAGGATAATTTTACGTGAAAATAATATCTCAGTCAAAAATGTGTGTCGCTTTCAATCTTTTGAAACTTAACTGTTATGTGAAAATTTTCGTAATGAGTCTAATTTCAATCGGTAAGTGATAAAGGCCATTTGAACGATCGCAAACGCAATTTTTAATAATTCTGTACATTCCCAGACAACATGCATGCTTGAAAACAAAACATAAGAGGTCTCAAAAACATTTCTTAAAGACTTCTTATGTCTCGATTTTTGATTTTTTGTTGTCTGGGTTTTGATTGTTGGCCTACATGATAAAACCCACAAATCTCTTACATGCAATACCGATAGGATTTGCGTGGCGTTCCGAGCATAGGCAGGATTAAAGAATACTAAAATCAGAGTGTATGCGATTGTTCGTATATTAATTAGCGGCCAATGGTATCGTATAGTCATAAAATCAAGAAGCCTGTTAACCGCAAAGATTTATATAACATAATTCTTCCTCGAACGTGTATGAGCGATGAGACAGGAAATGATTCAGTAATATCAATAATGACATGATAGAAAGGAATGTAAATAAACGGAGTTGCTGGCTGTGCTGTGTAATTGTTATAATGGCAATATGTTATACATATATATAAATATAATTAAATGTATACAAACGATATATATACACCGATTTTGCGAGCCCGGCATTACCATTAGACCATGCGTAGGCGAAAGTTGCTACTGCGATCGAATGACCTATTTTTGGGTCGAATTGAGTAACATTTTTTCGTCATGTATAACTTGTTCTTTTACAGTTTTATATATTGCATATTTGATTAAATAAGAAAAACTGTACGTAAAATATATAAAAAAATCAAGTGTAATATTCCAGGCAAAAAAGATTAAATTGTGACTATAGTATATAATTTTGCTTCTTCCCGTTATTACTTCTATTCAAACTATGAAACGTTATTTCAAATACCCAAAATTTGATACGAATTCTTTTTATTGTTAAGAATTATCCGAAAACGGGACAATTATTCCTATTGACGACAACCATTTGCTCTAACAAGATTTCGTAGTCGCTGAAAGTAACAAATCGCGCATTGAATAAAACATTAAAATCGTAATTGTTTAAGTTAATATACACAGAATCATAGGAAATATTTATACCGTCCGAAACGCGTCTCTTCTTACGATTAAACGCACATTCATTAATAATGATAACCAAAAATTCATCATGCTTGTATATGCAAAACGAAAAATTTGTAGAATGCCGTTTAGTAGGAATTATTTTTAATTTGTAATTTTTATTCAATTTCTTCTTGGCGAACATTTTTTTCACCGAAAGAGTCGATTACAATTTTCAACAACTTGCGTAACGTTGTAAAGTGCGTAGACAAATCATTTATAAAATATTTTATCTGGGAGCTGATAACCACGAAGGAAGTCATAGATTGAAAAAAATTAAGAATAATTTATAGAATTCTATACGACTGGCACGACTGTAACATGTGTGTAAGATCTTTCGCGCCAAGTTTCTGAGAAATTAATCGCAAATTACAAGAAGAAGAAATAATCCTGTACAGTTTAATGATTCTTTTTGCGAGCGCTTCGTAATATTAACAATATATTACTATAATAAAATGTTATACACATAACAGCTATGTAATTATTTAATACCTTATGTTGTAATTGATATTTGATATTATATTGTTTGCATATAGTAATATATTATTAATATTGCTATACATATAAATAAATATTGTTAAAACCATAAACGCTACAAGAATGTATATTTCTTTTCGACGCTTTGTAAGTAAATTATACTCGGACTTTTTAAAGAAAACACATGAGAGAAAAAGACGTATTACTATTATATCGGCTGCTATATCACCACCCTGTAAAAAGTTATTTCGCTATTAATTTTAATCAAATTCTCCCAATTTTCCCGAGTAATCATTGATATAATTTAAATTTAACGTTGGGAAATACATTACCTTATTTATATTTATCTAAAGTATTAATAAGTAGAGTTATTGTTATTTTTAAATTTTTATTCACATTCAAATCCTAAATATATTTCCTCTAAATTTTTTATCATTAAATTTTCATACCTTATAATCTATTATTTGCTATAAAGTTTCATACTATCTTGTTTAACTATATTTTAAAAAATGATATCAATATTAACATCACACTAAAGAAAAACAGACAGGAGCGATATATACATTTATTTTCTTCAATTAATGTTTATTGTATATGAATAATATGTTCAAATTTTCTAACAAATTTTTTATAGATTTCATGATTGGAAATATTATTAGATATTTCATCAATATCAACGGTACAACATGTCTCTAAAACCTCAGTCAAATCGTAGATTTTTACAAATGGATGATTATCTATATAAATGCATATATTTTTCCATATTATTGACTCCAACAGTACAAAAGTACGAAATACCTATTATAATGATTCTTTCCACATATCGATTTTCTTTTAAAACATTAGAGAACATGTGGCTGTTATGAATCGAACCTTTAATTATGCTCATTTTTAGGTCAATACGTGTAAGTATTTTATTCAAGATTGGACAAGGTTGCACGATTTATCCGAATAGGTAACGAATTTTATATTTTAGATAACGAGGATCACTTTTCTTAATAATTTTATCGTTAAGATAGTTAATATAATATTCAATTTTACTTAATTTATAATTTAATTTAAATAGTTTTATCATTATTATATTATTAACTTTGTTATATTTATAATTATTAATATTATTAATATTATGAAAAATATCTGGATGGATCACGGTTAGATTTTAGAAATGATATAATCTTTAATGGAATAAAAAAGGATATTTTAAGAAGCTCTCCTTCTTTATCCTGTTGCTAAGCGTGACTTTACTCACGTTGATTAATACACAGTTATATGGGGCCTACAGTTTAATGTCGATTCCGAACGATGAAATTTTGTTAAAGAAGCTTCATTGGCAAAGATACTTTCTCGGTAGGTCGCTTCTTTTCGTGACGAGCGAATGAAAATACTTTGTTCTATCGGAAATCGAAAACCCAAGATCTCCAACATATCAGACCAGTGCACTGTCTGCTTTGCCACGCTTGCTTTCGCTCTTAAAATTGTTTGATTTGAATCAAAATGTTTGATTTGAAATTTGACTTGGACTCATCGTCCGGTCTTTTTAAGCATTTGAAAATTAATAATTCCCAACTCATTATTTGAAAGGATGTTTAGACTATTGATGCCACACTCTTCGTTAGTGAGAACATCGAAGAACCGTTGCTATACTCTTTGTCAGAGCGACAGATTTTCAAACAATAGGTCCAGCCTAGACTTATTTATTTAATTGAAAAAAAAATTTTGATAACACCAAAAAGGATCATAAATTGACTCAATCAATTTGCCTCTTTTAAAAATAGTAAATTTAACATCTTTAATTTACCTCTTCCAATTCTTTTCTTATAAATTAACTCAGCTTGTCTCTTCAACTTCCAAATTTGGTTCTACAAAATTCTGAAGGTAAGAAAGCCATGCAATCTCGTTCAAGGTTTTAACTGAATAACAAACAAGGCAATTGATTTCGAGAAATAATCACTTGATGACTTTACAATAGATGGGTTCAAAAAACTTTCCTTAAGACGAATCCCACGATTAATTATTCGGTCTTACATATAATTGCAACAATTCCCCGCGCGTGTTTCTTAACACTTCCTACTTAGAAATGTAAAGAAAAAGATTCTTACTCATGCGAAATAAAATATAAAAGCTTCTAGCTCGTTTTTGTTAAATTTTGTTAAACCTTAAATTAACCTATTATTGAAAAAGTTTGAAGTGTATTCAAAGTCTGTATAATTTTTGCTAATAATTATAGAGACTTTGGAATATATACTTACATTGAAAAAAAATATAGTCGATTTTAATAAATATTTAGTTGAATATTGTCAACTAAATATTTATTAAATATAAAGATATATGTATTTGATACAAGAAATATTAATTTGATTTAATAATCTTTTTTTTTTATTGAACAAATATTTACTTACTGTAAGTAAATGTTTAGTTGGCAGTATTGAACTAAATATTTATTAAAATTAACTATATTTTTTTTTAGTGTACATATTAGCAATTATGTTTGGTAAAAATGGGTTGAAAATCTGCATTAAAAAAAACATAATTTCATAATTTTTATTTAGGCGCATATTATAAGGCAAAATTCGCTAACTTGTTTGAATATTCAATTCCGAATTTCTTAAAACATTCAACAGCTTTTATTTCCATAATAGAAGATATGAAATTGAAATTTTCATTTAAGGTTCCATTAATAAATTGTATCATTAAAAGATTTATTAAATAAAAACATAAAGATTGTTATTGCAAAATCAGAATTCGTATTTTCTTGAAATGTATGCGAATTTTATGTTATAATATGCATTTTGTATACAATATCTTATACATATAAGCAAAAATGTAAAAATTTATAAGCAATTTTTATTTTTTATATTTTATATTAAAAAGATTTGAATCTATTTTTTGTATTGTACTATATTTTATTATATTGTATTGTGTCTGATTACTTTATATATTATAATTCTCTCTCTATATTTTTTTATTTTGGTATCGAATAAATACATTGCATGGAAATATTAAAATTTATATGTAATAAAGTATACATAAAGACATTCAAATCCAGCGAACCTCAAGTTAATGCACGTAACATACCTCTTATAATAGCTATAATTTACTATAAGAATAACTGTAATATATTACAAATGTAGATGACTTGGGATGGCACGTATTTTTGTTAAATTCAATCGTGGAATCCATGAATCTTTAACGGAAGTTAACACTTTCTTTAGAGATTCATGGATGAATTTCATGATTGAATTTAACAGAAATACATCTGTTACCAAGTTACCTACACTGTCCCAAGTCATCTACATTTATGTGTGTTATACTACAGTTATATTAATTGTTACATGTAACTTGGTGTTTGCTAAGAAAAAAAGAACCGCCGTTAAAAATTGGCGGAGGTGATGGAAGTCTTTTACAAGTTGATTCATTTTTATTCATTTAAATTTACTTTACAATTTTTAATTAAATATAATTTTGCTTACAATTACAAAAGTTCCTACTTTATTCAAATTGCAAATTGCAATATGATAAAGTAGCGCATTGATTGGTCCGCCATGTTTGAGAAATTCCTATATTTGAATACTTATATATGTGTTACTTTTAAATTTCAACAATGTAATTAAAATTAGATATTTTAAAGGTATTAACAAATAAATTTCTTACATTTGATGCGTTCGAGACGATGCTATTTATAGCATTATATTTCTGTTATTTTATCTTCGTTGTTTATTAAACATAAAACAAGGATAAAATTACATAAATAGCACCAATAGCGTCTCCCCGAACTTATTACATATCGGTTTTGAATCGTATGAAAGCTCTGCTTTTTTGCACGTGACGATAGATAGCAACTAGAGTTTTTATTGGATATCGGTCGTCGCTAATTTCTCATTGTATCCAGTGTGCAATAGGCATTAAGGCCTATTCACAGTCGGTTCTTATATTAGGTGTAGTAAAAAGAAATCTATTATTTTTGCATGAAATTGAAAAATAATGGATTTCTTTTTACTACACCTAATATTAGAGATCATCTTAAGTAATGTTCTAAGATATTAATATTGCTTTCTGATTGATTCATGATATCTTAAGACTGTACTTAAGACGATCTTAAATATAAGATCTGACTGTGAATATAGACAGAGAGAAACCTGAATATTAATTTGATAAATTTTAGTTATTTCAGTGATTTATTTTCATCAGGAGCATCACAAAAAAATGGGTATTGTTGTGTAGTTTACATCCACTTTTTAAGAGGGCAGTAGTACGCGGCGGCATTTTGCGGTTACAGGCAAAAGGCTCTCACGTTCTCTCTCAGGTTTCTCTTTAATCAAACTAGCGCAAAGATTTTCCTATAACCATATTATATTTAAAAAATTATTAATAATACTAAGCGCTTATTGCTTATTGCGGATTATAGCCAGATCAAAGATGGCGGTCGAAATAGCCAATAGGAAAGTTGTCGGCATTTCGGTTCAAATAAAAGGATTGCACTATTTCGGTATATCTAGAGCTAAACCCTGAATTTTCAGTATAGAAAGTAGCTGCATTACGCTCTATAGTCTACGATCGCGATGATTCTAAAAGACATAAATCTGATTTAGTCGTCACAAAGAATATATATATTGTTTTTAAAATAAAATATTCAAAAATATGAGAGAGAGAGAGAGAGAGAGAGAGAGAGCAGCTTTTAAAACAAATAATAAATAATAAATATGATAGAACGTTTAATGATGAAAAATTTAGAAAAATAAAAGATAAAATATATTTAGGATTGAATATGAATGAAAATTTAAAAATATCAATAAATAGTTCCTGAACAAATCCTTCTCTTTTCGTAAAAGAAATCTTTAGCCATATCTCCAGAATCTCATATGCTGAATGTTCTATTTACAACGTCATAATTATCGAAAATAAGTGGGAATTGAGGAATGATCATTTGGCGTTTCTTATCGCTAGCCAAAAAATGGCTAAACTAAAAAGAAAAACGAGAGATGTCACGTTTTCTATCATGTTTTTAATTTATTTATTTATTTGCTCTTTAATATTTTATAATATCAAAGAACAGATGAACAAATTAAAAATATAATAAATTATTTTATCAAAAAATATTTTTTAATATCTTCCACAAGACACGTAAACCCGATAATTCTTGCGATGTCGGTAACACAAAATTAAATAAACAAGCAAAACATATTATTAGATGCAATTATAGGTCTTTCAAATATTCTCTTATTTCAAATATTTTATTGTGACATCATCAGCTCATCATGCTTCCTGCATATCGTTTCGTAATAATTTCTCGGTAATTATCCGATTATCGGGAATAAATGATTCATGATTTCATTTATATTTTATAACTTTTTTATTGAATGAGTCTAACCGTTATCAAGAAACAATGTTGTGTTTGTCGTACATGTTTAAAAACTGGTCTTTATTAAAATTTTTTATGTGATGTAATCAATGATATCAATGTGTTTCTTTTTTTTTTTCATTTTATAATGCGCACTTCCGCGTTGTAAAGAACATACTGCAGGTCTGTTCGTCAAGTTGCAGTTTTGCATTTAATTATTTAGCTTCTTCCTTCTAGTTTGCTCCCAAGTCTGAATATACTTCATATCTCGTTTGTAATACAAGAAGCGCATCCAAAACGGACAGATCCTGCGACATGGACCGATATCAACACTCATGATGCATTTACTGAGCAAACATCTGATTTATCAAAAGCATTGTGCAAATCGAAATGTGAATCCTCTGATATAATTTGATAAAAAAATTCTGCAGTAGCGCGTATATATAAATGAATTTATAATATCATCATCATCAATACGTAATACGTAATCATGTGAACTTATCGATATTCCATACATTATTCACTAATAGAGTTTAGAGGCGCAGCCAATACACCATGAGTCGATATGGTTACATGAAAATATCTTGTTTCGTAACTTTTCCAGGCCTTGGACAAGACGACATTCATAATCCGCAGTCGCGAACTATCTGTTTTGTTCGTAGAGCATTGTAAAATCAAATTATAGGCCTCCTAATGATAGATAAATAGGTATTATAATCTTAGAGCCACAGAGATTTGTAGACGTCTCGTCAGATAATAATAAATTATCTTCTATTATTGCAACGAAAATACAAAATGGCAAATGACATTAGTACTAAAAAAAAAGACATAAAAATTGTCTTCTAATAATACAATATTGCGTACACTTTCTTGATGGTAACATCTACACGTTTACCAAATTATGTATAAATTATTGTAGAAATATAATTGAAAAATTTTGTGTCATTAAATTTAATTTATTATCATCTTTTGTAATATAAATGAGATTTTTTTTATGTTTTTATAGTTTTTCATGAAATGCCTATAAATCTCTAAGACTCTCATAAACTAAGACGGTGTATCGTATATAATATTTAGGGATATTATTAGCTATAGGTATAGGTAAACATTGCCTATGTACAATCGCAACAGAGTTGCGCATACTACTTCTTGGCAATCCTAAGTAAAGCTTACAGTTTGAATAAATTTCTTTAGGTAATTATGTTTTTTTAATAATTAAGTAATAATTCTATTAGAGAAATAACAGTACATTATTTGACTGTACCTGTTATCGTCGTTCATCAGCCATTTACATGTGACATTCTCTAGTTTAAAGTATCCTCATACATCTCATGTGAGTTTTGGTTCTGAGAAATAATTAGGATAATCATTTTACTATTATATAACTGGCCAATAAGTATCTGCCACTTTTCTTAAATTATTATTCTATTTACCATATATACAAATAATATACAATAGTCGCGCTTAATACAAGTAATATTAAAATCTAAATCTCAATAATTATAGTAGTTATATGCATAAAAACTTGACTGTGTCTATAATCATTCGCTGTGCGCTAGCGTTGCACACTGGTGTGTGTATGTGTGTGTATGTACATATACACACACACATATTTTATATAAAATCTGTATAATCTACACGAGTCGCTTTAAGTATATTTTCTCTTTTAATCACAAAAGATACAAATGTTTATAACCACTACACAAGCAGGGGGTCTTGGGCGGTATCACTCTGGCAGTATCTTTTTTAGGTACGGACATCTGATTTACATTCTTAGGAAACAATAAATCAGTTTACCGCTAGATTGTGCAAGAGGATATACAGAATTTATTTTCGCACGCTGAATCGTTGCGAACATAACTATTGTGTAAATAATAAGTTCAAATATATAATTATTTCCGTATATAATAAGCCTGTGTGTACAATTATTCTGCAATATATACATTTCTCTCACAAAAAAATTTTGATTTTTCCTCCTTATATAAAATTTGATTATATACGGATTATACAGTGTGATTTCCTTAAGGCCTTGGGTAAATATTGCTATTAATTTTATGCATAATTTATATCTTTATTATTTATTACTCAACTGACATTTTTCTGGAAACTAATTTATTGATTATGATTGTACTAAAAAGTTTAATTGTAATGTACAGACATTTATCAATCTAAAATAATAATAGTTCAAAAGTATGTATCACACAATAATTTGGTTATTTATAGCAAGTTGACTCAAAATACGCATATATTGACATATATCAAAATGTGAAAATAAATTCTATATGTGTAAATATTATCTTCAGAAATGATGTATCTTCAGAGATTAGAACATCATAAGAACATCATAAAATTAAAAATTTGCTATTTTCTTTCTATTTAAGACTGTATTTGTGTACATGTGTACATATGTATGGGTACACATTATACATATATATATATATATATATATATATATATATATATATATATATATATATAATAAATATATAT
>Ga0157364_1002310_pt1 | contig 17595 bp, 6 predicted proteins | sample AttsexASBM2_FD_111476 | JGI IMG/M metagenome (GOLD analysis project Ga0157364, IMG submission 111476) | Fungus gardens microbial communities from leaf cutter ant in Ribeirão Preto, State of São Paulo, Brazil - Atta sexdens ASBM2 | ecosystem: Host-associated > Fungi > Mycelium > Unclassified ... | reverse complement strand
CTTCAACTTTTATCTGAAATATGTTTCTCAAAAATGCTTACTTCAAAATGTGTGTGTGTGTGTGTGTGTGTGTGTGTGTGTGTGTGTGTGTGTGTGTGTACGGGGTGTTTCCGATACCTACAGATCGGGTTGTAGACAGGGACACGCTTTACTGTAATACGAAATAAGATTAGATCGCAAGTCCAGCGGGGAATAAGATAAGAGAAATTGAATTTTACATTCTGATATAGTAAAATTCAATATAATGATATAAAATATATATTTAATAATATAAGTAAAGCGTGCATATAGGCAGATAGGCAACTCGATTTACTGATAAATACCCTATATACTTAATTTTTCTCATTTAACTCTACAGCCGCTGTGATATTTATTTTGTAATTAATGTACAAATAAATTAAATTAAATTAAATTAAAAATTAAATTAAAATTTTTTCAAAAAAAAACCTTGATTTTTCCAATCTTGCTTTTGAGAAACTAGTCTACTGTCAAAATAGCACACAACATCAAAACTCATTAATTATTTGTTTAAAATTTCCTTATACCTCAAATATTCCTGAATTCTTTCTAAAAATCCGAAAGAATTCAAAGTAATCGAGGATTTCAAACCGGAATAATTAGAAAAGAATTTAGCGAATGCGTTTATCCACACATTGAACACGCTTTAGCTACGGCGATGCAAGAAGCGGCAGCAACCGACTAACCGCCGGTTGTGTGCTACGTGCTTCCGGGCAGATAATTCTAACACAAAACCCCTATGTAAAGCCCGATGGTGGGTTGCCCATGGTGTGTAACGTGATGTTAAATTGTACCGTTTCAAGCGATTGCAGCGAATAACGTGGCGGCTAATAGAACATAGCCGTGTGAAATTCGCGTATCGCTATACAGTTTGCTTTGTGTTCTCCCTCTCAATAAGACGCGTCGATGGAGATTCAGAGCCAGTGATTTCATGCGCATCGAATTGAAATCTGAACAATGCCAGCAGCCAATTAACGAATGGATGTATGTACAAGGCGTGTATAAAACAAAGAAAGATATATCGTAAAGTAAAAGGTTTCAAATGTATTTCACGAGTTTCTCTCTCTTCAATTCTCTTCTATTAGTCAGAATTCAATCTACCAAGTTAAAACACTCCGTCTACAATCATATTTTTACTCCCTCCGTCCGCAATTTAGGTCCTTTTTCTTCAGTTCAATTCTTTTACCATTCTAAACTTTGAACAAATGGTGGAAGGTTCGGGATTATCTTTCAACATCTCTATTTCATTATCAAGTAGTTTAACAAGATATTTCAACAGAAGGAACCGAACTCCTTTATTTGAAAGTGAAATTTCGTTTGTAGTGCAGAGAATTAACGAACTAGAAATTAGATGTGACTAAATTGTTTGCTGCCGTCAAAATAGTAGCTTGAATTGAATCGAATTTTAGGACATTTTTCAAAACAGTATAAATCTTAAATCCTAAGGTAAGCTAATAATTTTCCGATGATAGCTTTCAGATTTTTTGGTCAAAGCATTTATCTGCTTGCACAACTCGACATCAGTTTCGGTGAGCGATAAAATGTGAAACAGGTTCGCGCCCGCTCTTGGCTATTGCGGTTTTCATTGCAACCAACTCGTGCATTATCGACTCCCGCCTGTGTTTCGAGAGTTCGATAACGCCCTGGCAGCTGTCACCGATGGCGAAAAATCGGAACGTATCGGCAGCGAGACTTCGGAATACGACGGGTGAAAAGATAAAAAAGAAGGATTGCTAATAGTGCAAATCACAGAGCGCATGTTCAAGCAAAAAATGCTTGAAATAAATTGTGAAACGAGTCTTGAAATCGATAAAAGAATGAGTCACGTACACAATACATTTTCTATAATGTAAACGTTTAAATCAAGAACATTTAATCCAGAAAAGGATTGTTATTCGATTATTTAAAACACATTAAAAGTATACAAGCCAATCTGTAATAGGAAAGACAGTCTTCTTTTCTAGATTTGTAATATTTATTTTTGTAATATTTAATAATCTAGATGATCAGAGATTAATAAAGATAATACTTTAATTTTATCTTGAAAAGAAATATTCCGATAGTATAATTATCGGAAAAAATTCCATGCAACGATCAACACATGCCACTCAGCCATTCGAGGACCGTTCACAAAGTGCTTTAATAAGAGCGAATTGCGGAAATAGTTTGGAAATTTACATGGTGGGAATTCTTTCCGTTCAACCAAGCTTGCAACGATACGGCTACCTCCGCTCTTTGCGGTTTGCCGTGTTTTAAATACTTTCCAATTAGCACGGAAACTCGCGCACTCGCCACCATGTACAGCTTAGATTTGCATGAATCGTTTATTCCACAGTACATGCTGTTCAAAATCCCGTACCTCCACCTGGTTTCTATTCGTTAAGGAATTTGCACACTTCATCAGTGAATTTTTAATTCGATGTTCTCGTCTGTGTTATAGTTCTTTTCAATTTTAAATTAAATATCTATGGCTGGGAGTTTCAAATATAAATTATTTAGAAAATAAAATATAATGTAATAGAATACATCAGCTTAATAAGATAGCTTAATAAGATACGTAGAGTTGAGAAATTTGGTGGTACGCGCCATTCTAAATACATTCAGCCAAGAATATTAAATGAAATTTTGCTGGCAGCTGGAAATTCAAATCCATAATTAAAGCAGCGTCTGTTTTCGAAAACTCGTAAAATATTTGCATTCGCAATCAACCTTGTTTGAGTTACTTCGGCAAAAAGCGCGTTTTACGTACACAGAGCAGCATATTAAATCGTATATAAACATCTCGTGACGTTGAAATGAGAGTAACATTTTTGTGAGACAGCTTACTTCGTGCGGTGCGGTGTGTCAATGATCTGCCATTGGAAATTGTAATTCTTTGGCCTTCAGGATGACGCCGTCACGTTACTGGATACATATGGCGCTGCTTAATAAATCCAGCAGATACAACCCGCCGCAATCTAGCCGCTGGACACGTAATCTAGCTTAACGTATGTATCCACTCGATTTTCTCGCTTTGCCGCTCGGAGCCCTTTCCTGCCCTCTTTCTATCCATCCCATCTCTCTCTGTCACCCCCTATCTATCTTTCGCGACTCGCGAGAAAACGGGGAGGGAGTTACTGCTCTGTATGGGATTCTCATATATAAAATAGACCACATATATATATATATATATATATATATATAGAGAGAGAGAGAGAGAGAGAGAGAGAGAGAGAGACTACGATGGATCGCTCTTGAAACTGAAAGCGCAGAGTTTGAATGAACCACGAGTCAGTTTCATAAAATTGAACTTCAGATATTGTGGACTGTTCTCCAACTACCTCGCGTTATTGCATAAGTTTCAAATCAAATTTGAATATTTGCGTACTGTAGTTGTCAAGCACATACTTAGTTAGAACCTATACATTTCTCAGTTTCTGCTATCTTTGACTTCTATCTATTCTTTCAATTTCCATAGTTTTTACTCCAACTAGTTTTAGCTTCTACGATAAATATCAAACATTTCTTAATTCTCCGACCGTTAACGTATTTTTCTCTCCAACGCAAATTTTCTTTATTTTTCCGGGCTTTCAAAAATGTGGAAAAATTTTGAATACTTTCTAGTATCTTTATTATGTTGTATCATACAGCCAAATAATTTTTTAACAAAACATTTTTAAAAGAAAGAATCTCCTGTCCCACCCTTCTCTTTATTTCAGAGAAATTTGAGAGTGAAATTTCGTTTGTGCCAAAACGACTGCAGACGGAGGATTAAATATTAGAAGCTTTATATTATTTCCAAATTTATTCATTTTTTGCGATACATGATACTTTTGAATATTGTGATACTTGAATAATATTGGATTTAAAAATAATAATATAATATTTGTTAAATTATTAAAAATAATTTATTTGTACCTACCCGTATAATTCATCATTTTTAAATTGTATTGTGTGATTGGAATTAATTGAGAGTTTCATGAGAATTTTAATATTCTTGAATTTAACTATTTAAATTTGATTATTGCATCAAATATTGCCTTATAAGTATTTTATATCATAAATATTTAAAAATGACCCTTGTCATCATTCATATTTTTAAATTCTTCTGAATAATCTGGAAAATCTGAATATGAAGCGTCAAAGCTTGCGTCGCTCGATCTCTGGGGAAAAATTGAAGCGCGATCGGAAAATAAAAATTCGCTCAATATTACGATTGTAACGAATGCGCTCCATAGAAATTGATTCGATCGTAATTCCATGGTTATTCATTAAAAACGGTATCGCGTGCTTGCTCCGGTCTCGTAAATCACGAATCGGTGGTGTGAGCATTAACCACGATTTGAACGCGATATGAGTCCGTGGATAAAGTCCGGATTTACAGTCGTAAACGGGACACACGATGACGAAGTCATAAACCAACAACGGATTTAAAAGGCAAGCGCATATAGTTCCGTTCGCATATGCAGTGGATCTTGGGAATTCTCGCAGAATCGCGAGTAGCTTCCGCTTCATTGGGATTTACACAATTGCGAGAACGAGGACTGCCGAGATTGGCGGCCAAGCTCGATTCTTACGCCCCGACCCTGAGAGCTTAACCTTACGTAACAGCTCTGGTCTGACGCGATAAATCTTCATGGAGGCATTAGTGGTCCCTGTTACCACGCACTCTATACTTATGTACAGATACAGCGGTCGTCAAGATGACCTCGGAAAAGAAAAAGACAAAGACAAGGACGAGGAATATTTTCTTTCAATATACATCCATATATGACATTTCTTTTAATGACATTTCTAAAAAATAGAGAAAGAGAGAATTTTTATTGAGTGGTTCGAATAACTCATATTTCCACCCTTTGACTTTATTATAAGACCATAATTTTATTTTCTCTTACTGTATATATCGAGTACTTAAAGTTAATTATTTGAAATTGAAAAATATTTTTTAAAATTTACACAGAAATGTTATTAACTCTTTGTGGATCAGCAACCTTACACATTCGGATCACACCCTTTCATTTTGTGTAAACTGTTTGCTCGATTTTCATGAAATTTGATCTATAAAGTAACTTGATGTTTTATTTGTATCTGAAAAATAAAAAAAATTCAAAATAATTGATCCAATATGACAAAGAGAATTTTAAAAAAATAATCCATAAAATTCAATTTTAAGGAACTAACATGAAATTTTCGTCAAGCTCATCAGTGCTACGCAGTTAGTATTAATTTTCAAACTGACTTTCAAATTCTGTGACATTAGATCCTCCTTCATTAGAGATCACTCTTTTGAAATTCGAAAAATTCGATATTTTCAAGCTACATTCAAATTCAGCGATACCAAAAATCTCCTAAAAATGAATTTCACGATAACCTGAGCATTTCTTGAATTTTAGAATTCTGAGACCAGAACCGAATTTATCGACCCCGAAAGCTTTTAGAAAAGGATTAAGGTTTCCTTTAAGTTTCTGTGTTAGAAATTTGCGATTTTAAAAGACTTAAATATCAAGATCCACTTTAACTAAATGCAAGATTCTTTCTTTGATTGTTATTACATTTATTGATCCATTTTATTAGTTATTAAAATACTTTTAAAGTAATCTTGATGGTAAGCGTTTGATGATTTGAAGATGCCGTTGTACAGATTCTAACATAATAACAAGAAAGAGTATTATGACAATACTCAAACTTATTACACTTTTGCAAAGTGCAATATGGGCGCGAAGAATGGCAAAATTATGGGCACGTTTACGCTGGTAAATAAGTCTCGCTGGTAAATAAAAACTTAGCGTATCTTGATTCACCGACGAACTTTTCCAAGCAGATCATCGCAAGATCGAGCGCCCCAAACTCTTACGATTTCCGAGAAGAACTTACAACGCCGTAACGCTACCGAAACAAGATTCTATGCGCGCGCGCGCGCGCGGCACCAACTTTTTCTATAAATCAATGTCGCTCGTCTCTAGAAAATTTTCCAAGAAGCGAAGGAAGTCACTCAATCGAAGAACCGCGAAGCATTCACGTCTGGAGCAACTTCGTTCCTATTCCTACCACGAGACAAATAACTGAATCACTATAAATATCATATTTTGAATTTACATATAACTGGTTCTATCCAATAAATATTTATGAAAGATATTTGCTTACCTCTTTGGAGAAAAGACAAGCGACCGAGTTAACTGTTTTAGCTATATAGAATCTCTGACGCTGATGGCTCTCACCATTGATTGTGTTCTAAGATCCTAATATCCCCGGGTATTAGGACACTCACGTAAACCAGGATCGAACTATCTCTCTAAACGCAGCGGGAATCAAATTACATCATGAACAATAACCATTCCTGCCGTTCAATTACAAATGACAAGAAGCGAGATTTTACATTGCTTTTCGGAGAATAAATAATTCTAGCACTGTGGCTCTTGTATTCTTAATAACATTAGGTCGAAGACTCGAAACAACGAAAAAAATTAATGATCTTGTTTAATTTTAAAAATAAGAGGTTCGAAATCAGCTACTAATAATTCCTGAAATGCATCGGTTGATATCGTAATCAAATACGCTATAACGGATTATCGACCCATCGTGCCAAAATTCGTTCGCTCGATGGTGGGCGAGTTACCGCGATATGTTACTTAAATGGTGATACCGAAACTACGATGTAAAGTGAGACATTTTTCACTCGTGCCCGCGTGTGAGATATAGCGCGTCATAGTGTGCACATCGCATTTGGCTGAGTTCCACGCGTCCGCAGGATTCTCCGTTCGCAATTTTCGACGGAATATAACGCGTCGACATGGTGCGGTGAACGATTACGTTACAAATATACAGATAGATACGCTAATAAACTTTCGTCCAATTAATATCACGGGTAATAGCTGTATTAATAAACATTTTTCTCGTTGCGAAAGGCAATGTATAGTTACTCGATGATTCACTCGATAAGTGAAAAATGATTTTTTTATATTTATGACTTACTTGTGATTTTTCTTTTTTCAATAATTTTAAACTCACAAAATAATCCCTGTCAGATTATAGCGAAGAAAAAGAATTATTTCCGACTGATATAATTAAAACTTAATAAGTATTTAAAAAGTCAGATAAAAATTGGAGAATAAAATATAAGAAGAAGAAAAAAGGTAAAGTATATAATCGGAAAAGATGATTCTGAAGTGTTGGGGATTAATAAACACAACATAATCTCTAATTTAACAATTAAAAGATTACAGGTATCAAGAACTCAAACTACAAGAATCTTAAAACATAAAGATTTAATAAAGAAATTTTTTAATTTTAAAACTTTAAACCCAAGAGATAGTCTTAATCTTCATTTGAAGAATCCAAGATTTAAAAGACTTAAGACGTAAAAGAATCTATATACCATATTTAAGATCAACGAGGGGTTTGCCGAGAATTTAATTGTAAGATTTAAGGAGTTTCCTGCAAAATTGTTGAATATCTAGGAATGAGAAATGAAAGGACTTGAAATCCGACGTTAAAAAATATGTCGAGAAAGTTTAAATTTGTTTTTTAATATTGCAAAAGCTTAAAACATTCAAATAATTATGGTAATGAAAAGTAAAGCTCTAAAATATCGACAATTCAAAATATTTAAGCAATTTCTTAGCATTTACTAATTTAATATTATTTACGTTTACTTATCAACGTCCTCTTTATCTGGAAATATCTCAACTACAGTTATTTGAATTCTTCATCGCATTGTTGTAATTTCATGAAATTTTCAATTCATGGATCGTTACGTTCCCTATAAAAAAACCCCCTTATATTTCAATTTTAGAATCTTGGTTTTTAGAATCTTTGATTTTTGAACCGACAGAATTCCATTCACCCTGGAAAGAAACTTTAAGAAAAGAGGGAAAGAAAGAGTAATACGTCTAGAGTTGAAGGGGACTGCGGCAGAAGCGAAGAAAGAGCGAAGTTGGCTGAACTCTGATTATGGCGCGAAACGGGGACAAGTCGAGATGAAGTCGAAGTAGAGCCACCCCAAGAAGAGGAAACCCGACGAAGCCGAAGGGATGAATTCTCCTGTTCGCGCTGTCTCAATCTCTCGTGCCTCGTGTACGCGCGCACGTCTAACTAGAAACGCGTTACTTACGCACGCCTACCGAAAGCCTTCTTACATAGTCACTGCAGCGCGCAGAATGCATTTCATCAAAACTTGCGGCTTTCGTCTTGCCATCGAGCTAATGCCCTATTCACTACCCGTGGCGTGAATCAGCCTCTCAATCTCGGATATCGCATAGCCGAAGACTTACTATGCGGACATACTTCCGTGTGCATGAGCGAGACCATTTACAGCATGAAATAAGTTTCCAACTACCTGAAGTAATCTTACGAACAGCTACGTGCGGTGAAAGTCCAGGAATTTTCCTTAGTTTTAGTAACGATAGTTAATCTGTATGTAAGAAAGAAAGAGGAGTTGGAATGTTAGACATTCTGTAAGTACATGCAATAATTCTATAAATCATGTAGATGAAAGGTTAATACAAACTTATAGTTATTTTTAATGAATTTTGTTATGATCATATTATTATTATTATTATTATTATATACACATATGTTTACGGAAAGGACAATTTTCATTATCAAAAGTATTTAAAACTTTAGCTGATGTATGTAGATCCGAAAATAATTATACAGCTCAAACTGGTTGCTAGAGTGTCAAAACTTTTTGCAGCATGTTCCTCAAGCTTGAGATTTCTACGAATTATTTTAATCGTTCGTTCAACGAAATTATTTTCAGATTTCTATCTAGAGAGGTAGCTAAATTTTTAAATGCTTGAGCAAAATAATTTTTTTCTCCGTAAGTAATTACCTGCACTTATTTATATCGTTAATTAGAACCCGTACATGCTCAGCTTTGTACTTTCATTAATAATCTATAATGTTGCGCTGCCATTTTCATACATTGTGCTATGAATATTAAGATGTTGATAAATGATTTCACGCGATGATAGCAGAAGCGATTGCGCATTACTTCGTCCGTCGAATCTCGCCATATATTTCTTGAAGAGAGAGAACACGAAGTGTACACATGCGAGGCACGTAATCCGCGTTTCGCCGTTGCGTCGGGAAAGATAAATCAGGCGTCTTATGTACGTAAGCAGAACAAATTTCATTCAATCGAAATCGCGCGGGTATGCGTCGTGTGTTTGTTACCTGCCTGCATTTATCAATAGAACACATTTGCATTCCGGGCTCTTCGCACCGATGCCAGATCGGGGCGGAGGGATTATTTTTCCAATACGGTACGAATACAAGAGGCGTATTTTCGAAAGAAAATACGGAATATGAGATTGAACGCGGGTCCTCTTCGAAGACGTGTTCCATTCGAGAACAATATCGTCTTGTTTATAGAACCGCAAAAATTTTTCTGCGGTAGGTTCTTATGATTCGAACTTATTCAAAATGTTACAATAAGCGCAAAAAAAAAATGAATGTTAAGTAAAACATCAGTAGTCAACATATCGTCATCGAAATTATCTTTAACCCGAGAAGACATTCGGAATATTTTTACATCGGTAAATAAAAACATGAATTTGTTTGATATGTATTTTCTTTCTTTTTAATAATGCTGAACTATCAATTCTTAAATATGTAATTTCATTGAAAACCTGTAATAAAATTATATTAACTAAACTCTTTATTTCTTAGAAATACAATTATAATAAGCTATTTAACATGTTTATTTCATTTAATATTTGTTTGGTTTCTACATTTTTTTTTGAAATTGCGATTGAAATATTAAATTCATATCTCCAATGTCCTCAATTATTAATAAATCGGAAAACATCAATAATATGCAATATGTTGTTAATAATATGTGATTTTAATTAAAAACATTCAAGTGATGTTTTATGTAAAAGAATTAAATAAAAAAAAAACCAAGTGACTACCTCCCAGTTAATTATCTTTGAAAATGTAATTGCAAGCCTGCAGACACGTAATTATGTTTATGTGCTTGAAAGATTGTATATATGCTAAGCTACGCGCTTAAGGGTTGAACAACATTACGTGCTTCGTGTAACCGCCGAAGCCAAAGATATATCGCGTTGGAGAGTTTATTCCAGAAGTGTCTGAAACTTCTTGCAATGCGCTTCGGCACTAACCACGAGAGCTCACAAAGGTATAATGAGCACGTAAATCGTCAGAAACTTGTGATCCGCTTTGAAGTCGGCGCGCGCGGGTGGATCGCGACATGGCGGCCGCACGTAAATTCCGTCGGCCGTTTATGCAAATTATCGGCGGGCCACAGGGTTAATACATTTTCGCGTGCGTGCGTGCAACGCGATATCTATAACGATTCGATAGCTCGACTACGTTCGAGCTCTCCGAGTATATTTTCCAGCGAATTTACAGCATTTGCATACTTCGGGAATATTTAAACGCGGAAACCCCCGCGGCGAGTTTACCGTTGGAAAAACAGGAATTTCACTGTTGAGCGAGAACGCCCGCCATGTTTCCGCGCGATGTGGAAGATCGAAACGATGAGGTCCCGTTTAACCCCCGCCGCGCTGCCAATTCAACACAGAACCGCGGAAATCTTCCCTCGTTAATTTTAACTTATTGAACGTTTCCATTGTCCAACAAATGGACAGTATTTTTTATTATGATTGAATTCATGAAAAATGAGCATGAAACGATGTTTGCAACGTGTGATTTAACAGTTTAAATATTAAAATTATTTAAATATTTATTAGAGGTACTAGTTCCTCTTCGAAACTGTTTATAAATGTACATTAATATTTCACGTATAATATGGGATACTATTAATATGCCTTCGATTAAGGTTATTTATATATTCATACAACATAAGTGAAACATATTAGATAGCTTCAATTCCTTAATGAAAAATACTCTTTTATATGAATAAATAATTAAAATCATGCGCTAAAATATATATTTTAATTCAGTTAAGAAATTTGTTAACAAAAATATTAATAAACGTTATACATTTGATTATATAATCTGAAATAAAATATATATGATTATTTACCTTTTAATGATTTTTAATGATGATGATTCTTATTTTTACTTGATATACATATCAATTAACGTTATGCTTTTCTCATTATATTATACTGAATTAAATTTAAATATTAATAATGTCCTAAGAAGATAATTAAATATGTATTTCGAAAATGTTGCGATTTTCTGATTACAGAGAAAATATGTTATAAAAGCTATAAATAATAACAACGAATGTATAAAAAAAATTGAAGTAAAAAAATAATTATTATTAAAACTCACCATTTAGAAATAAGGACTCCTTGAAATTGATGGAATCAAAAGAGAAAAGACTTGACGCACAAATTTGACACATTTTTCCAACAAACGCACTACAAATGCACAAACACACAAATGCAGATTCACTCCTTTTACTACATGAATGATTGACAACGTGTGAGATGATAGCCGAAAGTTGAGTTAAATTAACTTAATTAACACGTGACAACTTGATTAATCTCCGAACTGTACACTGCACAAGTTTACGACGCGATGAATCTTCTTTATCCTAACATTTCATCTTCTTCGCCAGTTAATCTGTTCCCCTCATTCATGGGCAGGGCAAACAATGTAATAGCGATCCGATATCGCTGATATATTACTGTATTGCGTTTCGTTAATCACAATACGAACAGTATATATATATATCAGTAGAAACATCAAGTATTTAAACTTTTCGTTGATATTCTTGACTTTTTAAAATCAATTTTTGATGTCTATCAACAATTAAATTAATTAGTGTATTAATTATATATTTCACACAGTCTGTAATTTTTAGATATTTTTCCCTCCCCTCGAATACAGCTTTTGCGATTCTTTCCGCCGTACATTTTTCAACTTGATCGAATTGGGAAAACTTTTTTCCGTATCTTATCGATATCTTCGACACTGTATCACACTTCGATCAACGTCAATGCCGGATATTCGAATAGCGCGAGAACCTGCATCTTCCGGTCTGCGTTTACCGGAAGTGAGTCCGAGGGGATGTTTCAACCTTCGCAGGAGCAACATTCGACGACGCTTCCGCGCGCATTCCGCTCGCAATCGCGAATCGCACGGTGAACGCGACGCCACGACGCGACGCCCGGATTATTGCGAACGTCGTCGTTGACACCCCTACTAGGACGCTGCGACGACGCGGGGCCACCCTCGGACGGTGCTGGGCGGCACGGTAACCGGCACGACGCGACGCGACGTATGTAACGTCGCCGCGAGGTTCGCGAGACGGACTACGGCACCGGAATGGAGAGCTCCGCAAGCTCTCGCGCAACGCGACGCCAGAGCCTCCATTCTCGTCTGCCGAGCGCGCCACGGTCGATTCCACGGATTACACTTCGGGGTTGGACGCTGTGAAACCCGCTAACCCGGCAGAGGGTTCCTTTTGTGAAACCAGAACCATGGCTACAGGCTCGCTTAAACTTCACTTTACTTTGTTTCTTAAAATAGGATCAGGTTTGTTACAACATTAATACTATTTCATACTTTCTTCATTTAACATTTTCTTCCCTTGAATTATTTAAAAAATTCATAATTAGTCTTCTTGAAAAGCTCTACTTAAAAAAAGTTGCAACTTTTAAAGAAGATACAAGAAAAGTAAAAGTATACGGATTATTCTCTTATTGGTTATTCTTTAACCGGTATGAATAATCTAATTGTAAGAGGAAGAAGTTTAACTGGAAAAATGTGTTCAGAAAAAGTTTCAGAATCACTATCTTTTTACAGCGTAAAATTGTTTAATATTATTATTAATTCTTTACATTAAATTCTAACATTCATTTTTTTATTTTGTAGATAAATGTAATCTAACTTGTACAAAAGCTGCATAAAATATAATGAAGAAGAGCAAACTACTTTATAACTATAATATTTATCTGTGTTAAAACTTGAATCTCTTTATAATCAATGAATTAGAACTTGATGATCCTATAATGAATATCAGATAAATTAAAATATAAATACGTTAGAAAGTCTTCCAAAATTGGAAAATTGAAGCGTCATAAAGCGTAATCCGGCCTCGCAAGCTGGAATGTCTGGAAAGCTCAAGCGTCGTCGAAACGCGCCGCGCAGACTCGTGGGGACGCGCGAAGAAAAGGACAGTCGGTTATCGATTCAGTTCTGCCAACGGATAGACCCTTTTGCAGTGACTTTAGGGCCGTCTAGGGACTTGTCGAGAAACGTATCGCTTCTCACAAGGTAGAAACCCGGTAGATCGATGTCCTCTCGAAGGACGTGCGAGTCCAAACGCGCCGAATAAACTCGCATCAACCACAAGAGCTCGAGAGCTTTCGAGCTTTACACCCAAGACCGCTAATTGGATTGCTCGATTACACTGCCACCGTATTCCACATCGTCTTCTGGTCGAGATCTTGAAGCTAATTAATCTTATGCGTGAATAGCGAGCCGGTGTATTCGAGCAAAAAGAGGCCGCATAAGAGTCCAATGAGATCGTTGCGAAAAGTTTTGAAGTGTTGCATAAATGAAAATGGTATAATATATTGCATTCTATATATATATATATATATAAAATACAAAATTTTCTTATATTCAACAATATATACAATTTTTATATACATTCTTATATATATTATATTAAAAGAATAATATATAATGTAACATAATATTTATAAATATCTATATCTACTAAACATACTAAAGTCAACATAAAATCAAAATGACTAATCAAAAATTATATCATTTTGATGATTATGATGTCAAAATAAGATAATTTTGATTTTCTTTTGACTCGGTTCATTAAGTAATTATGAATTTTAGATATGAATAAAAACTTATCTCTCTCGTTATTTTTTATCGTCAAAAGATCCTTTTTAGTGCGTGAAAACAAGACTGTTTGTCTAAATTTTTTAATACAAAATATTGATTTCAAATTTTTATTCTACGACAACGTGTATATTAAAAATTATTAAAAATTATTAAAAAATATCTATTAATATTCGATATTTTAAAGCGTTTATCTCGAAACTGTTTTCAAAACATCTATGAACACGATATCTTCAAAATTATTGGACCAAATGTCTTCTACTTTGGCATATATTTTTAGTGTATGTCCATCTAGGTGATAAAAATTTTACATTCGAATTTTTAAAATGTCTTTTCCGCGGCAATAAAAACTGACTTTTTTTTACGAAATACGCAATATTAACTTTAAATCGATGTTATTTTATCAATTTTCAATTTTTCCGTAAAAGTCGATTATCTACTTATACTATTAATAAATAAAATAAAATTAAGATTTTTTTATTTCAGATCATTATCGTATTTGCAGAAAACAAGTTTCCTTAGAAGCACCTTCGTCAATATTTTACATCTTTAGAACAAATTAATATGTTTTTATTAATTTTGCTTTTTATATATCACAAACACACAAACACATAAATAAAATAAATAGAGACCTCGATAGAGGCATAAAATAAATTTGTAAAACTTAAAAATATACATAAAATATAGGTTTTTTTTAAAGAAAATTCGTAAAAGTATATAATCATGTTTCACACGTTTTCACAAAAGGGAAAAATTTCTTTAAGTATATCATATATATATATATATATATGTGTGTGTGTTTTTTTATTATGTACGAAAATATTTAATTATCCCAAAAAGAGTATTGTTTATTAAAAAATATTGCATCGGATTAAACGACAGTTGAATGTTCAAGTAGCGAAAAACTTTTTTGACACATAGAGGCTCAGGTGTATCTGCAGCGGACAATGTTGTTTATGAACGTTGACATTGTAATTTCAGATGTCTACAATATTGTGGTTTGATGCGTTGACGCTGTGTGTACGATTCGATATTCATAACACGACGCTGATGGCTGTGAAAATTTACAGTCACAAAACAATAAGATAATTCGAAGTGTCGAATTAGAAAAGTTTCACAAAATCGAAATTATTATATGACAAAAAAATTGTATAATTTTGAAAAAATGATATAAAAATTTAAATATCAAGCAGAAATATACAGACGGCAAAGTACAATTTTGCAATATAAAAATGATACCATTTATAACAATATTTTAAGATTTTTTTATTTTGGATATTTTTTAAATCTGTAAATATTAAAAATCTTTCGAGATTTAGAATTCGACAATTTTAAAATGCAATCGTATAAAACAATTTAATTCGATGATCTCATGTAAAGCATATGTCCATTATAGACTTTTTAATTTAATAACATAAGTTATTAATTATTTTTACATTTATATTTTTTAAATTCAACGCTGTAATTGTCTAATATATAGCGCGATCTATGTTGTAATAATTTTATATTCTAGAAATAATAAAGCTTTCCACAAAATTATAATATTTTTTATGTGATGGTTTTTTCCAATATACTCAGATACAAATTAATCATCGAATTCCAACGAAATTTTGCGAAACATGACCATTGCGCAAGTATACAATAAAATATCAAAAATCCAAAAATCATAAATTGTATTAAAATTCTGACACACATCATTTTAGATTAAAATCTTTTTATGGTGTAGCGAAATATTATACAATATATGTGAATGTTTATATGCAGAATTCTCTCATTTTCGCAGGCAGGCCAAACGAGAACATTCTCTCCTTACCGAATTTAACACTTATATTCGTCACGCTCAAAGTGTTACGCGTTTAGAGTAATTCAACTGAAACGGAGTAAACGGAGCAAGCTGAGTGATATACTCGTGTTCCACTGCTCCTTTTTCAGGGCTCTATTGTGATCTCGCATAGTCGAAATTCGACGAGATATATCAGAGGATTCCATCCTGCTGGCAGCATGCGGGAGCTTGAAACTTTTTCAACATACAGAGGGATCGGTAGAAAAAGTTTCCCGGCGGGACTACTAATTTCGTTAACGGCCGAGTCCTCGAGTTCTTTGGCGCGTGAATGAAATTTATTCCACCACAAAACTCTTGAAAGGATAAAGACTTTCGGATATCACTATCGCCGTTGAAAAATATATTTGTAATAAATTAATTATTTTCCCCGATTACTTTTTAAATAAATACAAAGATATTATACTTTTGAAATGTCAGGGAGCCATTAAGGTAAAAGGAATAGTCTCAAAGAAAGTAAAAACATTCTAAAGAAACTTTTTAATGTTGTCCTCCAAAGTTTCGATCCAAAAATTTGATTATCAAGAAAACGGGAAAATACTCGAAAGAAAATCCAAAGAGATTTCCAAGAATCTGAAAAAACCTTGAGTTCTAAGGATCCGATCCATTCTAAACGCGTTCAACCCGTTCTAATCCTTCGGAAGATGAATCGCCCTGTTGGGCATCCAGAAGATAGAATGCAGACGTTGCTGATGTCGTCTAAGAGTGCATGAAAGAAAACGACTCACCATGTCTCTACCATTGGACCAAGCCATGCTCTTTGTGAACCGAAGGGTGGACAGCCTCTCACCCGGAAGGTTTCAGCAGCGGAAATGACTGAGAACGAAATTCAATTTGCTCGACGAGACAAGGCTCGACGACATTGAAGACGTGTCTGAAGAGGTCGGTTAACCGGAAACCGTAGCTCGGTCGATGTTCTTAACGAGAACATCCAGAATACGCTACGAGAAACTCTAAAGCTCACGTAATCGGATCGCAGTGAATAATGGGAGCTTGCGAGGCCTACGATAAGTGATCCTTCAATAGTTTAAACCAGGACACTGTTCTTGGCATGCAAAAGAGCTATACCTCAAAGATGTTTTGAGGTTTCAAAATCCTTTAAATTTTCCAAGATTGCACGATTTCTAATCCTATTAATTCATAATTGCATTTAAATTTAAGATATGATATAAAAAATTTAATCCTTAGACGTCACTTTTATTATGAGGTTTCTTAATTTCACTTTATATATGCTATAACTTCTTTATTAATAAAGATACGTACTGCTGCTTATTACTGTTACATTTCTTAATGTCTAGCATTTTAATTAAAAACCATATTTTGTTGTATTCATTTCTATACAAGTAATATTTTATTTTCTATACAATATTTTATTTTTATTTTAAATTTTTACACAATACGCAGCAATGTGCTGGATACATGACAAAAGGCACCGAAGAGTTAATTCTTCCATTATATGAAAAGATAATAAATTATTTTAAATCGTTTATATTTATGTTATAATATCTAATACATATAATTTTTATTATTATACCATTTTAATCGATAATTATAAAAGGGATGACGAGTATCGATGTGTGCATTTCTGAAAGTCACTTTTGGAGCGAAATATATGAAGATCGAGGATGCTAATGCACAATTTACATGTTGAGTAGCCGAGCAATCAACTTTATCGTCACACGTCGCCATCAAGCACGCTGTAAAGGATCTTTGGGTATAATTCGGTGCGACCGATGTCGAAAGATTTTCACTCTAACGAGACGCGAACGCAGAAGCAAAATCACATTCACGTCTCGCAACAAACGGTGACGTCGAATTGCACTTCTCACGCTGCCTTTCCCATCTCTGCCAAAGTGAAAATAGGATGAAAAGAAGTGCAGACGAGAAGATTCAATTTACTTCGTAGATGGAAATGAGGATCCACAAAGACTGCCCAATGAGAAACAACGATTTCGAAT
>Ga0157364_1002309_pt1 | contig 17599 bp, 2 predicted proteins | sample AttsexASBM2_FD_111476 | JGI IMG/M metagenome (GOLD analysis project Ga0157364, IMG submission 111476) | Fungus gardens microbial communities from leaf cutter ant in Ribeirão Preto, State of São Paulo, Brazil - Atta sexdens ASBM2 | ecosystem: Host-associated > Fungi > Mycelium > Unclassified ... | reverse complement strand
TAGAAGGTAACTAATTATGTTACTACATTGATATACTTATATCTCTGCCAATACTTATTGCTTCAAGACACATTATATATTGTTGTAAATAGATTGATGAGCACTTTCCAACACAAGTTCAATCATGCAAATCTGTTCAGCTGTTTGTGAGATATTAGCAGACAAAGCTTTTACAGCTACTGATGGCCTGATATCTCAGTCATTCATTGTCACTTTTGTACATCCTGCATATGTGTGGATAGCCTTTATTTGAGGCTTTACAGTGCAACTTAGTTTGTGAAAATCAGTCTACTGGTTGTGGAGATACAAGCTGAATGAAGTTTGTGATAAGTCACCAATATTTTGAGGTGATTCTATAATATGTGGTTAAGTTTGGGAATGGATAAGCTACTGTATTTTCTATAGTATCAGTAAATTTTATCTTGGAAAGAGGTGGCCACTTAGATAAAGGTTTTGATGGGATTTTGTTGAGTAAATATAAGCTAATATGTTAATTTTAATCTAAATTAAAAGTTTGGTAAAAAGCTTGTCAAAAATCTCCTAATTCAATGTACAGATGCCTATTGAATTAAATAGCTTTTATAGCCTGCAACTTGGGTTTCTTAATCCAGTTTATGAGATCTCAAGGTTACTTGTTTCTTGGTGCTATTTCTTGAATTTTCTTATCAAAGAAAGATTTTTTTTATTCTTTTGACTGTTTCTTTGAATATTTTCCATTACTACCTTAGGCTTAGCTCAGATTGCAACTTATGTTGTGGCAACCACTAGTCATAACAACCAATAGTAACACAAACAATAAATCTCTCAATAAGATATCAAGTGGGAATCATAAGAGAACTTGACAAGGAGTCCCTGCTGTATTACCACCCTATTTATATATCTTACATATGGTTCATGCTACTTAATATTTACCTTACCCTAAAGTCCATACATCGTCCATGAGTACACTATGTGTATACCATGAGGTAGATATACTGTTGACATGCTTTTTAATATTATCTATCTAGTCTGTTCTAGTCTGTTCTAGGCCTATGACCTCACATCATATGACAAGTCATGTGACTGCAGTCACATGCCTCTTCATTGTCAATAAAAAGGAAAAGAAAATCAAAAGAAAAGAAATATAAAATCAAGAAAAATGTTAGTGTTCAAGTGCACTATAATAACTTAGGCAAAAACTTGAATGAGAGAGTAGGAATAAGCCAATTGGTAAAGTTAATAATATCACAAAATATGAGAAAGATAAAAGAAAACAATGTCTACTATATAAGGTGCTAACTGGGACAACTATAGTGCAGCCAATCATTGCATCACAAAAAAACAACCCTTAACTCTGTAGTTTATGCTGTAGTCATATGGTGAACATAAGAGAGCAATTGTAATATTTTCCAGTCTAAAATTGATTTGAATAAGTGATATGTATTTAGATTTCTACTATACCCTTTGTTCCACCAAGCTTTAGAATGTTTAGTAATATTAACACATTTAGAATATTTATTCCAAAGATTCTCCAAAAAAGTCACAAATTTTTATACTATTGTTTCTAGTATCTTGCTATTAGAAATGTAAGTGATATCAATATTACCTATTATATTCTTGAGCTCATTGACAAAACCTTCCTCTTTCTCACTATGTTTGATGATAGTTCATCATTTATCTTGGATAAATTTCTCACTAATGATAATATCTACCATCAAGAGAGCATAATTGGAGAGACTTTGTAAATCAGGTAAAATAAAATGAGTGTTAATTTCTTCTAAATTGACTCAAAGAAATATTATGTTACAATCAATATCTTATGCTTTATAGGTGGTTGCTTCATGAACAATATGTGTTGTAATTCATTCATTTCTATCTTATTCATCTACTACACCTTATTATTCTCTCATATACAATCAGTCAATACCTCATGTAATAATAGAGGTTTTCTCATATTCTTATTATTGTTATTATAAGGATGTCTTACATATTTCTTATAGTCAGTAGGTATATATAGCTGTAAATACTATTCTGTATCTTTATACTTGACCAATTGACTCATTTTCTATTCTTTCTCAAGTCTTTGCCTAAGTTGCAACCTGAGCCAAGTCTAAGATTGTAACACATTAGATTGATTACTGAATTGGATTTGTTGGGATTGTCAGTATATAGAGTTGGAACTTAAATGATAGATATAGATAGCTTTAAATCAAAAGTGTCAGCAATTTCTATGAGTGTGTTAGTATGTACTGAGTGGTGAAGATATAATAGGTCCCAGTTAGTATCCCTAATGTTAAAATTCTCTATCATGATAAGTATGTTGCTAATGTTTACCTCAATATCCTTCAGATATTTTAAGGCATTCTGCTAATCATTGGAATAAATGTTAATGATGAAACAAATATAGCTATTGTTAAAGAACAAAATGAGATTAATGTCTCTATGGTTTATAATGTCCTTTCTAAGCAAAAAATGTAATTGAAGGAGTCAAATGTTAATATATGTAATGACTCTTGGGTATTTGTTTTCAACATTCAAATGTCTTGAAAAAGTGACCTATGAAAGATAATTAGAAGCATTCACAATTTTTTCATTTTCCTTAGATGATGAGCTATAAATAGTCCAGATGATAGACTATGGGTGTTCTTGAGTGAAAATTATGTTAAAATCTTTTTTGTTTTCTAGTATAATATTAGTAAGAAGTTTGTTTTTTTGAACATTCTGTGAGAAGATTTTTAGGTTTTTAATTCTGACATTACTAATAATTGATATAATACCACAAGAATACCTTGACTTTCTAGTTGATTCTTTATATTTGACTATTTGTTTGAGAGTGATATATTATTAATAATATTTTCTCATTTCTAAAGCCTCATATAAATATTTTATAAACCACAAGGCAAATTAAGATTCCCTATTACTGAAAATATTCTTTGGCATTCTGTGCATTTTTTATATATTGACTCTATAGATATAGATTCTGGCTATTTCTTTTAATAATACTACTGTTGTTGTTGTCTTGAGTCTGATTATCTTTGTGAATTAATTGTCATATGCTAAGTCTAACTCCAACAATAGCCCATTATCTATGGTAATGTTATCCTGTTTTAATCCCAATAAAAGTCTGTCTTCCACAGTAATATTATACTCTATCCTAAACTCTATAAGTACTCAGTCTTCTATGGTAGAGTTTACTCCTTTTTAGCACAGTCTTCCATAGTAGAGTTCTTCTTTCTACTTAATCTTCCACAGCAAAGTACCCTTATCTAATCTTTATCAGTGTTTCACCACTGCAATCTCTACTTAGAGCTGTATTATCATATTCTGTTCTAGTCACATTTGTTCCAACCTATAGATAATATCTCTGTCTTATCTGCACTTCCTGATCTCTTCTGGTATAGATCAATTGTCTTTATTATACCTTAAACATCTTTACTAAACTCTTGCCAACTTTATAGATATCTATTTCCAACATCCAAGAATCACCAGTAATCAGAATAATACTTAGTAGTCTATATTCTAGATAACTATCCTAAGTAGCTTACTTAGTATATATACCAGTAGTTTACACTGTAAAGCCTTATCCTAAAAATTGACTAAAACTATTACCAACTTCTAGTTTTAGCAATGACATACCTTTTATCTTCCAGTAGACTTAGCCACTCTGAAGTTTCTAAGTATCTTATCTCTAATATACAACTAGTATAACTTGTAGAGGTACAATATACAAGCTGAAGCCAAAAATCATTCTGACTCCTGCTTTTCACATTTCTGAGTAATATTTAAATAACTTATTTAGACTTCTGAAAGACTCTTATTGAATCTCAGATAATAAGATGTGAACTATATCTAATATATACTTTGAAATTCTCAAGTTCTCTTTTATTTTTACTTGTATATGTATATATATAAGGACTAGTAAATACTCTGTATTTGCTAGTTTGATAATTAACAACAATCACAGTTGAACAACAACCCTAGTGTTCTTCAATAACACACTACTTATTAGAACTTTTTAGATCCTACTCTACTTCTGAAGTTGTAATACTATAATAGATAAATAGTATAGTATATAAGCTGAAGCAAAGGTTATTCTTGAAAGTTTGCATCACTGTGCACTTTGTACAGGTGTCATGGTATACTTGAATCTTATATTTTATTTTGATTTTATTTTCCTTTTATTTATTTTTCTTGATTTGATTTTCCTTTTTCTTTTATTTCTTGGTTGATGAAGGGGCATGTGAAAGCAGTCACATGATATATCACATAATGTGATGTCATAAATCTAGAAGACAATAAAAGAATATAAAAAGACAAGTCAAAAAGCATGGTTACAGCATGTTATTAAATATAGTTTATACTAAAAGATGAAAGCCTATAAGATTGGCTTGGAGTTGTACTGAGTATAGAAACCCCATACAGAGTGTATAGTAATATGGACTTCCCAGAGTAATTTTGGCTTCAGCTTATATATTATGTTATCTATCTACTATGTAGTCATAACTTCAGAAATGGAGTGGAGTCTAAGAAGAGTGAGTACTGATAGTGGTATGTTGCCAAAGAATACTGTGAATAGAGTTCAACTTGTAATAGTTAATTATCAGATTAGCAAAATATAGTATACCTACTAATCTTACATACAAGTAATATAGAAAGGAGAACTTAGAAATTTCAGTAGTGAGATACTAAAAGGATGTTAGGTACAGTTTGCACTTGAAGATGAAAGTCCACAGAGCTGGCTCAGACATGCATAGAGTATAGAAACTTCATGCAATGAGCTCAGTAATGCAGACTTGTCAGAACAACCTTGGCCTCAACTTATGTGTTGTATCTCCTACAAGCCATGTGGTTACAATTTCAGAGAATGGTCTTGTAAGGAGTTGTAAGAAGAGAAGTAAAGTGTGTCACCATTAACACTGGAGATTTAGCGTCAACTTTAGTTGATTATCAGGCTAGCTATTACAAAGGGGTCACCAGCCTTAAATATATAAAATGACAAAAGGAGTAACTAAAACAGATCTCCAAGTGAGTGTTTTATTAGTGAAATACTACATAGGAGTTCAGATTTGGAGAGGGGGAAAACTCTGCATAAAGTCTAAGTAAATTTGCAGAGTTTGAAGAAGATAATTAGGCAATAGACAAAGATGAATATGACCATGGATTTTGACTCAAATAAAGCAAAATAACTGCAGACTTTTGTTGGAATTAAGTCCATTATAAAGTACCGAACTACTGACAGAGTTTGGACACAAATAAGACCAAATAACCACAGGAATTTGATATTGTATTAAAGTCAAACATGTCTCAGACATGTTTTGGAGTTTGGAATATGATAAAGAGATTAGATAAAGGAACTCTGTTATAGAAGACTAAGTACTTGTGGGGCTTGTAATAGAGTATAATATTACTATAATATATATATTATGAAAATAAAGCCATTTTTAATTGGTTAGACTTTGTATATGACACATGTTTATTTTGTAATAATAGTATAGTAGACTTATAGATAATATATGTACTTTAGAGTAGGGTTATTTATTAGTAGCACAGACTATATACTATTAGTATATATATAGGATAGCAATACATTGGGAACTTTTTGTTAAGTTTATTTGTAATTTCCATAAAACTCTTTGTAATATAAAATTACTTAGTGATCTATTGACTATTTAGGTTAGTAGTTATTATAACAACAGATTTCTATATCTTGCATAAACTCTAAGCTAACCTCATAAAATTTTGCTTTCTGTATTAGAGTTAAAAATAATAAAATTAATTTAATTTAATTTAATTTCTCACTTTCATTTTTTCTTTTAAAACTTAGAAATAGGGTTTAGTGTGACTGTCATATTTGTGACATAAAAGGCATAGAAGGTTCTAGAACAATGATATCATATATATTTACCATATGTTAACCTCATATATAATATGTAGCTCTTAAAGTAGGTTAAATGTAATTGTATACAGACAATTAGTCTAGCATATACATAAATAGATATATTATACCAAGAACTCTATCAAGTTTTCTTGTATAAACCCTATACAAGGTTTCTCTTTTACCTAACTTTTTGGCTTAAGTTGTAATACTCTAGTATGAACTATACTTGACATCAATCCATTATAATCACTATTGTATCCTTATTGTTTGATCTTGTAAATGGTTCTATGATGTCAATACTGGTTTTTTGCCATGGTTCTTGAGATATTTCCAATGAATCAAGTTCTCTTGTCTTCTTTATATGCTAAACTTTGTTTTGTTGACATTTTTGGCATCCTGAACATATTTCTTGATGTTGTTCTGTATTCTTGTTTCTTTTGATTAAATTAAGTATCATCTGTTGTCCTTGATGTCCTATGTCTGCTAGATCATAATTTTTTCCTTTTAATTCATATATACTACTTTATTGTCTTTCCATACCTAACTATCTTCTTTCTCTAATTTTCTCTAAACATTGCTATTTCTACTTTTGTGACTAGTCTTCTTTTCCATAGTTCATCTTTGAGTATCTTAATATCTTTGTTGTCCTCTTTTGTATCTACCTAATATTTTCTTAACAAAATATTTGCTTTTATGTTTTTATTCTCTAGAATATATTATAAAATGAAATTATAGTCTTGCAGCTTAAGATACTATCTTGCTTATCATTTATTAATTTTATGTAGTTTTCTGAAATACTTGAGATTTTCATAGTTAGTCCAGACTTTAAACTTTTTTGTAGTATCCAATAAGTATTGTCTCTATTTTGTTAGGGGTTCTACTATTACTCATAGTTCTTCTTGTTTCTAGATGTTACAAACTTCATTCAGCTTGTATCTTTACAACCAGTGAACTGATTTTCACAAACTAAGTTATACTAGAAAGCCTCAAATGAGGGCTATCTACATATATGTGGGATGTATAAAAGTGATAACAAACAACTAAGATATCAGATCATCAGTAACTGTAAAATATTTGTTTGCTAATATCTCATGAATAACTGGATGGATTTGCACAATCAAACTCACATTAGAAAGTACTCATCAAATTGTTTCCAATGATATATAGTATATTAAATAGCAATAAATATTAATAGAGATACAAGCATATCAATGTAGTAACATAATTAGTTATCTTCTAAAATTAGTCTGACAGCTCCCATCAGGTATGAGTTTTGATCTTGTGATTGCAACAGCTTGTGTATGGACCATCACTCTTTTGTATATGTATACTTCTGTGTCTGAGGATTAAACCTCAGACTTAACAACATCAATTTTCATTAATTTTTATTCTTTATTATCTACATTGATCTTAATCATCATTGTCATCATTATTGAACTTCTGAATTACTCCTAAACCTCTAAGAGTACACCCAAGGTTCAGATATCACAAATAAGTAAGTAGTTCATTTTGTGATACTAGAATAAGACTCCTTCTATAACATATTCTGATACATTGGTTTCTACTTGAAAATCTCCTTCTTTTCTGGATAAAGTAAGTACTATTATAATTAAAGACTCAAAGTGTTAAATCAATAAAAGAACCTTACATTAGAGTTAACACAAGAGAACTTAATAGAGTTTCTAGTACAATGTATTTGTCTTTATATATACTAGAATAATAGTCTATACTACATAAATTCTAGCTTATTCTAAAGACTATTGATATATAGTATGATATTATTCTCTAGAATCTTTGACATTCTTTTATGTGTCACATGATCATGTGACTGTGACTTATGTGACTTAATGTGTGACAGTTATGATCTATAATATCACACTAATACCTAATCCTAAGTTCAAAATAAAAAGAAAAAATAGCAAAGAAAACTAAAAATAAAAATAAAACAAGTCTATTGTCTTCAACTCTGATAAGTTGACTAGTAATCTTGCTCTTTAGTTCTTCAAATACCTTTTGATGTTCTTGTTTTCATTATTATTTGTTTTAGCCTTTGAGTTGGTTAATAAATTTTGCTATATAACTAAAGTTATTGTTCAAGCATCTGTGTTAGAGTTGCAAAGTTTGAACTCAAGCTTTTTCTAAAAAATCTTTTTTATTTTTATTTTTATTTGTTTTATTTTTTGAAATCTAGAATAAGAGTTTAGCATGATAACATAGTCACATAGTCACATGTTACATGATATGGTCACAGTAACAGTCACATGATCACATGGTCACAGAGAACATAATAGAAGATTTAAGAACAATAATATCATATAATATGTATAATATATATTGACCTTATGACTAATACATAGTTATTTAGAATAGGCTAAAGAAGTAGTACACAGACCATCAGTAGTTAGTATATAAAAGTAGATATATTATATCAAGAACTCCATCGAGTTCTCTTGTGTTATCCAATATAAGGTTCTTCTTATTAACCAATCTTAAGATCTTTGAGTTATAATAATCTATAGAAATTTGCAAACTCTAAGAAGCTTTCTACTACTTTATCTTAATGAATATTTTCCATTCCTTGACTGTCTTGATCTTTGTCTTCTATTTGTACTTCTCCTTATCCAACTACCACTTCCAGAATAGGTATTTTTTGGCATTGAAATTGTACTTTGACTATTTAAAATAAAGATTGTGTTTCTCTATTACCTTTAAGAATCATATTTTTCTTTTCTCTAATTCTTTCTTGGTTTTGGCTGGTATTATGAAGTTGTCTATGTAATTTTCAAATACTTCTTTAAACAATAGTTCTTGAAATTTATTCTTTGAAATGTTCTTAGCAAATTGCATAGCTCAAAATATATAACTTTTAGTTTCAATAACCCTTTGTTCATCAAAAATACCACTTTTCATTCATTGTCTTCTTTGATCCATACATTGTTGTATTCCCAGATAAGATTTAATTTATGAAGTATTTTGTATCTTTAAACTTGTCAATTACTTCTCTAATTAATAGTAATAGTATCTTGTTCTATACAATTTAGGGCAAATCCAGAGGAAGTAGGCTATATATAGTTCAATATACTCAGAGAGTTCATTTTCAATATTGTTGGCAGCTATTTATAGAGGTTCTGTCTTTACTATTATAGTCTTTCTCCTGATTGTTGGAACAGAATATGCTAATTAGTAGTTTGTAGCAGCTAGCACCATGGATTTCATGATTATTTGATATTCTATGGTAGAAGAGAATCTAGTAGAATATGTGGTGTTTGTATATTCAATGTAAAACCAGTAGTATTTGTAACATCTTTGATATTGTTTTAGAAGAAAATATTCATTTTTGGTAAGCTTAGAGAGAATTCTACTACATAATTGGTTGGAAGCTGGTATAATATTGTTGATAGGGGTATTGGTAGTATTTCATTCTATTCAATATTTGAGTCAATTTGTAGCAAAAGTGGTTTTTATAATGTTTTTAGTAGTTTCCAAAGCAGTATTGTCTGAGGTAGTGATATATAGAACTACAATATTGGAGGTAGCAGTATGTAAGAGTAGAGTAGCTGTCAGTAGCAGATCTTGTCTGGGTATGGCTAGTAAGGTGGTGGCAGGTGCTTGGAAGAGAATAGCTATACTAGCTTATATCTAGCTATGAGTAGTAAGCTGAAAATCTGTGGTAGTTTCTACAAGTATGCAATATTGAATAGTAATTGAGAAAACTCAAAAAAAAAGTGTAAGTCTGGATAGACTTCACTTGACTCAAACATCAAACACTGAGTACTCAAGACTGTAATATTTAATATAAGAGTAAGTATATGATACTAAGGTAAGTTCTTATCTGTAATACTTAATGTAAGAGTAAGAAATCATTACAGGAGAAGCTGTAATTGTTTAGGTAATTATGTAATATATAATCAATAATATTACTAGATAAGAATAGAGAGAAATATTATCTGATAATAAACTTATACTAAAGACTAGAGCTGAATATTAAGTAGTAATCTCTAGGATTATAATAATATAATATTCTATATACTGTTTTGGTTGTTAAGACATCTAAAAGGCCAAGAAGCATTAGGCATACACTCTTAATATATATAAGTCTAACCTCTTCCTTATCTTCAAAGAAGACTGAAAATATATCTCAAATACTATAGACTTTTGACAGGTATTAAGAAATACTAGGTCATTATTTTTATATAACCTGAATATGTTCCAAATCCTTTGCTCTTAACCTCTGCATGGTAGCTACTTTTTTACAATGTCTCTCTAAAGCTTTTCACTATAACTAGGTCATATCCAATATCACTACAATTCTTCCATATATTTAATAGCTTAAATCAGTCTTTCTTTGCAAAGAAAAATTTTGATATGTTTTTAGATTACCACAAGTAGAACCATGCTATTGAACTAATTCTAGATATTAAACCTGAGTGTTATAAGACAAAAGTATAGACAGACTTTGGTAGGGTTAGGGTTAAGATATAGACAATAGTTATATTATTAGTCTATGATGAGAAAAGAGAGGGCACATGACTGGGAAGTCACATGACATAATGTCATAGGCCTAGAGCAGTCTAGAGTGGTCTGGAAGGACTTAGGGTCTAGAAGGATTGGGAAGAGTCTAGAGATGGAGTAATGTCAAGGAATATGGGTTTCTCATAGAGTACACATGGTATATGCATGTATGATGGAGATTAAAGAGTATAATGTCAGAGCACATGGACATGGCATAGTGACCTTGAGGAAGATGCATGGAAGATGAGTAATGGACATAAGGACAGGGCATGGACATTAGGATAGAATGATACACAGTTGTAGCATAGACTATAGACACTTATATAAATAGTTAGTAGAATACTGTTATGGTTTCCTATCGAGTTCTCTTATGAATACACAACTCATGTTCCCTACTAGATATCCCTACTGAGAGATTTACTTGTAGTGCTGCTATTGGACATTGGTCTAGTAGTTGCCACAACACTGAGATATTTAAGGTCTATCTTTAATCTCTTGCAGAGCAATTAAAGTTGGATATGTTTATTACTGAAAATCTTTGGACTAAACAAATATGACCTTTACCAGTCTTTTTTATAAATAAAAATAATAGCTCTCTTTGTCAATGTTGTGAACAATGAACTTTATTTTATTTTTTATTTTTTATTTTTTATTTTTCTCTTTCTTTTTCATTTCATTTAGGGTTAGGGTTTAGCATGACATCACATGTCACATAATAATATCACAGTCACACAGTCACATGTTATAAAAGGACATAGAAGGTTCTAAGATGATAATAATGTTATATAGTATATTCTACACATATTCCTTTATAGTAGACTAGGTTAGTATAATATAGACTATAAGCCAAATATCTAAGGTAGATACACTGTACTTAGAAACTCCATTGAGTTCTCTTGTGATCAACCCAATCCAAGATTGTTCTTTTAACTTAACTCTAATCTTAAGTTTATAATACTCTTCAGTTAATATAAAATTACAGAACTCTCAATGTAATGACTATTAAGAACAAGTACCCATTTTCACTGATCTCTGATCTTGTTATGAAACTCCATTATACTTAATACTTCACCAAGCTTAATATATACTGAGAATTCAATAATATCTGTATCAAGCCTAATAATAAGTGAAAAATAGTATTACAAACTTCATTCAGCTTGTATCTTCACAACAGGTAGACTGATTTCCACAAACTAAGTTACACTGGAAAGCTCCAAATGAGGGCTATCTGTATATATGTGGAATGTATAAAAGTGACAATGAACAACTAAGATATTAGGCCATTAGTAACTGTAAAAGTTTTATTGGCCAATGTCTCATGAACTGCTGGACAAATTCACACAATTCAACTTGTGTTGGAAAGTGCTTATCAAACCATTTCTGATAATATATAGTATATCTCATAGTAATAAGTATTGATAGAGATACAAGCATATCAATATAGTAATATAATTAGTTATCTTCTAAAATTAGCCTAACATCTGCTATGACAGATGACAGCCCCCATCAGATACAAGCTTTGATCATGTGATGGAAACAGCTTGTATACAGACTATTACTATTTTGTATAAATACTTCTGTATCTAAGGATTAAACCTCAAACTTAACAATATCAATCTTTATTATTTATCAATGATATCTGTATTGATATCAATCATAATTGTCATCATTATTGAAATTCTGAGTCACTCCTAAACCTCTAAGAGTATACCCAAGGCTCAGATATCATAAATAAGTAAGTAATTTATTTTGTGATATACTAATTATATAGGTTACATATTTTAGATTGGGACTTAGAGGCTTAGAAGATGGTAAGGTGTATTGTCACTAATATCAGAAGATGGGTGCTATTTTTAGTCAATTTTCAGGATAACTAATATAGTATAAACTACCAGATTATATACTAATTAGTATATTTACAGTAGCTATCTGAAATATAACTACTAAGCAAGTTATTGTAAGGAGACTGGCTCTTTCAGAACTTTTCTCTTCTGCATTTTTTGGCTGATTCATATTCTGTGACCCTTTCCCACATCTACACATATCCACATATCCACTTTCCTATACTCTAAAAGTACTTGTTAAGCACTCTAGCACTCTTTTATTTCAGTTTTTTCATTCTAAACTGTTTCTGATTATTTAAGTATCATAATTTGTTGCTTATGTAATCAGAATTCTGACACATTATAATAGACCTGTTAGTATATAAAATAGTTATTACCTTTAAAAATATCTATTTTATTCTCTTAGGATTTCATGAAGATAAGTATATGGTTTAGTATTTTTCAAACAATAGATTTAGGATTTCCTGGAGATTTGAAGTGCTTGGCTCTTCCACCTAGTTACCCTAACAGTTATCCTGATTTCTAGTGATCTTTAAATATTAGTAGATGGAAATCTATAAAGTTAACCTATGCTAGTAAGAATATCTGTGTCAAGAACGAAGAAAGTGGACTTAATATTTTTCTATTTTCTTTTCTCATTTTTATTTTCTTTTTGATTTATTTTCTTTTATTCTATTTTTAGAACTAGGGTTAGGGTTAGAGTGATAAGATCACATAGTCACATAGCAGGTCACAAGTCACATGACATATGGAAGGATGATGTAATACAACATGTGATACACATGGTTGTTTAGGGTAGGCTAGAAATAGCTCGCATGGACCATTAGGCATTTATATATAAGGTAGACAATCCTGTATAGAGTTCTCTATTGAGTTCTCTTATGTTAACCCTAATACAAGGTTCATTCTCTTAACCAACTCTAAGATTTTGAGTTTATAACAATCTGAGGTGAAATATAGGGGTGTGATCTGCACTAGAAAAGGTTGGGAAATATGGATAAGAAAACATAAGTTATTCATGGGTTGGAATAGATATGGTTAGAATATAAGATATAACAGACATGCTCTTTAAGATAAACTAGATATAGTACAGACTATCAGCCCAGTGTATATAAGATAGATACTTTGTACTTGGAACTCTATTGAGTTTTCTTATATAATCTTATACAAGATTCTAATTATTGTCACAAACTTTATTCAACTTATATCTCTACAACTAGTAGACTAATTATTATAAACCAAGTTATACTAGAAAGTCCCAAATGATGGCTATTCACACATATACAGGATATACAAATGTAACAACAGATTACTGAGATATTAGACTACCAGTGTTAGAATTATGAAAGTTGGACTTAGTTTATTTTCATTTTTATTTTTATTTCAGAACTTAGGGTTAGAGTTAAAATAACATCACATGATCACATATCACAAAAGAATATCATAGAAGGTTCTGAAACAAAATAATGTTATATAATATATTATATATATGTTAGCCTTATAGATAATATATGGCCCTTTGGAATAGGCTAATAGAACTATAGCATGGGCTAGTAGTCTAGTGTATATAAGATAGCTAGTTTTGTATTAAGAACTCTATTGAGTTCTCTTGTATAAACCCTATACAAGATTTCTTCTTTTAACCAACTCTAAAGTCTTAAAATTTGTAACAATTAGTAACTACAAGTTTTATTGGCTATTATCTCAGAAATAACTAAACAGATTTCCATGATCAAACTTGCATTGGAAAGTATTCATCAAATGGTTTCTAATTATATATAATATATCATATATAAACTATTACCATTGATATCTATATTGATCTTCATCATTATTATGTTAGATGTGATTTATACCAGAAGGTAAAAGTTCACAAGTTTGGCTTAGAGATATGTAGAGTGTGGAAACTCCATGTAACAAGCTTAGTGATGTAGACTATCTAGAACAATCTTAGCTTTACCTTATATATTATACTATCTATTTGTTTGTAATTACTACTTCAGACAAGTAAATGAGATTCAAGATAGAAGTGCTAATATTGGTATATTGCTATTAAACACTGGAGATCAAGTTTAATAAAAGTTCTATCTTTGTTGATTATTAGACCAGTGAATTATAGTATAACTACTAGTCTTATATACAAGCCAGATATATAGGAGATGCTTGGAAGTTTTAGTATATAGTCCTGAGTAAAGGTTTTAGTGGTATTCACTAAAAGAGATTGAATAAAAGTACTCTACTATAGAAGACCAGATATCCAAAAGGTTGTATAACTACTGTAAGGCACATTACAATAAGAATGGCCATCATGAAAGATAAACTTATATTGGAGTTGGAATTATATCACTGTTGTTATAACCTTAATGTTATGATCTAAAGCTCAAAGTGTTAAGCAATAGAACAACTTTTGTACTGAGTAATACAAGAGAACTCGATAGAGTTCCTAGTACAAAGTAGTCTACCTTATATACTATTACCCATGGTCCGTGCTAGCTACTGTGCACCCTACCCTAAACAACCATGAGTATAACATGAGGCTAGCATGTGTTATTCCTGCTGTATGACGTCACTTTGTTCCAGAACCTTCTACTTCATTCTCCCAAGTCCTGTGATCAGTCTTGTGACTATGCCATCAATTTGTGACTGATGTGATAGCATGACTGATAACCCCTAACCCGAGTTGTTCTAAAAATAGAAACATAAAAAGGAAAAAGAAAAGAAAGGTAAAATAAAATGAAAAGAGAAAATAAAATAAAGTCCATCGTCAATGATCTTGACACTTAAGCTTGGCTCAGATTGCAACTTAGGCAAGATTTGAGTAGAGAAAGGAATACATACATTAGTAATGAGAAAATAAGTCAGGAAATATGAGAATGTCTCTGCTAGTACATAAGATGCTGACTGATTCTATATATCGTTAACATATGGTACAGCCAATCATTGAGTTATAGAGAAGTAATCCCAATACCTATTGTCCATAAAGTAGTCACTTGCAAACCATAAAATATTGATTGTAACAACTGCCACAGGAATATATTTTTAGAATGAGTGAATTTGACATATGACATATTATTATCATTATTGAACTTCTAAATTACTTCTAAACCTCTGAGAGCACACCCAAGGCTCAGATATCACAAATAAGTCAGTAGTTTATTTTATGATAAAGTAAGTATTAGAAGAAAGTAAAAAAGTAAAGAAAGCAATGGAGTTTGTGGAAAGTATCAAAGGATACTAGCTATATATAAGTTCAAGTCTACTCTACAAAGATTTAGTTGTACTCCTAGGCTAGTCATTATCTAGACTAGCTCTTGATGGACTGGTAACTATCTCTGCTTTATTCTGATTTCTATTGTCTTATCTGCCATTAGTATGTCAAGATCAAAGAAGTTAGACTTGGTTTATTTTATTTTCCTTTTCATTTTTATTTTCTTTTTGAGTTATTTTTCCATTTTCTATTTTTAGAACAACTAGGGTTAGGGTTGATTGGTGACACTGTCACAACAGTCACCTGATAGCAAAGTTACAAGACAGATCATGAGACTTGGGAGAATTTAGTAGAAGATTTGAGAACAGATGACGTCATACAACATAGATACCACATGTTGGCCTCATGGACTACACATGGTTGTTTAGGATAGGGTGCACAGTACTTAGCATGGACTATCTGTAGGACTATATAAGGTAGACTAGTTTGTAAAAGAGTTCTCTATTGAGTTCTCTTGTGTTTCTCTAATACAAGAGTTGTTCTTATTTCCAACCCTAAGGAATAAGTTCATAACACAGTAGTTATCACATACTATCTGACATTCATACTCTTTCCATTTTTCTAGTACAGATCATACTCTATTGCAATCACCTATTAACCCAAGGACTAGACCCTGCATTCATTATTAATCCTATGGAGTTCTGAACAACAATCTCTAAGATATCTGATAACCCAGAGTACATGTAATAGTAGAGTATTATTAGGCTACCAGTTCCATGTTTAAGAATATTGTCTACCATGTACTATTTCCTTAGTCTGATTATCAACTTATATTGTGCCATACTTGCACTAAGTACATCTGAAACCTGCTTCCAACAAAATACAACCACATGACAAGTTGGCTAGGTGTGACAATCTGCCATTGAAGCCAAGGATATCTTATCTATGTAGCACCTCCCTAATCCATCTTCCAATCTAATCTGTCTTCTGTGCTACCTATGGATAATCCTGGTGAGTGTGAATCACCCTTAACAGTAGTACTATATCTAGTTATTATAATTGTGTATAATAATTGATTAGTGCTCAGGCCAAGCACATGGACCACCCTACTATAGTATATACAGTAGTGGTATACAGTAGAATACTCTACCCAACCATCACCAAAGTTCCTGGGCACTTATAGCTTCATAAGTAAGATTTATTCCTCTTACAAAAAGAATGAGAAAGGTATAAGAGAAAGCATGGTGGCACTAAAGAAAGCACAAAAAATAAAGAAACAAGTAGATAGAGGAAAAAAGGGTTAGGAATATTTTCAGAACTAAGAATGGTTTTATTCACAATTTTGGGCACTACCATACAAGATGGTGGTATTAAGGAAAGAAGTGATGTCATGACCTCACATTCTTGATTATAATTCTGATTTTAAATGACAATTGTAATGATTGATTTGCATATGTGATAAATGCCATTTTCACTCACTAATATTCTCAGTTTCATCTTTCAGGGACTAAGGTATGCTTCTCATAGTCTTCTTTTGAATTACTTACCAGTAATACAATATGGAATGGAAGTTCGTTGGTAGCTTGGGGACTGTGCATGATTCAAAATGATCAATGGGTTGCCAGGCAACTTTTCATTCGATTGATTATTTCATTCAAATAGAAGATACAAGTAAAAGCGGCAAAATTTACTCAGACTCTGATTTCATGACAAAGCCTATGGAGTTATGTGAAAAGTGTTCCCAGATCCTCTGACGTGAATCACAGTCCCAATCGGGCCCAGTACTACATTTCCCGCATATGGGGGGTGATCGTTGTTGCTACTGGTAGTATCAGTCTGAACCTCTCCAACTAGGAACGAGGCTACCTCTGGGAGCCTTCGAATTGCATGGCCTGTGTCTTCCACTTCATTATAAACTGCTTCGGCAGCTGTTTGAGTTACCGAGATTTCCTCATTTTTAGTGGAACGCCCTGATTCCTCAATTAAGGTGTCAACCGAAGGGTCGGGTGCGATCGACTGCATTGGAGATCTTTGTCTCAGGTGTTCTAGTATTTCCTCGACCTGATGCGTGAGAACTCGAACATTGACCCAAGTCTCTTCGGTATACTGGAACTAGAAAAACATTAAACATGCCAGAGATATGAATGAAGTACAAACGCCAGGAATTGAATGGCAGTC
>Ga0157364_1002307_pt1 | contig 17603 bp, 13 predicted proteins | sample AttsexASBM2_FD_111476 | JGI IMG/M metagenome (GOLD analysis project Ga0157364, IMG submission 111476) | Fungus gardens microbial communities from leaf cutter ant in Ribeirão Preto, State of São Paulo, Brazil - Atta sexdens ASBM2 | ecosystem: Host-associated > Fungi > Mycelium > Unclassified ... | reverse complement strand
GAATATCAGCCTAAGTCTAATTCTAAGAACTCGACATTATTTGTTCGTGCAAACTACGTGTTTGATTACTTCGTAAGTACAAGATTGCAAAACTTTCGTTTTCAAGCAAATATTGTCACGACTTGACAGCTTAAGACCATATTGCACTAAGAAATGATAAAAAATATATCAATTTCGAAATTTTTAGTGGTTCTCGGCATAAAATCCACTTCACAAACACGTAATAATGCGTGTATTTTAATCCTGTTAAAGGATTTTCGAATACATGAAAGAGAAATGTATTTGTTATACAAAAATTATATGATTTAGTCGGTAATACAGGACGGCTTTAAGATTTCCTTAAGTTCCGGGATATAAATTTTCTACGAAGTCCTTAGCTAATTGTCTCTGATGTCATTCTTTATATATTGACTATTTTATACTTTATTATATTTTATGACTATTATTCAAGGAGTTAATTATGGATCATACATATTCACAATAAGAGCTGGAAAATTACTTACTTGATTATCCACGGTTTTTATCTCAAACCAGTTTGTATTGAATAAGGAAATTTATAAGTAAAGCATTCTTTTATTTATACCCTTTTACTTATTTATTTATGTTTCTATAAAGTCGTAGTTACGTTATCTAGTTATAATAAAAATAGAGAAAAAAGAATTACCCTAAAAGATAAAAAAAAATAATTAATTTAAGTGTTATTTGAAAAAAATAAATATAATTTCCTGAATAAGATAAATGATACGGAGCTACTGAATGATCTTTATTTAATTAAATAAAAGCTTTGTAAAAAGATTTGCATCATCAAGTTATTAACGCAATAATATATATAATTATTATCCGGGAAAAAATATTTTATATATAATTATATATATAATGTATATAATTATATATATTTACATATAATTATATATAATTATATAAAATTATATATAAAATAATTTTATATAAAAATATTTTCCCGGATATGTATTTATTGAGAACATAAGCAAGAAAAAAATTTATATATATCGTACACTTTTTTCCGACAAATGTTAAAATCAGAAGTATAGAAATATAGACAATAATAACGGTTATGATCGATTTTGAGCTAAATATATGATGATAAATAAATAGGATGACAAGTATAATGCTTAATATTCAATTTCACTTCCGCGATTCACTTCTCGACAAACAATAGCGCATGAGTGTACTCAGGCAAGTAACAAAACACTACTGAACGACGAGTTGTTACTGCTATTGACGGGAAGACTCCGATTGCACACATTGCATTGTTATACACATGCATTGTTAATTGGCCAATTAAAAAATAAAATATTCTCATTGGTAAAGCAGAGAAAAATTATTAGGCACCAGTTAATGAGTGATGTGTGCAATTGAGATTGTAGGCAAATGGGATCATCCTCCTCCTGCCGTTGACAGTATTAAAAAAAAAAGCAATTTATCGTACTAGAAATTTACGCATGTATATAGTAATACCCCGAGTAGAAATTAAATTGGGAATACCTCTAATTGCATCCTCTTTTCCTAATCGGAAAAGAGTAAGGTATGCCGTAATACGAAATTCTTGACACTTGCCTGATCAGGAAAAAGTATTGCTAACGAATGTTAGTTAACACGTGCATTATCATAATTCTCAGGCTTCTCTCTGATATCAAAATCATATTTCGAGTAATCGCCATGCAAAAAAAATATCTCGCATATCTTTTGTTAGTAACAAAATTTTTTATGTAATTTTGTCTATTTTATCACAATAAAATTTTTTTTTTAATTAAAATTCAAACAATTTTCATCAGAGATATGATTTTTCAAGTATCGTGTTAGGAAAGTTTAGAATTTAATTTCTCACATGAAGCATGCAATCATCACAGTAATATTGCAACATATCAGAAATATTACATATTATAATATCACAGAATTACTGATATATGTTGATAATCAATATTGAAATATCATAGAAATTAATGTAATAAAGTGCTGTGAAAACAAATACGAAATATGCCAAAAGATCGAATCGTGTGGCGAGCACGAAGCACCAGTGTCATGTATAATTAGGCAAGTCGGTGCTCGGGTGGCGGTATCTTAAGTATCTTCCACCGTGGATAAGTGTATGCTGTTGGCTTTGACGGACGCATTATATCGCTTAATTAGTTCTACTACGATCTCTTTTATGAAATCATTAAGCGCACGTTTCTTATTGGATGTTTTAAGTCATCGTTATCTTATTGCAATTGTTACAAATTAGTTAGTCTCTTATACTTACTCTATTATTCATAATCATATTTCCGATATGGAAAATGATGCGATTAAAATCCATTAAGAATTGTTGTTAGCGCCGAATTGTTGAGGAAAAGCGTGAGAGGCAAGAGATAAGAGAAATTATATGCCTTTTGGAATGAAACGATCCCGATGGATATGTAATAATTCAATATAAATGGATGCGACAAATTTCTGGTGACTCGTGCAGGTCGGGGGAGCGATTAAAAATAAACAACGATAAGACGAAATATTCACTAAACAAGCAACATGCATAAACAATACAAGAAAATGATAATAAACATACAGTACATTAGCAAGTATTATAATAATGTCTAGATTAGGTAGACAAATTAAACAATAGCAGATTCAAGGCAATAAATCATTGGCATTTATACAAATTCGAATCTTGTTACAATCACACAGTTGAGTACAATCTCTCGCTCGCTTTCGACGATTATATAAATAGAAAAAATGTGCGCGTATAGTCGACGCTTCTCTGATCACTAAGCCGAACACAGATAAACGGAGGAAGAGAAACGATTTTTTCTAAGAATTTCGATATTTAAAGAAAATAAAGAAAGGAACAGAAAAGAACAAGCAAATGGATTTACTCTCTTGCGCTTTCTCGTATCACAACGGGAGACGTTAATGGAACAATTCCACAAACAATTTCACAAATTATAACTTACAATATGAGAGCATCTGAGAATGAATTGACGATCATCACTTATCCAAATAGTATCGTAAAATAAAACTGTAAAATCGTTAACACTATCTTATGAATTTTGCAAATTATTAGCGTCGTCTGATGCGCGAGAAATTCTCTGGTTCCTAACAAAACAGCCACAGACTTGATTTTCGTACGTCGCAATTTACTCGAAACAAAATTTCGCAACATTTTAATTAATCAAAATTATAGATTAAATTCAATTATAGATAAAATCCGCATACATACATACACACACACACATTCACAACGAAGTCACTCGTTTCATTCGCAAAGTCACTATATGATACGTTCCATCCTTAAATCTCTACAATTGGCTTTTACGAGAAGGAATTCACATGCAATATTAAAAGTTGAAGTCACTCTTTTCTTCAGCTTATCTCATATCGATTAGTGATGTCGTTTACATATCTAAATGTGACGATATAATAAAGATGACTCCCTCTTCTTCCGTTTTCTACGCAAATCAAACAAAAAAACAACAATGACATTTCGTTTATGATATATAATAATAACATACACACTATATAACTACGACAGCCTATTTAAACGATATTTAGCCATATTATATGCGAGACTTACGCGGAAACATCCAGCATTTCCTTTAGTCTTAGCACTTCCGATCGCGTCACTTCGAAGAAAAAAATCGCCTTTATAGTGTTACGTTACAATAGCGAGACAATAAAAGATACGATTTGAATCAAATAAATATTTCCACCTTCAATATTTGTAAGGACGCATCAATTAATCATGATTTCCCTTTCTTTTTGATGTAATTAATAAATTACCTAAAATTTAAAAAAAATATATTAATTATCTACGTGAAAACTAATTATTTTTCAAACACAGTAAATTCATAAATGGAAGTGACCAACGGTGAATTAAAAAAAATTTAGTTTAACAATATAAAATTTCACTGATTGTGAGACTTACGAATCATCGATTTCACAGATCGAAAAAAAAATTCTCCGCTTGTTTCTCTTATTATTATAATATGGCTCGCAGTGTATTCAGGAAACTTAGTCACGTGAATCTTAATCGTGAAAACTTAATAATAATTTTAAAATCTTAGTTAGATATATGTATAACGAATATTGACATTAACTTCAGTGATTCAATAACATATACAATGTGCAAAAATGTACAAACGAAGATGTAAGTCTTATGCATAGTGAGAACCGTGCACGATGCCGTTCAAAGCACGATTTAATTATAGTTAGAATTACTTCTGATTTAGTTTAATGTTAATCGTCATTATAACGCATTATGACAAAGTGGCCTTATTAAATCATTATGATTATCATGAAAGTGACACAAAGAGAGTTATTGAATATGTCGAATAAATCGATCTTAGAATATTTAAACTGAGAAAAGGAAATTGCAAAAATCGTGCGATTTCATTTTATAACAGAATTAAAGATTTAAATACATAAATACTAACGCAAAACTTGAACATACAAGTACAATACGTATATATCGATTATATATGCCATGAAAATTTAGAAACAATATTAACACAAAAACGAATATCATGAAACCATATTTTGAGAGAGTCGTTCGATTCGAGACTCTAGTTATCCACTCTAAAGTGCTCACGCAAGCACAATTCTTTACTTTAAATATCCTTACATCTAGAAGCTTAATTTTATCGCATGGTAAATTATCGTATCGCATTTTATTTAACTAATGAGCAACATGGACATTTAGAGTAAACTTTATCGCTATGAGCAGTGTGATATGGGCGCTAACATTCGTATAACTGGACGGTCTACAGATTTAAATAGTATTATTTCAGGCCAAATTAAGCCGATTTCAAATTCTAAGATAATAAACTTTTTCTTAAAATATTCTTCTTAAGATTTAATCTATTAATAAATACGTTAATAGAATGTTAATATTAATATAATATTAATCAATTTGTAATGTCATCAATCATTAATGATCAATCATCAGAATCTATTAATATCTATTAATTATTAATATCTATCAATCATCAATATCTATTAATAATTAATATTATTAATATCTATCAATCATCAATAATTGATGTATTATTAAATATTAGTCAATATCTATTAACAACTAATTAATATGCCAACGATCTAAAATCTTATTAATAATTTATTATTAATAAAATCTGCAATAAAAACAAATTCACATTTATCACATAATTTCTTAGAAAATTTGACAATTTTACGAATGTTAGCGCGCGTTATTATTTGCAAAATAAACAATTAATTTTTAGCTAATTGGACACTATAGTGCTGACGAAATTACGATAAAATTACAAGTATCAAATCACCGTGCAATATGAACGAGTTGTACCTATGGCAGAGATAAAGCTTATTTTTCAGCAAAGCTCCAAAGCATACTTCCTTTTATCGATTTTGTTAACAACGAGCGAAAATGAATTCGAGCTTAATCAATTATAACAAAAATATGTGCTGGTACTAAATATTTCAATGACAACATTCTATTAACTAAAATGTATTGCGACTAATATACAATATGTTATGTACAATAAATTAATAAACTAATACTAAAATTTCAATGCATTGCGGTGCATATCGAGTTCCAATCTTTCGTAATCTCTGCTGTTTCTATAATTTATATATATGCAAGATGCTTCCGCGAGGATTTGATTTTACTGTGCCAATATCTATATTGTAAGTGTATACATTTGATGACTTCACGAAAATTATCAATTAAGCAGTCATACATGACAAGAAACCTGAGTTAATATATAAATACTAATTGCATTTTTTCATAGACAGGGACTTATGGAAAAAAATTAAGAAACAAAACAGTTGCTCTATCGTGAGTTGTTAAATATTTTTCTCTTTTGCATACATATAATTGAATGTGCTACAATATGATACAAGAAATATATTTCATCGAGTAAAGAAGTAAATTTTTTTCACATTCAACTACAGTACAATTATAATACAGAAAGATAAAACATATTTAATGATTCGTATGAGAATTGTTTAGTTTCTTAACTTTTGTCACAATCACCGCTTTAATTGTAATTTCACGTGCAACGGAATCATCTTGTATATTACATAAATCATCGCAACAAAATAGCGTCATAGATTCTCTTTTTTCCCTCTTTCTTCAAAAATAAATACCCTATAAAACTATTTCGCGTACTGGGGATATTGTATGCGAGCCATTGAATACTATGTTGATTGTATGTGAATGTGTATATGTATATGTATGTGCTGTAATGTATAGGTATGCGTGTGTGCGCGCGCGCGCGTGTGTACAGTATATGTGTATATATTACGTTCTAATATTATTTAGATATAAATGTAAATGAGATCGTGTAAATACTGTAGCCCGAAGCATAAAATCACTCCAATTGTCTCACTGTTAGAGCAACTTCGATATACGATTTTGTGATTTCCAGTTAGTAACATTGAGTCTTGCGTTTTACAATTAAAATAATGTATTTCTCATCTGTGTAAATTTATTTGAAAGTTTGCAGTGTTTTGTATATGACAAACATTATATTTTACGGAAATAGATTAAAACCTTCTCGGAAATATATATAAGTATCTTAATCGCTTTCAGGTATTCATTTGACGGAAGCCTATAAGTTTGAATATAGAAGTTCCATAAAGCTATATAAATTAAAAATCTGTGATCTTTCTTCCTTTTTTCTTGCTTTTCTTTTTGATTAGTCTCTTATCTCTCATATGACCGTCAGTATCCATTCGACAAAGCTATTCGAACTTTGCAAAGGATAACTTTCTCTTTATTTCACATTTGATTAACACACAGGTAATTCAAAGTCCTCCGCTGCATAGAGGAGATCGATGCTTCAAGAATTTACTTAAAAGCACATTATATTAATTAATTTTTCTTATCTTTTCCCAACCCTGCGTTGCTATCGTGCGTGCTTGAATGAGCGCTATCGCCGGCATCAACCTTGTACTTTTTAGATATCTTCTTAATCTCTTGGTGAGCTTCGATATTGCCTTTGCTGGTGTTTTTTTGCTCGGCGGTGAACGTTTTATGCAACAACGTAGATGATGCAACAGATCTCTCGCCAGTTTGACAATATCTCTGATCTAGGTTCTTCTGTAAGTTCATGGCACTGGTTATTTGCTGTGCGCTTACTTGCGGGACACCATGTTGAACAGTTTCTTCTTTTTCGTTATATTGTGATACTTTGCTGCCGCTGACAACTTGACGTTCATCGTTTTGAGTTTTCTCCACATCACCAGATTGATTGTTACTATACGTCGACTGTTGCTTGTCGCTTTTTTCCGCGCTGATCTCCTTTGACGATGAGTAGTCATCGCTTTTGGTGCCTGTTGGTGAATCTTTTTCTTCGGCTATCCGTGGCAATTGCGTACTACCGCAGGAATTTGACATGCTTACGTTCCCTAAATTAATAGATATACCATGAGTTAATTTAGAGTAGTCCCCTTTCTGTTCACTTGGCACTTTTTTCTCGCCCTTTGTGCTCTCATTGGCCTCCTTGAAATTATCATTGGATTCGTCCGAACAGATATCACTGCTGTTGTGGGACTGCTGCGCGATAGTCACACGTGGTGTTACTTTGACCACAGTGTTAGCCAGTGGCGATATCGAGGTTTTATTCTCTGCCGAACGCGGATGAAGTCGATCAGGACTGAGAGCTCGTCGGAGTAGCGGTGAACCTGGCTCCGCGGATTTCGGACGACCGTAACCTTTCTTCTGACTGTTCGGCGTTGATAAACATGCTCCTGATATCGCAAAATCATTACAACATTATTACTCAATAATATTATAAATATTATAAAGATATACATATGTTATAAATTTTTTATTGATATTTATAACTTTATTTGCATAATAGAACTATTTTTATGTTATTTTCTCTCACTGAGTCAAGATGTTTGTGTAACTCATTTTTTCCTCATAAGCTATATTTATATTTTGCTACATTAGCTAATCATTAATACTTTTTTTTAAATAAATTCTTTCTAAATTATGAGAACCAAGTTTTCGAAATTTTATTTGGAAAAAAGTCAGTTGTTTTCGTAACTTTTGATAAAATTAAATTTATTTAACATTGAACGATGATATATCAGTCCATTCTTTTCTAAAAAAATTAAAAATTATAGAAATGCAGTTTACAAAAAATAACATAAAGATAAAAAATTTTACATGAGAGTGTCTCAAAGATTTTAATTTTATTTGATCTCACATCTCTCATAATAATTTATTCAGTTTTTCTTTGTTTGTTTAAATAAAGACTACAAGCAGCGATTACCAAATAACCAATAAAAAAAAATAAAAATTTAATTTTATAAAGTTATTTTTTATTACCTATTTTGATGTGACGTAATTATATTGAGATTTAAATGATCGTGATATAATTCAATTCTTTTTTTTTTATATTTGGACATTCAAACACTCAAAAAATTATTTTATACAGCTCAAAAACAGGAAACGATTAATTTTTTAAAACAAATTTTGTTAATTAATATTTTAGTTAAGTGCATATCCTTTTCTATAATTCGCATTCATATTTATCATTTTATCTACTTTTATCTTGTCAATTTCCGAATGCAAAATGATTCATACAAATAATTACCACGATAAAGTTAAATTATATAATTGCTACTATTTTTTCTTTTTCATACCTGGACTATATGATTGCGTAGTGTTGGAACTACCAGGTTGATGACCCGTGGGGAACGCTAACGGGCTTGGGCTTCTCGTCGGACTTGCAGGAATCGGTGATGGACTCGGTGTCCTGGCCAATGGCGATAACGGTATGTGGCCCACGGACTTCCTGCGATTCGGCGAATGAATGTTCTTCGCAGCCGTGTGTAATTTGTGCTTGAGGCCATGAAGAGTGCTAGGGCGTTGATAATGCGACTGGTTCGAGATACCTGACAGATTGCCCACTGACGTATTCGAGCCCGGGGACGAAGAATTCGGACTTGAACATGGACTTGAGTTTCCGGTAGAATGATAAGAATCCGTATTGGTGCGATTTGTCGGCGGGGACGGGCTACAGACGGATTTCGAGCACGCCGTAAAGTACGGTGACGTTTCTTGCGAGCGAGTAAATGACTGAAATGATCGACTAGGTGTGACCATTGAAGGAGAGCAAATTCCTGCAGCCATCTGTAAAATTTATGACAAAATTTATCAATACGAAAACACGAAAGTCTTTCTTGTCATGGAACATCGTTTTGTGAAACGAGTTAATCCAATAATTCGGACAACTTTATGCATTGTTAATAATTGGCAATCGTGTTGTATAAACATTTTTAAACGCAATAATTCTTTGCAGAGTGTGTAATAGCCATTCAAAAGCTGTGTAATCGCATAAGAAATACATGTTATCAACAGAACGCAACGAACAGAAACGATATCAATGGAGATCAATGGGAAAGATGAGCGAATGTATAAGAAATCATACCATAAGTGGAGGTTTGCTGTCGCTGGACAAAATGGGTGCTGACAATGGACAACTGATAGTTAACGGCTGCAAAAGAAAATGCACTTAACGTAATCAGTGTGTACTCGCGTATATGCTGGTGCTTTAAGCTTCTTTAAAGTTTTTTTGGTTCAATTTTTTGCAATAGCGTGTAAAGAATGAACATAGTTCTTCTGTATGTATTGAGATCGCTGTGCAAAATTGATATTAATATTAAATATATCGCACAACGAAATATCGTGATAAATAATCTAATACAGAATGATCTAATACAGAGTTACGAATGTCATAAAGCGATAATTCGCATTCAATAATATGTTGTGTACAAACGAAATTTCCCAGTATACCTGCTGCATCTCTACGCTCGCCCGTTTGGAACTTATTCTCTTAAAAAGAGAGGTCTTCCGTTTCTTATCTGAATGATCCCGCTTTTGCTTTCGTTGCTTATGCAACGTTCGGCGCGCCAATTTACTCTGCGCAAGGTCACGCTTTCTACCGCCAGTCTTGATGCTGGTGTTCTCCAACGGTGTACTACGTAACGTTACGTGATCACCACCGCTTAACATTAGCTGCAAAACCTGGGTATGATACAGACCCTGCACTGGTTCACCATTTATGTGCGTTATCAAATCACCAGGTCTCAAACCAGCTTCGAATGCCGGGCTGGACTGTTCGACTTCCTATTGTAAAAAAGTAATTTATATATAAAATATAAATGGAATACAAATATTTTTGAGAGAAGTACAAAGTTATTTTTTGATAAAGAAAAGTATAGTATTTAAGAATTATAGATGAAATAGACAATAACAGAATTTAAAAAATTATATGTATTATAAGAATGTAATAAGAATGTAATATAACATATAATAAGAATAGATATAATAGATTTAGAAATATATATATAGAATAGAACTATAATAATAGCACTCAAAAGCAATTAATGTAGAATAAAACATAAAATTTCAAAAAGTATAAGTAAAATTTCAAAAAGTAATAATACAATATATTTATGTAGAATTGATAATATCTTTAAATAAGAAATAATTAATAATTTTAACTTAACTAAGAATAAGATGTAATTAGTGAAATTATCAAAAAATTCAAGCAGAGACAAAAATGTAAAAATTAGTATATAAAAATGCTGTAGAGTTCATGAAGAATGCTATAGAGAAGCATTCTTTGAGCAAAATAGATATTTAACGTGATTTATTTATACGTACCATTACTAGGTGATGCATAGTGTAAAAATCGCTGTCGCCATAGTAAACTCTAATAGTGTGCACAGTAAAACCAAAGCCACATGGTCCTCGACGGATGATAATGGGCGGTTTCAAGCTAATTACAAGAGGACTTAACTCGCGACAAGGGGAAGTATCTCTCGAAGATGCAGTTGACGACCCACCAGGCGATTCAATAGGTTGAACGTTCAGCGGCGCGTCATCTAAGAGAATATATATTTTAAATCAGAAATAATTAAACCATTCCATGTAAAAGCAAAAAATATTGTTCGATCCAGATATAATAAAAATAAAATTCGCAACAAGTTCTTCCCTCTATAAATCTCATATTTAATCATATTTAAACGATTACTAGAGACAAAAAAGCTCGATGCAAATCCCAGTCTATATACTAAAACGAGACAGCATTTTTCTCGATTATGTATTCTTGAGAAATACATACAAGCGAAATCGCTGGTTGGAATCACTAATGACAATCCACTAGTTGAAGCAGATTTTATAACAGATCGAGATTTTTGTCGGGCGGATGGTAACATAGATATAGCGCTGAAGGATTCAAAGGAATCAGTACTAGAATCGTGCTTGCTCTCTTCCACGTCTTTATTTGCCGCTGCGAGATCCAACCTATGAACAAAAAATTATAATTTTAGAATTGAATACTTTGTAAATAATCATTAAATGAATCAGAGTTATATTAAATGCACATGATTAGTCGATTAATATATAAATTACACGTCAATGTTAGAAAATAAAAACTATAAAGTAAAATAAAAAATTGTAATGTATATTATGTAGAAATTATAGAAATGTATGAAAATTGAAAAATTAAATTAAAAAATATAGAGAAAAAAAAAATATAGAGAAAGAAAGAAAAATAATGACGTTATTGGAAGGAAGTGAAGATTGAATCCGACATGAGAGTCAAAAGATTATAGTTTTATAAATATTAGTTTCAAAATTATTTAATGATTAAATAATGAATCACAGATTTATGAAATGCAAAAAATATGTATAATAACTACATTATTATACAAATTATGCGTTAATATAGTAAAATAAAAACTATAAAATGCGCATGAATTGAAGTTATGTAGAATTGGAAATGTGTATGAAAGTTGAAAGCAAATTGAATTAAAAGGAAAAGAGAGAAAAAGAAAACTATGTTGTTGTGAGAATGCGACTGAATGACTCACATGTGTTCATCATCAATGGATATACTGAACCTGGGCAGCTTATCACGAGAATGTGTGTGTCGCTTTCTCTGGATCTGAGGGCTAATATCTTCGGACTCGGTTTGCGAAGAATCGGGTGTACTCAGATTAATTGATGTTCTTTCCGCCTGAGTATTCTTAATGCTTGATAGTTGCGGCTCGTTGCTCGATGAAATCGTAGTACCAGGAGTAACGCAAGACGACGTAGTGTTGAGTTTGTCGATTCTGGTTTGATTTTCAGCGCAAGAACTATTCTTTACCGACGAGGAGGGCGGACGATGTTTTTCAGATGATTGTGCGGATTGTGGATCGGCCAGTTTGGATGGCGGCGCGACTGACGACGCAATCGATCCAAGAGATAATTGCGCGAATGTGCCTTCAAATTCAGTACGGAACAACTGTTTCTTGGAAGCGTCCGATTCTGCATCTGAGTTGAACTGAGGTGGACGCGTTTGCGAGATCTTACGTGATTGAGGTGAATAAGAGGAGAACGATCCGAATAAGGGAGAATCATCGGTGTCGTCTGTATCATCGCCTATGTCGTGATTATATCTATCCATACGAGCTGAAATGTTACGAGGAATTGAGAGACAAATAGAAAACAAAATAGAAAATTGAATTACTATTATAACTATTTGGAATAAAATTTAGCAATATATAAATATTCATAGATAATAGTAAAATATTATAATGGTATATATAGCACAATATCTTTGTACTTACTATCAAAGTAACTTGTATCTTCGTCGTTAACTAATTGTGGCACAAACTCAGCTTTTTGCCTAAGTAAGCTGTTCCAATTTACTCCATAAAAATATGGATGCTCCTTGACTTCGTGCGATCCACCAGTTCCCAAACGATCCCTAGGACTCTGATGTAAAAGAGCCGTTATAATATCCTTTGCCTCAGGTTGAACAAGCCAATCATCTTCATCTGGCCATTCAATATCATCTAACAAATAAAATTTTATCATTTATCATAAGATATATATCTGCTTACAAGATACTTCAGAGTATATTCCAGTTATCAAGAGTCGAAAAAAATAAAGCAAAAATTACCGTTCACCGTATGAGCAAATAATTCTTCGGGTGTTTCACCAAAGAATGGAACACAGCCAATTAGAAATTCGTATAATATAATACCCATGGACCACCAGTCAACCGGTTTACCATAACCTTGACGTAATATAACTTCTGGAGCAATGTATTCTGGCGTGCCGAATACTTGCTTGTCTGAGAACTGCCGTGTATCTCGATCGATATAGCCCTCGTATAGATTTGTTGCCACTTGAAATTAAAAACAGATAATTATTATTATTATTCATTTTTTATTTTGACCTTAATTATATTACAATTAAAACTTTCATACTTACAAGACATTAGACCCATTTTACTGAGGCCAAAGTCAGTAAGCTTGATGTGTCCCAGGGCAGTGATGAGTAAACTAAAAAAAAATAATTTGTAATTATTAGTATTTTGCTTGTTGTGTATTCAATTGATTTGTTCTTTTTAACTAAACTTTTTGCGCATTATTCACTTTCACTTCTTTTCTTTTCAACAAGAGAAAAATAGAGAAAATGAATGGTACAAAAAGTTCAGTTGAAAAGAACAAATCTAACGTATGCTCTTTTTCTATTTTATGATCTTACTTATCAGGCTTCAAATCCCGATGTACAATGCCATAACTGTGTAAATATTCCACAGCCAAGACAGTCTCTGCGAAATAAAATCTTGCCATGTCTGGTGGCAGTGGACCTATATTTTTTAAAAGATTCGCACAATCTCCTCCCTCTACATATTCCATTACTAAACATAAATGTTTCTGAAACAATACACAATTGTTAATAATTTTGTAGCTCATTTCATAAAATCTGTAATGCAAATGAAGAATAATAGGCATACCTTAGTTTCAAAACTACAGTACATAGAGACTACAAATGGATTATCTGTGAAGCTCATTATATCTCTCTCGGCAAACACTTGTTCCACTTGATTTCGCAGCATTAAATTATTTTTATTAATTTTCTTCATAGCGAATCTCTGTCGAGTGGTCTTTTCTTTAACCAAATAGACTGCACCATATGCGCCATTGCTAATGAGCTTCAATACTTCGTAATCACTTTCGCACGGAATACGTTGACATTTGTCATCATCTTTATTTGGACTCGATGTTACTTGTAAATTACTATCGCTAGAACTCGCCGAATCCTCCAATTTATTTAAGTCTTCTTGTAACTCTATAGCAAGTTCACATAAGAAGATTTAATAATTTATTTGAGAAATACACATACACATATTACATTGATTTAGAAAATAAAAATACATACCAGAAATAGGATCTCTATTTAATGATAGTTTTGTAATAATATATTGAGGAATATCAGCTTTTATTCCCGCATTGACTTTAGCTTGGCCTTCTGCTTGTTCGAGTAAGTGATAAAATTCTTCGGGATCGAATTCCAAGCATTCTAATAAACGAGCAGGACGCGATATAACTAATAGTAGCTTCTTTATCAATCCTGTTAATTTTGTTGCTGCCTCTAAAGATTTATCTTTTGTCTGTAAAAGAATTGCAGTAATTATTACATATTTTAATGAAGTCACAATATATGCGTACCTCCATTAACAGATGTTCCAGATTTTCACTCATCTCATAAAAATATCTCGTTGTAATTAATTTTTCCTGAGATTTCTGTAAGCAGTCTCTAGCCATTTCAATTACTTGATGATGTACAAAGCGTAAAATTGGTAATGAATCTTGCGTCATATTGGCCACTATCTCGTATTCATCTATCTCTTTGTTTTCATTAATAAAATTGGTCAGTCGCTCTTCCATTTGTTGTGTTGCCTGAAAATGTTAATTAGTATAATATAATCGACTATTTTAATAAACATTCATTAATAATAAACATAATTAATCGCAATAATACCTTTGGAAATCTTTCTTTATACAAAGTGTTCATCATAACAATTTCGCTGTCAAGAACAGGTGATCGACTTGGACTGCTACAATTGCATAAAAATTACAAATTAATATATTTTATATTTGTCAGTTTACTTATTAAACATAATTTCATGTCAATTAAAAATCGTTGAATAACTATCATTAAAGAGATTTTATAAAGAGCTTGCATATACAATCATTTACATAATTATAAAGTGTACCTCAAACTTCGGGAACGTGGACGATGTAACGGTGACCGACGGCCTTCTTCTTCAAGGCTAAGAGAAGCACTACCCGGAATACTAGATATACTAGAACCTGGGAAGCCTGGATGTGAAGAACATGGTGTCCCGGGCTTGGAGAAATGGCAAGATAACATGCGTAGTTCGTCCTTAGTGGGAACATTTGGCAGTTGATGCAAACGTTCTTGGCTCGAGTATTGTGACTAGTGGAATACAAATGACAAATTATAATCATGATTAGCACACACAGGAAATATTCAGTGCATACTAATCGATCTACCGAAACATTACTGGAGCCAGGTGTTGTTCCATAGCCACTAGACGGCAAACTAGCAACTGACCATCTTCTACCATCTCCAGTTCCTGTAGCACCTCCGCCAATTCTTGAATATCACAATATTATATTCGTTTAATAACATCTTTTCAAAAGAGTTTAATCAAATTAATAAATTATAAAAAGATATTAAAACATTGCCCAAAGTTTCGACGCTTATATGAAAACTTACAAGCATTTCCTTATCAGATTTTTACTTTTTTTCATAAACTTGACACAATGCAATTTTTGTTTCACCATTTTCTTTTTTATTTATATAACACGCAGAAAATATAGCACTTTCAATGACGACATCTTACTTACTTGAGCAATCAGATCGGACTAATATAAATGTCCTAAGACAAATAGTATAAGTGTAGAGTAGGTACCTTTTAATTGGAGCAAAAGCAAAGTGTGGACTGGATGACATCCTAGGACTCTCTAGGGGACTGCCTACAATCGGGACGAATGCTATACCGGGAAACAAGCAGTAGAAAAAAATTAATCTGCTATATCGTGAATATAATCAAGTAAACAATAAAAAAATCTTTTTCCACTAAGTGTAAGCGAAATGTGTTAAAATGCAGAATTTAAAAAAAATCTAATTTATTAAGGACACTAGATGATAGGATATGGAAATATTTCAATATGTTCTAAGTCTAATAAAATCACATGTATTGTGTTTACATATGTTTAACTATTTTATAAAAACATCTCTATATCTCAGATGATGAAAAAGAAGAAATATCTCTTTAAAAGATAATTAGAAAATATAAAAAGATTAAAAGATAACTGAAAGAATATAAAAATTATATACCTGACAAAGGTGAATGGCAACGTGGTAAAGTAGGTGATGTCGTTGTTATGAGAGATTTGCGATGAGCTGCTTTAGCAGCACGACGAGAAATATTGAAATCACGCTACAACAATAAATGTTAATAGCAAGTATATAAAAAAATATGTGCTATATTAATCAATATATACCAACCACATGAACTGATAGAGAAGGTGCTGACTTTCCTATCGCAGAGTTTCTCATGCGAACTAGATTCGATAACTCTCCACTAACTAAAATCATATAATTTGGATATAATATATATATATCTGATGGGATATTATTTCATGAGTAAACAATAATATTTAATTAATGCAAATTAATATAAAATGAAGTCTTATTACCAGGTCGAACTGGAGCTTCCTTGCTTTCCAATTTTGGTGGTATTGGACGTTTGTGCAATTCTGTTTCCACGTTACTGGCAGTTTCTTCAGTTTCATTTTGATCGAACACAAGTACCCTAGCAGAGTTACCATGAGACCGCAATCGTGGTCTACTCGGTCTATTTCTTGTTTGATCCATGACTTTATTCACTGGATTTCGATAATAACAAGGTAACTGAAAATAGATAGATATTTTAGTCACACAACAATCATAACAATCATTAATGTGAGATATCCATTTATAAATAGGTCTCTTTGTTTAAATTTCTCCATCTTATATTTCTTCTATAAACATATATATATATATTTATTTAGAAATAAAAAAAAACACAAGAATATACAACTGGTAAAAAGAGATTTAATAATGACATCTGTATCATCCACAACAATCTTTCAACAAAAAAAACTTTACAAGGTACAAAAACACAAGTGAGCCACTGGATAGACAATATGTATAACTCACCTTTCGAGATACTTAACGTGAAAAAGAGGAAGTCAAATGGATACAAAACATCCACATGCATCCACGCACAAATCTCGATCGTCTCTCTCTCTCTCCTATTCTCTTAACGCCCTCGGAAATTTCTATGAGCCACAATCGCTACGGAGGTCCATCCCGGGGTTGAAGTTCTACAGAGGGTCTTACAAACACACATTGCAATTGAAATAGTCAAGGAAAACCATGAAGAGAGAAGACGAGTAACGGACGAGCGAACCATCCGAACACTTGAGAAGGTCCCGCGTAGAGTAGACGTACGAGGGGATGATAACGGGAATACGAGATGAGGGAAGCCAGCCATGCACGACACTAGTTAAGTGCACGCGATGGTGACAGCGATCGAAGGGACGCGATTACCGGCCGCCAGAGCCATCTTCTCTAGCGGCAGCAACAGCGGTAACGACAACGGTGACAGGGCAATGAGCCTCCCCGGGATATGAGAGCGATTTTCCCACGTGCTCCCGGGACCACAGTCGCACTTCCGCTGTCGTCGCCCGTCGACGCGAGGGAG
>Ga0157364_1002306_pt1 | contig 17605 bp, 8 predicted proteins | sample AttsexASBM2_FD_111476 | JGI IMG/M metagenome (GOLD analysis project Ga0157364, IMG submission 111476) | Fungus gardens microbial communities from leaf cutter ant in Ribeirão Preto, State of São Paulo, Brazil - Atta sexdens ASBM2 | ecosystem: Host-associated > Fungi > Mycelium > Unclassified ... | reverse complement strand
TTTTGTAATAAAAAAAAAATCATCGTTTTGACTTTCATGACATTAAAATAAATATTTCTTTCTTTTGGTTCTTATTAAATCGATTACACTTTCTCTTGGTGTGCTCTTTGAGCTAATTCGAATATTTTTATAAAATCACACCGTGAAAATGATATATCAGCGTAAAATGGAATGTATTCGATCGTCGCTTTTACGATTAACAAATTCAAAGGGCACTGAGTTAAAATTAAATAAAAAGGAAGTTTATTTGTAAGTTTACAAATGTTTTTTTCACTCGTCAGAGGATATGGAAAGCGGTTCACGTCCAAGACTATAAACTTCCCGAGGCTCGCACGACTTTCTCGACCTCGTTTACAAGTCACAATATAATTTGACCGTTCAGGCGGACAGACGGGGATAAATTGAATCTTCTTTCGCTATTTTCTTACTTCATGCAATAATACGGTTGCACAGACGCTTCTTGTATAATGAAGGTTTCCTTCGTCTCAAAATAAAGAGTCGCACACGAATACAAATGAAGTACAAATGATAAAACGTATACGGCGTATTTTCGTCGTCGATCCTTGAAAAAAAATTTATAAAGAAAATTCAGTACTAAGTAGACATTTATTTATAATAAATAAATTTTTTTACATAAATGGAATTTAGCTTTAAATCACTTCATAAATAATGTCTTAAATATTGAAATCTTTGATCTATACAAATCTATGAATTATTTAAATAAAGAGATTCGGATAACATTTTATAGTATAATTAATCAATTACCAATTTATATATGGAATTCAATACAATTACCATTCGATATTATTTGATAGCTTCAAAATTAGAATACATCAAAATAATATTAAAAAATTAAATTGGCTAATAAATAAATACGGAAATAAGAAAATTAAAAATATTAAATCAATAAATTATTATGTTAAAACGGATCAGTGAATTTGATATAATGAAATATAAGTATGGAAAACTAAATTCGGATTTATATGATTCACAGTTAACTGTTAGTTTAGAATCTAAAAGTTTCTGTGTAGGTTCGTTCAATCCGATCAATCATACTAATAATAAATGGTTCATTAACTTGGTCCAATAAACTTATTCCGTCAAGGATATCTAATTTACTGCAATTAGGAGAGAGAAGGCTTTTGCCTTGCTATTGGTCTCAATAAAGATAGTAATAAAGAAAGTAATGTATGAGTTCATCAAGGATGTCGAAGGTAATTTGATTAGTAAGAACACAAGTGCAGTATCAAAAATTAGATACACAGTTTCACAGCTGAATAGATTTCTTGATTTAAAAATTAATTTTAATGCGATAGATAAAAGATTAATAGATATGTATAGATCAACTAAAAATTATTGCAAAAACAATCTTGATATTATCTTTATGAAAGCAGACAAAGACAATATAACGGTTGCAATGTGTATGGTGGACTATAAAGGGAAAATGAATGATGTTTCTGAGTGATTTGTCAATATATACTATCGATGAACAAAAACTCAATAAAGAATTTAGAATTAACATCTCAATTAACATCGATTTTGAAAAGCTGGCACTCAAAGGAATATATTTCGAAACAACAATATTATTATTTAAAAACTAACGAGGCTTCATTGCCGAAGGTTTATGGTCTTCCGAAAATGCATAAAAAGATTATCCACTCAGGATAATTGTTTCCTCGAATAACTCTACATTGTATCGGTTGACTTTATTTTCGAATAAAATTTTACATGATAGCTTACATTGTACAAGTTTTATAAAAAATAGCTTTGAATTAAATAATTATCAAAGATCATTATTGTTCACTAATATTCCATTGGATCTAACATTATTAGATATAAAGAATAGATGGTCAGAAATAATTAAAAAAACTAAATTGCCCTTTGAAGAATTTATATTAGCTACTAATTAAATTTGTATTGTCACCTTCCTTTTTCATTTTTGAAGGAAAGATATTTAAACAGATATTTGGAGTGCCAATGGAATCACCATTGTCACCGATCATTGCAGAGATTGTCATGTAAGACTTGGAAAACAAGGCACTTGCTAGTATCGGTATAAAATTACCAATCTACTACCGATACGTAGACATTCTGTTGACAGCGCCAAAAGACAGACTTAATAATATCTTAGATACGTTTAATATCATTATTCGTTAAATATCATTATTCGAGACTGCAATTCACTGTGGAGGAACGTTGTATTAATTTCTTAGACTTTACAATTAAAATAGAAAATAACAGAATCATATTAGATTGGTTTCACAAGGCATCATTCTCAGAAATATCTGTCTTTCTTCTCGATCCATTGTGTCATAAAATTGGTACAATACACAGCATGGTATTGTATTATTATCACATCCGTCGTATCATCAGAAAAATCTACAATTAGTAGTAAATACATTATTAAATAATGATTATCTTGGATTTAATTTTTAGAAAAATGGACAATAGATTAAAATATTTAATTACAACAAAACTTAATAAAATTCCTGTGACACGACACGATGAGGTTGGAGAGAGACGGGAGGATCATATCCTTTTCTTATATCAAAAGAGCGAAAATTGTAGCTTCAGCTGAGGCTATTGATAAGAATGAATTTATGATTGGCTATAAATGGCTAAATAAACTTAATAACGTCACAAAAAGACATAAAGATAGAGATCTGGATAATTGCAATAATAATGTCGTTTACAAAATTAATTGTAAGGATTGCGATGCTTCTTGACGTGGGTCAAATGAAGAGGTAATTGAAAACAAGAGTGATAGAGCATAAAAATGAATGAATCGAGATATAAGTAAGCATTCTGTTATTACTGGTCATATGTTAGAACATAATCATACGTTTGAATGATCTGACGTAAAAATTCTAGATAGAGACAGTAACTATTTCAAGAGATTAATATCTAAAATGACCATATCAAAGTACAGACTATAATTAATGCCAAAGAAAACACGGCATTTTTAAATGAATCTTTTTTCAATATCTTTCATAGGACCTGTAATAACGACTATTGAATGTTTATCTTGTCGATTTTATATGTTAATGTGAATGTCATTTAATATCGGATCATGTTTCTTTTGCCACTTCATACACGACTGCTGTTAAGATCAGAAGCATATATATTTCACAAGTAAGTTGCTTTGTCATACTTCCAGATGTATAGATTGTAACCACAAATTGTAATTTAATTCTAAATTTATTATCACATTAATTGTACTTCATTTCTAAATTTAAATTAATATAAATTACCAGCCTCATATTAAACTTTTGCAACATCAAGAGAATGTTTTAACCGAATAAATACTACAGTTCATCGACATATTTCGAATTTTCATTATGTAAGATTTTCAATATCAATTGACTATTAATGTAACATACTTGCGACTGAAGAAGACTCAGTAAAGTCGAAACTAGTTTTGCTAGATTAATGTAAATCGAACATTAAAATTATTTTAATTACAACATCTTATCATTCGTCTTTGGCCGTCAATTTTTATATTTTTATAATTCTCTTATTGTGTTTTCAATAACAAACAAGATATTATTGATCAAATAAATTTTTACTCAATAAAAAAAATAATAATTAAATAAAATTAATGATTTTTATATGAAATAAATATATTTACAGTTAATAAATATTTACTTAGATTTATTCAAACAAGTATTTATTAAACTTTAGTATTTTCAGTTTAAAATCGTGCACTTCTGGGGTTCGATTGTGCATCACACAACTTGAAAATTACAAAAATGAGCAAATTGATTAGGTATGTTGATCAATAAAATTATAAATATTCTAGCAAATTCGCTTATTTTTATAATTTTCATCATCTAAACTCTTTATATAGTCATTACAAGCGTTATTGATTTCCGTTATTTTAAGGAGATTTTTGTTAAAATGCTAAATAGGAGATATAATGAAATAATAAAACAAACAATGACAAACAATAAAATAATAATAAATGGATTATAATTGAATCGCACGTCGTGTTCGTGGCAATAGTAGAAAAGGTCCGTTTATAATCGGACGTCTTTCATAACAACATCCAGGAACATCAAAATGGAATTGAAAATATTTTTTAAAAATATTTTCGTCTGACTTTGTCGCGGTAATTTGTAATGATATCTCAAATAGAAGAAAATAAAATAATATATAGAATTAACTTAAGATAAAATAAAATAGATAAATTGGAATTCTTTATAGTAACTCTTCATAAAAAATCTACTACATCTGTCAATTCTATTAAATTTTCGTTTTTAAATAAATAAATTTAAATTTGATGCAAGTATTTTTAAAAAAAAGATAAAGAAATGAAGAGAAATTTCGGAGAAAAATCCCAAAATAATTGATAACTTGAATAAATATATTTGCGATTAAAACTTCAGTTTCAACATATTTTTAACAATTTCGCTTTAATAATTGGCTGTGTTTGTTAAAATAATTCATTCAAGCATGAAAATCTTTTCTTTAATCTTTTTTATTTTATAATTTCATCAAATAGCAATTTCGATAGAAAGTTTTTTAATTTTTCCATATAATTGAATCCTTCACCGTGATTTCGAAAGTTAACTTTTAACACGCCTAATTTTAAATTCCTCTCTTTATTTCCTTTTTTTCTCTCTCTCCTCTCGAAATCTTGGACGCGCATGTCATATTTTATCAATCATGTTTTCAGCCTTGCATTTTCGACATCGATAGGATTAGTAAACTATACCCGATAAATGCGTATCAACTCGTTTCATTTCTCGATACTTCGAATTATTTGATCTGATGACCTTTTCTAATTAATGAATTAAATTCGCAATGAGCAAACCGCGTTGTCGCCGCGGCGCTTTGTGATTTCGATAGAACGCCACTTTGCGGCGGCGACGGCCATAACAAATTATTTGATACGCACAGTGCGGCCAATAATGCGCATCGTTTGTTCTTCCAATTAGTGGATTGTGAAACGGACTACGCGTGGCGAGTTTCACTCGTGATGGGCTTCATTTTTCATTTAGTTCTCTCTAGCCCTCTCCCCATCGCCAATGTACTTGCATCCGATGTCTGTATTCCTTTCGCTGACCTTTTATTGTACTACTCCTCCATCGGGACGGAAGGAATCTTGGTATTCCTGGTATTCCGGTTACTTTTGCATTGCACAGTAAATTAGTAAACATAAAGCCCGTTTAAATACATTCTAAAAAAATGTTGGTGTTGATTTGACATTATTTTTTGTTTTTCTATATAATTTTTTTTTATTCTTATTTTATTTTTCTTTTTATATAATTATAATTCTCATCACATATTGGAGTTAATATTAATAAAAATAATTTTTATTGTCTGACTTTTGTCGCGATAATTTGTAATGATGTCTCAAATAGAAGAAAATAAAAATATAGAATTAACTTAAGATAGAATAAAATAAATAAATTGGGATTCTTTATAGTAACTCTTCATAAAAAATCTACGTCTGTCAATTCTATTAAATTTTCGTTTTTAAATAAATAAATTTATTGATAAATATTTTTTAAAAAAAGATAAAACATGGAAAAAAATTTCGGAGAAAAATCTCAAAATAATTGATAACTCGAATAAATATATCGCGATTAAAACGATATTTTTAATATTAATAATAATTCACATTATATTGGTGTTAACATTAATAATAAGTAAACAAAATTAAAAATAAAAAAATGAGAAATTAAAAAATAGAATAGAATAATGAAAACATAAACATAACATCAGGAAGTATCAAATAATTACCAAGTATGTTGCTAATGCGCCATCAAAAGTGGATGAGTAAATAATATCAAGAAATAAAAAAATCACTGTTTACTTTATGATGTAAAATTGTGCGGAAAAAGAAAAAAAAGAGATATACTTATAAACTTGATTTTGAATTATATGGAACAAGAGAATAAAAAAACGTAAAACCCATCGATTGAATGTTTGCTAATAACGTCAAGGTTATCGATACTGTCGAGGTACAACACTATTTTCAGCAATTTTCTAATTTAAATAAATACAAAAATCTTACGAATTCCTATGATATTTTTTATATTTTTAGACTCATCTTCAAATATTCAAGATCAAGAATTTACGCTGCCATAATTAATAGTTCGATAATAATTAACAATCGCTAATAATTGACAATCGATTTTCATTTTGACAAAGTATTTGGCGCGATCACCAACTAGTGACACAACTACACAGAAAAATGATTCTATTCCTCAGAAAAGTGATTATTTGATTTACTTTTTTCCTTTTAAGTATATCTTTAACAAAGAATCTTTTCTTGATAATAATCTTAAAATATACCTATTATTAAAATATACCAAATTTTAGAAAAACTCACATTATGTACTCAAAACAGAAATTTATTACTTTTCGAAGGATATTATAAAATTGATCGAAGAAGCGACTTTGTGTTATAAGTAAATAAAATTTGTTTTAATTTAATAATCTTTGATTAAACTTTAATTAAACTTATTAGGGAGTTCTGAATATATTTTAAATAAATTTGATGCTTTTATCAACTTACAGTAAATTTGCGGATGAACTTTTGAAATATTTAAAACAAGTCATTATTACTTGTGTATATATTTTTCTGTGCCTATTTTCGGGCAATACTTCTCTGACAATCAAAATTCTCTTGTGCGAATTGTCACTCGATCATTTTAACGCTCGTTTCAAGACGAAGAAAAAATTTTGTGTATCCAGATTGCATTAATTAATTTACTTTAAATAAATAGGTGATTTAAAATATGCAAATTAGTAAGTGGATGCTCAGAATCCTAAAAGAATTTAATTTTATAGCCATTTATTTTTTATTATTATATTATATTACACATTTAAATTTACTTTAATCCTTATTATTATATCCTCCTTACTATAAATTTACTTATATTCTTATAAGATAAAAGAACGTAAAAATAATAAACTTTAAGACTTCTGAATATTTGGACAATACTTTTATTTTTTTTTTCCAGACTAGAGAAAATTATACCGGAGGTACATTATGGATACTCTACCCAATTAAAGATTAATTATATTTTCTATTAATATATTTACACTTATATATTATCAATAAATAAATTTCATACTATGAAACAATTCTGGGACGTGCATTTGAATACGGGCATGCCAATAAAGAGCATAACAATAAAGAATAAACTTGCCAGAATCGTTTCATAGTATGATTATTTATTGATAATAAAAAAATAGATAATAAAAGATAGATAATAAAAGAAATATAACAAATTGATTCTATAGGATTAGAGGTTGCATCAATTTTTTATATTTCTCTTATTTTTCAAATCACTAAAATTAATAAAAGCAGTTTTATAAATTTATTTTTATTCTTGTTCCCAGATTTAGAACGATGTTGTCCGTACAAAGCACAATTGCCCTGGCATTAATGCTCTTCGTCTTGGCGGAATACTCGGCAGCGATGCCGACGATCGACAAAGACAAGACCAGATATTTGAACAACGTGAATGTAAGTAAAAAGATAAAATCTCGCGATTCTTCGAAAAGATTAGTGTGAGCCGGAAGGACTTGATCTATTTATGCAAAATATTTTTGTAATCTCGCTTTTAAGAAACAATCGTTTTTTAGAATTATATTCGATGTTCGATGAATAAAATAAACTCCAAAGCTTTGAATTTATGAAATGATAAATCCGCGAACGAATCCGCTTCGAATCTCAAGAGATTGTCTTTGGATTTATTTATATTTTCCTGTTCAAACTCTCACCGCACGATTTTTATTTTCGTCGTAATCATACAGGGGGGGGTAACGTACCTCATACATGTTTAAGGACCGGTTATTCCATCTTCAAATAAATTATATGATAATTTACCTATTAGATAAACAAAACAGTAAAAGAGTAAGAGCATAAAAGAATAAAAGAATAAGACCGAGTTTATCAAAGGATGAAATAACCCAATCTGTCTTTCTAATTTTTAGATAATTTAAAATGCACCGATTAAAGTAATTATGTAAAATTGTAAAAGCTTTGTTCTAGAGAATCTATAGAATAGCTCCATATAAATAAAGTCGACAATTGTAAATTTCAAAAAATATTTAACAATAGAGTATAAAAATAAATTTTTCAAATTTACAAATTTACAAAAATCACAAAAAAATCCTTTTTTTTTCAAAAAATTATTAATTATAATTGATATAGAGATAAATATAAAAAAAACTAAGGAATGAACAGTAAAATTTCTGGTTTCTACAAATTCTAGTAACAATTCTGACAATTTTTTTTTTAAATCATCTTTTTGAATTGTGATAATTTTTTAAGGGTATGCCACACTCGTACTGTAAGGCACGTTTTTACAATATATGATTACTTAAAAATTAAAGATTACCGAGAGATTCCTTTAATGAAATTCATTCATGAGTTTCTTGATAACCTTCAACTTTTAATTACTTTAGATAATCATATGATTATTGTGAAAACAGACTTAAGTGATTAATTTTATTGAATAATTGACGAGATACTGCCGGAGCTTCCGGATTCGCTAAATCGCGAACTATGGTGGTCCTGTTCGCCCCCGATTGATGGAAAAAAGGGATGGATCTAGACCGCTCGAGAGCCTATCAAAGTCCCGATCTCCAGTGACACATAAAAAATAAAACGAAAGAAAAGAAGAGAGGGGAGGGAGAAAGAGAAAAAAATGAAAAAGACAAGTCCTGATTTTTTTTCACGTAGGATTGCATAGAACTTCCAATCCGACCAGATTGACGAGGGTGCAAAATGGACACGGTAAGGAGTCCACCTGACAGCTGTCAGAAACGTCTTCCTTTCTCCGTCGCTTTGTAATAAAACAGGGCGAGATTGGAAAACGATCGGAACGGATATCGCTGCCGCGAGATTACGAGTCCGGCGCGAAAGTTTGTCGACATTTATACGGAATTCCTCAACCACTCGCAATCTCGATTAAACTACGTTCTATTCTTAAATTCTTTACATTTTTTCGATAAATCATTTCAATAAAGCCCTAACAAATCTTGATTCTACTATCTACTTATAGCAAATTGGGGCGCATTGATGCATATTGAAACCATTGTTATTAAACTGATTAATCTGAGTGTAAAAGGCAAATTCAAAAATACATATTTTATTTAAAATACAATAATTATATTATTAATATTTTTATTAAAATATATTGAGGATTTCACGGTTCAACTATTTATATATTTATATTAAACACACATCTTTACGTCAATTTATATTGGCTGATATTATGGCTTTAATATTTACTAGTGCGCACTGAGGACGCTCAATTGAATTCGCTATTAGATTCTTACATTATTACAATAAATTCATGTAATTCAGCAAGCACAAAGTAATTGTAATGTCAATTTCACACTCTATATAATAATTTATTATGTACGACGTGTGCATATTCATATTATATTCAAAGTGTGAAATTATAATACTGCATTATATGTTACTGTTTCAGAAAGTTTTCAAAAAATTAGGTAAAAAAATTACTTGTAAATTTTTATTTGAAACACAATAGTTTGTGAAATAATAAGACTTTAAATATAGCTAATTACGGAGCTGAAGTGCGTGCTTATTAATACATGAAGATAATTTTGTTTTAAAATTTATCTCGAAAATGGATATTTTCCATTTGATAAAACAAGTCGACATAAATCGACGCAATCGTCGTTCTATCCTTGTTGACATTCAGAGAGTGACAAAGATAGAACAATACTTGTGTCGACTTGTGTCATCAAATGGCAAGGTACTATAACTACTCAATATGGTAGTTATAGTACAATACAATATTTTTACTAAGCACTTCAATAAAATTAATCAAACTTATTTTAAATTTTATTATTTTATTAATGAATTTTATTAATAAATGAGAGAGATTTATATTAAAATTCTTGGAAATAAACAATGTTGTTCCAAGACTATCATATTTTCAGGATAAGCTCTAAGAACAAATTCTCTCCGTGTACTATTCATGGCCATGTAAACGTAATCTTTCTATAATTGATTATATTTAAACCCTTATATCTCAAAAACTATTGATTGAAATAAATGTACATAATTTTTTAACATACTTTTTTGAACTTTTTTACTGGTATTCTGATTCGTGATTTTTAGGACTGTATACGTCTTTGTTTTTATTTAATTTAAAAAAAGTTCCTGCGAAATTCTTCAAATAAGGACCGTTTGTGTGGCAAAAGCAACATTACTAACATCAAAGTTAAATTAAGATATTCAACGGGATGACCCGTTTGTTAAAGCGGAGTTTAAAAAATGTGGGCGAGCGTTTTACGTAAGCATTGAACTTACTTGCGACTTTATCGAAGAATAGTGAAGTAAGGAAGGAAAAAAAAAGAAAAGAAAAATGTTTGCCATTCCCACAAGAATCGCAACTACGTGCATAGTGTCGTTACGCAACTCGTTTCCTCTGCGATCATCTCTCTCAGTCTCTCTCTCTCTCTCTCTCTCTCTCTCTCCCTCTTGCATTCAATTTGAAATTTCACTTTGAAAGACTTCTAAGCGCTCGTAATAAAAATATAGTTGTTGATTATCAGAAAACGTGAACTGAAGCTAAAGCGAGAAAAAAATGAAAAAATGTGAGAAGATATACTTTAACTGTCGCAAAATCGATAGTCAAAGGATCCCATATCGATAAATCGTTGCTGTTATTTGATTTTCCGGGGAGAATTTCCACGCCAGCATCTTGCGTCTCGTTCCGCTTTCGTTAAGCTGTAGTCATACTAGCGATTGTCAATTGAAGATATATTCCAGACAGTGTTAAGACATAATTACACTACGCAGTTGTGACTGATAATTGGCGATTACTTTTCGATCAATTGCGATTAATGATTACTTTTTAACCTACATCCAGAGAAAGGTTTTTTCGATTTAAAGAAATATTTCTTTGTTATATTTTCTTTGTTAAAGAAAAAATTTTTTTGATTTGAACATAATTTTTTTAAATCAAATGAATTTTTTTATTTGATTTGAAAAAATAATTTAAATCAAAGAAATAACGTTTAAATCGAAGAAATTTTTTTGAATTGGAATTTAACCTATCAGAAGAAAGACAATCTCAAGATCAATGAACTTTACTCTGATTAATTAAATTTAAATCCACGACATTACTTTTTAAGCAATTAGAGCAAAGCAATCAGAACAAAGCAGTCACTGATTGCTTTGCCCTAATTAGTTGAAAAGTAATCATCGTAGATATGAATTTAACCAATCAAAGCAAAGTTCACCGACCTTGAGATTGGTTGTCTTTCTTTTAATTGTTTAAATTCCAATCCAATCTCAATCTCAATCTTTGATCCGATCACGACTTAAAGTCGTAATTATACGATTCCGCGATTGTGATTAACGATTATTTTTCAATCAATCGGAGCAAAGCAATTGATGACTGGTTTACTTTGATTGGTAGAAAAGTAATCATCAATCACAATTCAATTAGCAATCGCTAGTATGATTATGGCAAAACGACAATGAACGGCGATATATGATAAGAGAGGAAAAAGGGCGGATGGGAAATTTTATAAAAACGTTGATGCTTTTTTTCCAAGCTTCTCATTTGCAATACGCAAAAGAAATGATTCAAAGAAATGATATTATTCGTTGCGTAACTGAGCGGCGCGTCCTGAATCGCAAATGATGAGGGTGCAGGATGGTATGTAGGTGACTACCCTGATGAATGTTCGTTTGAATGTAGAAATCGAGAAAGAAAGGGAGAAAGAAAAAACAAAACACACCGGTCATCCGTCTTTCAATAGGCGAACGTTACAACGCGACGTGCAATACATGTTTTATAAAAAGTAATACCTTGTTCAATGTAATTTCATGTTTCCTGCTAGAAATAAGAAAGATATCGTATAAAAAAAATAAGAACAAGAAGAGAGAGAGAGAGAAAAGATTTTATTATTTATTGATATACCTTTGAATATATACGTTCGCATTTGTGTGACGTGAATATTTATCATTGTAGTTTATTTGAGGCAATATTTTTCCCAATAAATTAAATTATTTATAATTCTCAAAATGCTTAGATTAATATCAAATTATTGCTGTCCTTTGAAGATGCTTATTAGCATAAAAAATTATTAAATTGCTTATCAATTTAATATGTGATATTACCGAGTTAGGAAAGCTATTTTATAGCTATTTTATAAGTTATTTATAAATTACTTTTATAGATTACCTTATATATAATTTTTATAGAAATTGAGTACAAACAGCAATACAAAATTGAAGCAAATAATAAAATATAATATAAAAAATAAAATATCCGAATTTATTGTACTCAATTTTTACAATAAAAAATAACTTGTAAATAACTTGTAAAGTGACTTTCTCAACCCTGGATATTATTATTTTAATTCTACTTATGCGTTGCAAGACTGAAAATAGTTTATTTCTCTCAATTTAATTTATCAAATTGATTTATTTTCGTCGATCTACAATAACAGTTGTTGAAATTGTAATCAATAAATGTGTCAAAATAGATTTAAAAGTGTTAAAAAATTGTTTCCACTTATATTTTTATTAAACAGTATTTTGAAGCTGAAATAAAAAAAATGGAAACCAGAAAATTTCAGATGTAACTACGTTTTCCATTCATGGCAAGAATTTTGTCACGATCGCGTGAAATCATAAAAAAAGTCAAGACCGCGGAAAGAAATAAAGAAAAATAATCAAGAAAGCATGGAAGTGACGAGGGCCAATAAATCTACGGGTTGCAAACCGATAATCGATAAATTGTCGACGACAAACGGATTTTTGCAGCGCTCTCTCTCCACCCATGTTAAATCTGCATGCACAGGGGTTTAACATCCTCTCTGATTTATCAGCTTCGCATCTCAAACTGATGTATAATAATTTGACATTAAGAATTTAATCAAGAATTTAATCAATCCTAGAGAAAAAGAAATTTTTTTAATATTAATCAAAAATTTAATTTTTTTTTCTTGGAAAATTGAAAAATTTAAATTTATATTAAAATATTTTTTGTACAGTTCTGGATTTTTTTTTCTTAAAAAAATGATGAATCTGTCACAGTCGATTTTGGAGATTTTCGATATTTTCATAAGGTGTGCGAATATACAAGTCACCAAAATCCAGACCATTTAAATTTTCAATTTAAATTTTCCGCTATATTGTACTTCCGCTAGAGGTTGTTGACGTCTGAGAAAGTCTGATGCTTCTAGTAAACATATTCTCAAAATGGTCGCGATATTGAAACCAAGTGCGGAGTATAATCGAAGAGCCGCAATCATCGAAGACCTTCGCGCTGGGCACTTAGCAACGGAAATAATTCGATTCGTTATGGCAAAATACGGCTTTAGAACAGTTCGAACGAAGGTTCCAGTGTCAGCGAGGAAGAAAGAACGCATCGCGAGGATTCCCGCAGTTGAAAGGGCTCAAACGCTAATTTCGAATGACCCAGAGCAATCGTTGTGAAAATTAGCATCGATTGTTGATGTAAGCGAGCCAGCAATGCATCGAAGAGGATCTTCGATACAAATCGTACACATTAAAGATACAACAGATGCTCTCTGAAGCTGCCAGGAGCAACCGAGTTGCTCACTTCGGCTCCCATTCTGGCCTCCCAACAGCCCAGATTAAATCCCTTGGACTACTACATATGGAGCGTATTTGAAAAGGTCACAAGTCTCGGCATCCCAATATGACGTCATTAAGGATCGCTATTGAGGCAGCATTCGTCGGCATGGACAGCGCTACATTACAGCGTGCGACTGAGAATAGAGATTGTTATGGCTGATGATTGTTATGGAGATTGTTCAAGCTAATGAGGGATATATCGAATAATTGTGCTCTACAAGGATCCCCCAAGTGCCATATAAAAAGATTTTTTGTAATATTTAATTTTTCATTAAAAACATTTTGTTTAAAGAAATTGTTCGATTTGTCCGGATTTTGATGACGCACCCTGTATATATACATTAATTATACTCGTATGATATTTAAATCGAATTTTCCGAGAAATACGCGCGAACAGTTGACCTGGGAAAGTTTTCTAATAAAAATTGCAAAAAAAGCGCTGTAATAATTTTGTAAAGAACAGGGACATGAGGAAAAAAAGAGAAACGATCGAGAGAAAATTTTCCATTCGAAATCATGCGATATCACGCGAAACAAGCTCGTTGTGTATCGCTCTTGTAGTACATTACAATTTACTAAACTGTTAGAACTTCACTCTCTCGCTCGTCTTGTGGCTTACTCCCTCATATCGTTTAGGTACCCAAAGGCTTCTTCGATACATCGGCTTTTATTTCTACACTACGGGGTGCGTTCGAAAAGTGACGGAACGACTTCGAAGAAGTTGTGGTCTTTTCATTAAATAATCAAAAGAAAATCTAATGGAAAGAATAATCGATACTATAAGAAAAAATGATATTCATAATCCGAATTTTTATTTAAGATCCTCATAAGATTCTCATAAGATCCTCATAAGATTTTAAGCTCACTGAATTAAGCCCGCGGTCTTTATTATATCCGAATGAATCCATATAAATTATGCGGAACACAATTGCGCGATAAAAGCGACGAGGAAAGCTGAAATAAATGTCAATAGAACCTATGACCAACTGGAGACATCGATAATAAATACGACAGTTTACCCACCTCTCTCTCTTTCTCTCTCTCTCTCTCTCTCTCGCTCTCGCTCTCGCTCTCGCTCTCGCTCTCTCTCACTCTCTTCATCTCATCTCAACTCCCGACGACAGTTTACGTCCCATTACGCGCTAACGAAAAAGCGCACTCGCCTTCGCTTGTAATATGCTACGAGCGAGTACTTTTCGCTTTTTATTATTAAAGCATTAATGGGGGATAATCGTATTCCTCCATGTACGTTTTCTGTTGAAATCGTGGCGTATCATACTGCGGCGCGTTGTCGGTTCTACACAGATCGCGTTTGACTTGTTCGTTTTAAAGCTTGTTTACCATGAATAAAGTTATGTATAAACATTAAAACATTATTCTATCAAAAGTGAATTTAATTTCATAAACATTTTATGAACTTAACTTCATAAAAAATTCTCAAAATGTCATAACTTAAAAAGAATGGTTTTTAAGGATAATAATTGAAAGTAATTGAAAACGAAAGTGACGAAAATATATTTAATCATTTTACACACACATATTCTTTGCCGATATATTATTTGATTAGTCAATAATTTTCTATCAAATTGAAAAAGTTTTTCCCCTTTTCTAGGAACTTAATTTTTTTAACAATATTAAATAAAATTAAGTGAAACTTTTTAAATTGTCTTGTTTAAGTGTATTTTATCTTATAATTCTTGTATTGTAATAATTCTTGTCTGGTAAAATCATTAATATTATTAATAAAATAAATTATTATTAATAAAATATTAATATTACTTTGAGGATATTTCGATTTTTTTAACTATCAACATATAGTCTGTAAGGATATATCCACAAATAATAAACGCATAGCCGCATAAACATACAAAGAAAATTATTCAATCATATTTCTCTTATAAAAACGTACATAAAATGTGATTGGATAATTTTCTTTATGTTTATACGAGTTTGTGTGGATATACACCCTTAACTCTTTATAACCTATGTAATAGTTTTTAAAGACTCTTCATCGCATAATATAATCGAGAAGAACAAAAAGAGACTATGGCTAGGTTTCACCTTTCGGTAAACTTTAGTTCACTGTTTTAAGACCATTGTACGTAAAAATATTAGTCGTAACCGTAAGATCATAAAAAGCGATAAATTAATTGGTTACGAGACAAGCGATAAGTCACGTGACTGTTTTCCAATTGATTAGTCATAAAAATAAGGTGTTAATCGCAATCTTTCGACGGAACGAAAACTTGTATCTATGATTATGACGTTTTATTCGTGTTTCTTCTGCACAAAGAATGTGACAATGCTTGACCCTAACGCAGTATCCAATCAATTGCAATCTTACGATTACAATTACGACTTTTACGTGCAATAGTCTTTATTCTCTTACTCTCTTATACTTTTACTCTTTTACTCTTTTGTTTATCCAGTAGGTAAATTACATAGTTGTGTATCTGAAGATGGAACAATCGGTCTTACATGGACTAGAGTTGCGATAAATCTAGCCTTGGTCTACATTTTCAAATTTTATCTTTTTAATTGTAGTCTCTCCTTTTTACATTATATAAAGAGACTTTCATAATTACGCAAATTAAATTACAACTCGTCCCGATTTATCCAGAAAAGCATTAGCTAAAAAAAGAAAAGCATTAATTAAAAAAGGAAAAGAAAAAAAACAATGGCTGGACTTTCGATTGTTTCAGCTGGTGGACGACGACGGCAGCATCGACAAGGCTCTGATGAATTACTTATTCACCAAACAGATTGTGAAACACCTCCGTAATCAGATGAATGTCAATGACTTGCAGCGCAAACGGAACTTCTGGAGGCAGTGTTCCCTCAATGCGGTGGCTTGCTTCGGTAAATAGGCGCGCAACAAGACGGAGGAAAAATCAGGCGAGAAAGAGAGAGAGAGAGAGAGAGAGAGAGAGAGAGACGCAGAAAGAAGATTGTTACGTTCGCGTCATCGCTGGAAAGTTCAGGAAACTCCCGTAACACAATGGGATACATTCCAAAATCTACTCATTGATTAAAGTAAGGTTGAGCTTAAATATGGCTGACATTCATGATTGGTATTTATTTCCAGATATATAACGGTTGTGTTATATTACATTTATATTATTGAGTGAAATATTATAATGAAGACACAACGCTTCTTAAATAATGTTTCCCGCGGAACACGAACTAGCAGTAACATTAATATTACAATTTCTCACTGAACAATATAATGTAATATAACATATGTTGTATTATAATTGTATGAATAGTTACATTATAGAGTAGGAAATTGTAACATTTAAATGACATTAAGAATGCCAATATGGCTTGAAATAAGAATCGAATGTGAATAGCAATTGATGTCTTAAGATTGTATTTAAGACATTTTTAATTCTTTGGTACCACTGCTAATGTGACATACCTACTCGAGATTTTTTTTTTTAGTTTGCCATCCCAAACAGAACAATAAGTAATTATGATATTAAAATGACTAAAATAATCTTTTATATATTAAAAATCATTTTTCAATCATTTTCGATTGTTTTTAATGTCATTTTGACGTTATTGTAACTTATTGTTGTGCTTGAGGTGCTATAATTTTTTTTTATTTAATAAAGATATCCATATTGAATAAAAACGTGCAGTAATATTGCGGTGCAGTAATAACTACGTTATTGCTTACAATTTGCATTATATTTTTTGTATTAATTTTTTACATAATATTTATGTTACTTTCTAACATATTCATCTTCTGTGAAACTAATACAAAAATTCGAGTGAACTGTTTAAACATGTATTAAATTTAATACATTTTCAACTGTTGTGTGTGTTTTTTGATAGTCCAATAAAATTATTTTCAGAGATCTGTGTCTATAACTAAATTTTTAATACTTTAACAAAAAATACTTTAACAAAATTATGTTTTCATATCTTCTTATGTCGATCGTTTCGATAAAAAAAAGTTGTTATAATATATCGATTTTTATACGATATTTTTCT
>Ga0157364_1002305_pt1 | contig 17606 bp, 11 predicted proteins | sample AttsexASBM2_FD_111476 | JGI IMG/M metagenome (GOLD analysis project Ga0157364, IMG submission 111476) | Fungus gardens microbial communities from leaf cutter ant in Ribeirão Preto, State of São Paulo, Brazil - Atta sexdens ASBM2 | ecosystem: Host-associated > Fungi > Mycelium > Unclassified ... | reverse complement strand
TGTGTGCGTGCGTGCGTGTGCGCGCGCGTGTGTGTGTGTGTGTGTGTGTGTGTATATATTAATCATATATTTTTTTAATTCTATGATTTTATTATAATAATAATTATATATAATATATAATTATACATAATATATAATTATTACAAAATCTTGCAATTTAAAGAATATGTGAATAATATCGATGCATTAAAGATACCAATATGTAACACTGAGGTGTTAAATTATCTAATTGATAATTTCATTTTAAAAAATAATCAAAATTATCTTAACAATATCTAGTGCATTGCTTAGTTAAAAAATCAAGAGGGAGATTATATCGAACTTTCTAAGTTTGACATAATATTTTGAACTAAATAAATAAATAAACTGAAACATTAAAATTATTACAAAATATGAATTACAAACGCATATGTATCACGCTACTATTACAAAATCGTTACACATATTTTTTTAGTGAAAAAATATTTATACTCAATTCTAATGATATCGTTAATAATATTCATTTATTTTACTTTTAAATGCATTATTACGAGTAGACAAGACCACCAAAAAATCTGCCGAAGAGAATGAAGTGCGAGATGATGAAACAGAGATCAGTCGTCTATTTGGATCTGAACAAATGCACATACATCGCTGTCTCAAATGTGGGCAAGAAGCTACAAAACATTCTATCATGTTACTTTGTAACTTAGTTTATCCGGAAATAATTAATCCTTGTAAGCTATTGTCAAGCAATATGTGTCCAATGCTTTGGCTGGACAGAAAATCTGAGTTTAGCGTGTAAATTGAAAACTTTGACTGTATATATTTAATCATTCGAATATTTTAAAGCAAATAAATATAAGATAAAGTAAGTGTAGTCTAATAATATGATACATATTTACAGATAAATTTTTACATTTTTTTCAAATATCCACAAAATTTCGTAAAGATTGTGATATAACGTTCAAAATATAATTTTCAATATCTTACACGCTCATTTGATTTTTTGTGCACCTTAGCTTAATACACATATCCATACTCGCGGCTGAACACAAGATTTACCTTTTGTAGCTGAAGAGGTACCGTTCACAAATGTTCTTGCCCGCAGTTTAAGACCTGAGAAAATTACACCCGCATGGTGTGACAATTGTCAGAAATTTACACCTACTCTCCAGTCTCGACAATTGACTAAACTACCTCAAATACTGGCTCTAAATTGTGGCTTAGATACTCAGCAGGTACTTACAACATCAGATGTACAATTGTAGCGTGCGCAGAATCAAAGAACGAAAATCGCATATTACGCTTCATTCATTTTATGAGAACGAATTATTACAGGACAAAGCGTTTTGGCAAAATCAAATGGACATCGTGGTGCAAAACGTGTTGACGGGTAAAGAGAGCAGTCCTAACTCGAGTCCTGTGCCTATTACTGCGAAGCCCTGTCGATATGGCAACAATTGCACGCGAACTGGATGTCGATTTAGGCACGTTGGACGCGACTCAGGTACATAAATACTTTAATGTAGAGATTAAACACGTTACTTTGAATTAACGCTAACCATATTTTACTGTACAGAAACAGAAAAATTATTAACGTCGACTTCTACACCATCTACCTCATCGACAGCGCCCGTTACATCGCCTCCTAGTCATTTATATTACTTGCATTCATGGATACCCCACAACATAGAAATCTCCATTGAAGAAAACGGAGAGATGACAGTTAAAAAAATCAGCGAACCAAGAAGCGAATTGAATGATATGTTCATACAGACAAACATGATGGAGAACGGTCAAGATGACAGAACAGTACAAGTTATTTCCGAGAACTCTGGGAATAACGGTGAGGAAAATATTGAAAATTGTTTAACATCGAAGATTGGAAATTGTAGTATAACAGAAGATGACGAAGCTGTGAAAAGTACAAATCTGGAGATCTCTTATAATACTCAAAGGATACAGTATGGTCTCAGTGCTGTCGTCTGTTATATCGACGATAAAAATAATGAGGAACGGAGAAATATTGTAGCACTGTTACGAGTTGGACCAAATTATCATGAACGATCGGCAGGCAATGCCGTATCGCAATGGTACATTTTTAATGATTTCTGGTAAGTTATTTCCATCTGGGAAAAGAAAGTTGTCCACATTTTAACATCATTTAATATCGATACTTGTTTTAGTATACAACCAGTGACTCCTCAAGAAGCGGTATGGTTTAATCTCGATTGGAAAGTGCCGTGTGTACTCCATTATACAGCGATACCTGCTCCTGAACCAACACAGTTCGTCAGTCCTCTTACGTATGATGTTTTTGGAGAAGATAAATGTATTGCTCGCAGTGGTGGAACTAGAGGAATTACATTTACTCCTCTAGCATCAGATGAAATGCCTAAGAAAGGTAGATTTCTCTGTCGTATAATCTCTTTGTATTTTCACTTTTTATACGAAATAGAAAGGAAGAAAGAAAATTATTGTATATTTTTAATGTGACTCGTCCTTTTTAGTGTGCTCAAATTATTGTAATTGCAGGAGAGTTGGTAGGCATCGATGCAGAATTCGTTACCTTAAATCAGGAAGAATCCGAGTTACGAAGCGATGGAAAGATGTCAACTATAAAACCGAGCCATATGTCGGTCGCGCGAATCACCTGTATACGAGGGTATGTTTTATGAACTGTTATATAAACAATGCTTTATGAATGGAGAGATTTTAATCTGATTAGATAAAAAATGCGCTTAATATGACAATATTCAAGTTATTTTAAATCTATATATAGTATTTTCTTATTTTTAATTAGTAGACAAGGTCCTTTGGAAGGTACACCGTTTATAGATGATTATATAAGCACTCAGGAACAGGTGGTTGACTATTTAACAAAATTCAGTGGAATCCAACCGGGTGATTTAGATGCGAATTTTAGTAGCAAACATCTCACAACTCTGAAATCAACGTATCAAAAGTTGAGGTTTTTAGTGGACAATGGTATAATTTTTGTGGGACACGGCCTGAAAAACGATTTTAGGTAAAATATTATCTTGATAAAATGATATCTGAATGAAGATGGTCGGTAATATATTTTTTTTTAATGTATGAACTTTGCAGAGTAATAAATTTGGTAGTGCCGCCGGAACAAATAGTAGATACGGTTTTATTGTTTCATTTACCTCATCATCGTATGGTGTCGTTACGTTTCTTGACCTGGCACTTTTTGGGTAAAAACATTCAATCTGAAACTCACGATTCAACCGAAGATGCGCGAGCAGCTTTAGAATTGTATCGCAAGTACAAAGAACTAGAAAGTTCTGGCACATTGACAGAAACATTGAAAGAACTTTACGAAGTGGGCAGCCAATTACAATGGAAAGTAAGAATGAAAATTCTTACATTTTATATTACTAAATATCATGCCGATATTCATAATTGGTTCGTATTTCAAAGCCTTAAGACGTTAATGACGGATCTCTGATTGATTACTCGTGATGATACCTCAAGATAGAATTTAAAATGGTCTTGAATATAAGAACTGACTATGAATATCGATTTCTAAGTTTCATTAAATTAATTTTTTTAAACATTATTTAATTTTAGGTTCCTGATAGCTGATATGAGGATATATACAATGATATAGATAATGAAATCAATAGCGATAATGACGATTAGACGATACGGATATTCATTATCATTGTTCAAAAGATATTCAGTAAGCGTTATTCGCGTTCGTCGCAATATCGTACAATCCAATGTTAAAGATGGATTTGCCAATTCATCATTCACATAAAACAGATTTATTCAACGCACACGTAATATTATTAGACGGAATTTTTCGAGATTTTATTTCGTTTTAACATCATGAAGTTAAAAGAATTACAGATTGGAAAACATTAATATTCATTTAGGCGTTAATTTCGCTCATTATTGCATGCATTAGATCATTGTTGCATCCATATATTGAAAATGTATACATATACATTTTATTCAATGGTAATACATCAAATCAACATATTTTTTAACACTGGTAGAGCTGATCGATCGTGAATAGCCCGTTGAAAGAATTGAATGAGAAAATTGTTGATCATGATTTTAAATAGAATTAAGCATAATATGAATTTGTATATACTGTCTGATAACATGTTGGCGTTTTGAGGAGCAGTAATGATCTCGCACTGCCCGAATATAATATTCACAAGGAGATGGTACAATCGAAATGCTAAATATGAAATGAAATGATAGTAAATAATTATAATTTATTCGAAAGGATAGATTTGAGTGTATCAAAAATGTAAAGAAGTTAAAATGAAAAAAAATTTCTGAGAAAATTGCAATTGAAGTTGGAAATCCGATTAGCTAAGTACTAGAACCTTAGATTGACAAACAAGAAAGCAGTGTGGCTGAAATTACTAATATATATACATACACACATATGAATATTGTGTGATGTTTTTACTTAAAAGACTAACAAAAATTTATTAAATTGTAAAATATATATTATCTAAATATATTTTTAAAAAAGTTGGTACTCTTGGTAAATTCGCACTTCGTTGGTCGCGATGGTCATGGACGATAAAATATAATACGTGCGCCTCAGCACTGTCAGCTTTCCTGTTTATCATGCAGGATTCTAATAATTTAACATATAGCTCGTCAGATCTCACTTCCTCCTTTAATTACAACTCTCAGAAAGACCTATTTTCTAATCCCTTTACATTCTTAATCAACACAATATTAAAAAAATATTTTTTAAATATTTATTAAATATTTTTACGTTAAATAAACATTTAAAAAACGTTTTAAAAATATTGTCTGCTGATTTGATTATTAATACATTTAATCCTCCTTTCGAATGAATGATAATATCTCTAATTTGATTCCGTGCTATCTCCTTGTCAGTCAGTATAATTTCCATTCATATCTATTTGTATCCCAAAGTGAACGTATTCCGTCTCGATCCATCAAACAATTGTCAAATATAGACGTAAATAGTTATAGCATAATAGCAATAATTGAATTATGTATTTTTAAATATATAATAGCTCACAGTTTTCTTTTATACAACGTATTTTTTTAGTGCAGCAACTTTTGTACGATTTTGCAAAGAATTTCAGATGCGAATTTTTTTATAAATATTTCATGGATTTTAGTTTCCTCGATTACACACAGTCGCCTTCACATTTGCGCAAATATTACATTTGCAGCCACGATAACTGTTATTCAATGTCATTTTTCAAATTGATTGTCATACTAATCCATTTGCACGGAAGGCTCTTAAAACGCGGAAAAAATCTATTCACGAATATGTGGTAATATATTTTACAAACTGACACAACTGTGTGCATTATAAATTATTTTTATATACATTTTACCAATAAAAGAATATGAAGGATACTATTCAAAATATTTAAAAAAAAACTCGAGATTAATGAATATATTTTTTTATATCCGGAAGAATTTTCTTATAATTTTTACGATATAACTTATAATTGATTTCGACAGTCAATGCGATCAGTAAATAGCACAGTCACAGTATATACATTGACCGTTAAACAAACATATGTTTATGCTAACGCTGTTATGTCATTGTAATTTTACAATAAATGATTGTACAAATTCATCCAATGTAATTTTTCTTTTTGAAAATTAGCGTCGAACACGGAAGACGAAGCTTATTTGTGAAAAGTATTATGAAAAGTACAAATAGAGATCTTTTGTAATATTTAAAAAATACAGTGATCTCGGTGCTGTTGTCTACATGTGATAATGAGATTAACAAGGAAAATATTGATATGAATTGCACTAAATTATCACGAACGATCAACAGGCAATGTGCATGCGTTTCGTCTTCCAATTAGTTTGAAGTATCTCTTGTCAAAAACGTAGTGACTTTTTAAATATGTATCTACAAATATATGATATATACAGTTTTTTAAATACGTATCTACAAATATATGATATATACAGTTTCAACACTAATTTCGAGTGGATAAAAATATTCTCGATAATTTGCTATTACCGAGAGATAGTGAATAAAAATCTTTTTCTAGCGGTAGAAAAATTGAATTTGTGAATTAATATATACATAAAGGTCACTATAGTTCCGACAAGAGACACTTTGAACTAATTGTAAGACGAAACACATGCATTGCTCGCCGATCATAATTTGGTGCAATTCGTATCAATGCTACAATATTTTCTTTTCCCTCATTATTTTTATCATATATTATATAATAGATCACTGAGACTATACTGTGGTGATCGTAACAAAGAGAATCATACATGTCTATTCTTCATGCCAAAAGAATCTGTTCAGAGTCTCTTTGCCACAGACTTATTCGGGGAGAAATTAGCAATATGCGCAAAATAGTTAATTTCATTATATGTATGTATATATATATATATATATATATATATATTTTTTTTTAATATTATATCTTAACGTTATATGTACAAATCAGTTCTAGCTTTCTATTATACTAGAAAGATAAATCCTTCCTAATTGAAATATTATTGCGTTAAACCACTTTTCATGGACAGTTTTAGTAACGTAAATTAATAATTTACAGATTGTACACACACATTCACCTTGCACGCGTGACAATGCATCACGCTATTGTTACAGCGCTCAAGCATACGTTATAATATTATGTATATAATATAAAAATTTAATAAATAATTATGAAATCCCACGCGACTTAAAAAATCGCTCTTCAGGGAAATTAGGCCCCTTTCACATGGGTTCTAAATATATTACTAATAAAATATTATCTAAAAGTACGAAATTGCAAAAAATATGTAAAAGACTGAAGAATTTTTTACGACGTGTTCAATAAAATATAAGACGCAATATCCGGCTATATAATTACTCATGTGAAAGGGAGAAATTATCGATGATGTTTTCGGTACTGAATACATTCCACTAAATTCTAATCACCGGCGAGATATGAAATCGTTTTTAAAGTTCGTGCCAACTAAACGCGGATAAAAAAATAATTGTACTCTATTGTAAAAAGACAGCGGAAGCGACGAGGCACGTATCAAGGCGTTTTACCGTGAATAACGGTATACAAAAAATAATTATACATATATTACTTATATACACAAAGATACGATTCGTCGAAGAATGTTGAAATATTCGTTCGTATCTGCCGACTGTACGCGCGGCTTAAGTAATTACAAGTAATAATAATAAAAAAAAAAAGAACGTCTCCTGACTAGAAACTTGCGTGGTCGAGCTGCAGGAGCTGGAAGGAGTATTCGACGGCAGTATACGAGTGACGAATCAATCGTCACTCATCCAAAATTAACGTTTCTGTGTACCTTGACGAATCTCGTCTTGCCTAGACGCGGATTAAGGCACTGTTGAACGCTAACGAGATATTCGATAAAAGTCGAAACTATGTTCGCAGACAACACCAAATCCATGCAACGCGTGTTCCCTCGATTATTCGAACTAAGGCGTTTTTCATGGTTCTACGCAGTCAAAATTTTAACTCGTTTACGATTCAATTTAGTATATAGCCAGAAAATCGAAACTTTTAAGAGTGGTAGTCTTTCTTTAGTGATCCTCGCCTTGTTGAAAATGACCGTTTCGGTTTAGCGGTTGTCTCTCTGGAGCGTCGGAAGGTCTGTTCCTCTTGAAGAAACCACACTGTAAATGATAAATAAGGTGGATTGATTATCATTAATCCATCTTGATCTCAATGAATCAATCTACATAATAAACAAGGGATTCCGCACTAATTACATGAAAAAGTGGTTTCAATTGAAACTGTGACATTTTACAGATTATTCTGATCAAAAATTTTTTTAGACAAAACCATAAAAAAAATGGACATTTGAAAGTTGATATTTTTTATCTAAATGAACTAAAAAATATCTTTATCTAATAAATTATTCATTTTTTGGCAATTATATCTTAATATTTTTTTGCGAAATAATGAAATAAATAAATCGACTAATATAAAGAAAACACATATAGTTGTTAAAAAAAATACAATTTGCAATATGCATACTTGCAAACTTTGTGTTTTCTTTACATCAGTTGATTCGTTTCATTACGTGCGTAAAAGTATAAAGTACAGTTACCAAAAAATGAACAATTTAGTACTTAGATCAAAATATTTTTCAGTTTCGATTTCGAAATAATTTTAAAATGACTAGAACAAAATCTCAAGTCCATTTTTTATGGTTTTGTTTAAGGAAACTTTTGAGTTTTATAATAACTTTTTCATATTATTATTTAATCATTTGCAGTCTTTTTCGTTACAAAACATTTGAGAAAGCGCTACAATTTGTAATGTTTCTACATTACATTCGTCTTTAGACTCACCTTATAAAGCAAATAAATGAGTAGCAAGAGGATAATCATTCCCGCGCAGGCTGACAGAACTACCACCCATATTGGAATCATGTCCGGAGCAGAAGGCGCCGCACTAGGCTCGATATTCGTCATAACTTCGTCGCTCCTAATGACCTGTTCAGCAGGCGTACCGATGAATGGTTGCTTCGTGACACGAGCCACCAATTTCGTTGACACTTTCACTTTTTCTTCAAGAGCTACTTCTTTCAAAGTCCTAGCATCCACGCGATATCTCGCACTAATCCATACTTCTTGATCTTTCTTCAATGGCCCTAGCACGCATCGCAACATAACGCACTTTGCTGAATCGCATGGTCGTACTGGTGTCTGTAACTCGGGATCGTTTTCCTGATAATAATCGTCATCTTGGAACGTAGTTGCATCTGACGGATCGTCCGTCTCGTCGAGGTCTCGTCGATGTCTGTGAAGCCACTCGAATTTCTTGAATTCCTCAATATCGACCATGTCGCTCTCGCGTCTATTTCGCGAGCTTGGAAAATCGGGTCTGTCAGTGGGAAACTCATCATTAAACTGATCACGGTTTTTTCCGTAGACTCTGGTATTGCTTGTTCTCTCTTCCGTCCGTTTTTCTTCATGTGTACGAGTATTATATCTGCTTTCGTAACCTCCGTCCGAAGTTGCACTTGATGATTCCTCATGCCAAGATTGACTGTAAGTTCCCTGATCTTGATTATCAGCATTGCTACCTAAATAGTCATCATGTGAACCACGTAAAGTGTACGTTCTTTCCTCTGTGTGCGTGAAAGAACCCTGAAGAGGAAATCTTCGGCCATCTTTCAACACGATGTAACCTTTACTATCTGGAGCAATAAATAGCTGACCTTCTATTCTGAGGAATCGACTGTCGCGAGGTTCTGTGGATTCCGAGATGTAACTTTGACTACCATAACGATCTTGAAGAGGAAACATAGAACCGTCCTGGAACTCTATGTATTCCTTCCTGTCAGCGGATGTTCTGAATCTTGCCTTGAACTGTACATACTGTTGTCCCTGTCTACTATATAATTGGTAACCAGCTGCATCCTTCGACAATGTGCCAAAGATTCGGTTCAATTCTTGCGTGGAACTGACATTATGCAAATCAAATTCTCGACTTCCGACTGCCTCTTCGCGGTCACCGGTGATGAAATCATCTTCCGTAGATGGATGATGACCATCCGTGGTCGCTCCGTAGCGTCTTTCCGCGTCGTAGCTATGTTCTCTCTCTTCCTGCAAGCGTCTTTCCTCTTGCTGTCTTCGCCGTTCTTCTTCTTCTTTTCGCCATTCCTCTCTTCGTTCCTCTTCCTGTCGACGTCGCTCTAACTCTTCTCGATGACGTTGTAGGGCAAAGTTACGTTCTTGCTCCTCTTGCACCTTCCTCTGACGAGTTTCCTCTTCCTGTCGCAGACGAAGCTCTTCCTGAAGCTTCCTTTGTCGAATCTCCTCCTCCTGATGAGTTTCTTCCTGAAACTTCCTCTGTCGAGTCTCCTCCTCTTGACGCAAACGAGTATCCTCCTGCTGTTTCAATAGCTCTTGGTATCTCCTTTCGCTTTCTGTAATAATTGAATCGTATCTTCCTGAAGGTGAGATCGTGTGTCCTGGCGCTTCACCGCTCTCTTTCCAACGATTTTCTATCCTAACAGATTGGTTCGTACGTGTTCCATAGGACTGCTCGATATCAGGCAATCTCGAACCAAAGGATTTTTCTTCAGATTCACGGAACCCTCCGCCTAAAGTTGTAGAACCGTAATTACCACTTGATTCCGTGTGAAAAACAACGCCGCCGCGATTATTAAATAAATTACTGCTATCGATCGAGCTAGTTCCAGAAGAATTGTGCGTATACGTTGTGGTAAGTACTTCGGGTTTTTCTCCCGTTGGGTTTAGCTGAATCCTCCTAGTCTCGGTAATACTAGAAGAAGAGGAAGAAGATGATGACGAAGAGGAGGAGTGTCGTGATTTCTGAATATTCGAACTATCGCCACTATTAATCTCCGCTTCTTCCTTTTGATTCACTTTGTTACGATCTATCTCAAAGCCTCTTTGAACATTGATTGTTCTGCCTGACTGCGACTCATCTAAGATTACGCCGGAGTAATCGGGATAATTCAAGTGCACTCTTTTGCGCTGATCCAACTAATAATGTATTATTATGATTTATATTATTGTATATACATATATTATGAAATATAAAAAAATAATTTTTAATTTTATACGTACCTTCAAACTGAGATAATTTGCATTGGCAGATTCGCAAGCGATTGGACCTGCAGTCTCCGGTTGCTCCAATAAATACATCAATGTCTTTCCAGATAAAGTCTGCGCAGGCCATACAAGGAATGCTTCTGCCTCGACGATATCCGATGGGCCTTGATTGCGAATGGTATAATTATGTGTCACCGCTGGCCCCAATTCGAGTTCCGTTGTAATATTTGCGGCAGTGTAATTGTCAGGGTTATAATACAGATCCTTGGGCTTGCTCTCACCGTCGACGCGTAAATCTGTCTCTATCCAGATCGGCAATAACAAAGGCTTTTTGTTATCATAGATAGTATTGAGATCTTCAGGATTCGTAGAATTAACATGCATATTAAACTCGTAGATAGGCTTCATGCCGTGAGACGTCACAGGCTGAAGTAACACCTTAAATTTCACCAGCTTTCTCTGTGGCAGTGGATTTCCGATATCACAACGTAAAGTATTATTGTTCGATTGTTTGGGTGCAGAACAGTGAACAGGAATTTCTAAGGTTTCTATACGTTCGATTTTGATATAATCGATACCGGCCGGTAATTGCAGATTATACGTTGCCTCGAATGCATCTTCGCCTGCGTTTTCAACTAAGACTTCGAGTTCAAGCCTTTTACCAGATCCTAACAAATATCTGCCAACGTTGGGTCTCACTTTGAGTTGTAAATCGGGTATACAAATGTTATCGGATCCGCAGTTCTTTCTGATAGAGAGAGTATCCTTCCTGGAAGTTGTCGCGCCGAGAACTGGTCTCAATGGCATTCTAGGATCACGATGGCGATTGTCAGGAATCCGTTCTTCCTCCAGACTCATACGCATCTCGGCATCCAACGACGTTAGTTTATCACGAATATTAGGAGTCACGTAGACCTTTAAAAAACAGTGCCAAAGTTGTAAATTTTAAAAACAGGAAATATAGAATATTGCAAAAATCAACTGTCTACCTACCTGGACTGTACGACAGAACTGGCGATCGCGTTCTACCGAGATTGTATGATTCATCGTGTTCTTGTTTTCCAACTCTAAGAAGAACAGTCTCGGATTCTTTGTTTTCTTTACGTCGAGTACATACTGTATGTTGAAATTGTGCCTTATAAGAACACCCTCTCCCGTATACTTGAAGCAAGCTCTAAGTGGAAAACACGTAACTCTGTTGTTGTCCGAAAGTGTGCAGTTTCTATTATCTAAGGAAATCAACTTGGATTCGGAGTCGAAGGATACGTAGGAGTCCATCTTGATTACCGGTCGTGATCTGGAGAATGCACAAAGTTTAATTTCAAAATTAAATATAATTTAAAAAACATTTTCTACATCTACGTCAGAAGACATCGAGAGAATATGAATAAGGATAATTGAAAATAACCTGAAAAACATTGCTGCTCCCGACTCATATGCACCGACTACTAAGTCTGGATAAACGTTGCTATCGAGGTCAAGGCCACCGGCTACAGAGAATCCGAAGGTCTGCACTGGATTGTCCAGGTCCTCTGCGTGGATTACTTGGGAATACTTTTCCAGTACTCCAGTCCGTGAACCATGATAAATGTAGACGGCACCACGACCGTTTGGACCAGCATAGGGCGCGCCGACGACGAAGTCACCATAACCGTCACGGTCGATGTCCCCCAGAGAAGCCAGCGACAAACCGAAACGTCCGCGGTTGCTTTCGCCGTCCCTGGATAACGATAAGCTTTATCGCCGCGGTTCAACGAACTTGCGTGACACAGGGCTCATTTAGGGCCCTTCGGGTCGGAGTTAATGAACTTGGGACCAGCAGAGATATCCGTTTTACGGACGAATTTTCTCTAAATTTATATATTTTTGTAAATATAGTATGTATAACATATAATATATTACATCCCCTCTATTCTCTCTTATTCTTTAAAACTCGTGAAGCTTCATTACCTTGTGTCGAATTTGCGGAATTTTTCCACACCATCACCCTGATAGATAACGTAAATTCTTCCAGTTTCGATGGTCATTTCCGGATTATCTGGGACCGTATACATGGGTGCACCGACTATCAGGTCATCCAACCCATCCCCATCTATATCGCCGGCAGTTACTGCGTAACCGAAATAAGCGCCCATTTGTTCGCCAGTAAGATTTCGAGGATTCGTCATATTCGATGTAAAAAGTAAGACCTACGATCATATTTTCATGTCAGCCTACATTTGCAATAATGAGACATATATTGCTCTCGTGCAAATTTCATCGCGGTTTTAAAAATTTGGATTTTATCGATTTAAATTTCATGTGATATGTTCTTATTACAATTCAATATTTAAATACATAGGAAATATACAACATACCACTTTGCATTTCTTAATGTTAGAGAGATTAAATATTACTATGCGCAAGTACATTTTTTACATTTGACTGAACATTTATCTTACATGCAATATTTCTCGCGCTTATCAAAATCCTTTAGTATAAATTTTTTTAACATTTTAATATTGCAATTTTTTTTTCCCTTCTTTCTCCTTTCCTCATATTCATCGTCTTTTTTGTACGTCATGTTGTCTTCAGATTTCAACCTGTAATATAATATTCTTCTACACACCTTGCCCAGAAGATCGGAACCGCGCGGGACGCCAACCGCGGTACCACTATCTCCGTTTCCAACAAAATCTCCTGTCGCGACAGAGTAACCCATATAACTATCGTCCTCCTTCGCAGGACCCTCTTTGGTGAACATGATTCTCGATCGGCTATTCAAGGGTTGTGAAAACGCTTGTCCTACAAAACAATTCCATGACGTTAATAAGAGAGATATCCTACGAAGCGACGGGAATGCGAGTGTTTTTATGATCACAGCTTTAGTCAAAGGTCTCTGAAAGGCTGTTGGCCTTTGCTGCAGTCAGGAAATAGCTCGCACAAAAAGCTTCACAAAATCTTTTATTGCATCGAAATATAAACTGATCAATTGAATTTGATTTTCATCGGATAAAGAACAATTTGACATTTAATAATTAGCTATAGTTAAACTAAAATTAAAAAAAAATATTAATTAATTTTCAAGAGAATTAATATACATATATCAGGAGCATATACATATCGCACACATCCATATATGTATGCGTACATATTTAATTTTATAAGATTTTGTGAAAATAACATACTATATAAACATAGGAATAACAAGCTCTTCTATTATTAATCTAGCATTTGTTCTCGCTATTAATATCAAGCGATCGTCACTATTTAGCAACGTTGGCGCAAACTCTCGAGCCGATTAAGGGTATTATAGCTTTCTAGTTGGATCCGTATTACCACGGCTCTTGCTGCATCTGTAGCTTGCTGAAGCTGTAAGAAGCGGGCCCGCACCTGTTAGAAATGATCACCCACCACTTATTTGGCAGTAATTAAAAAGAAACAATAGTGTACATCGTCACAATTACAGCTAATTTTTAATTTATCAAGAAAATGAGATACAAAAACAACTTTTAATTTATATAAAAATTTTAATTTTTTATTTAATTTAATTTTTATTTAATTTATAATAACATAAAGTAAGTAAATAACGTAAAATATCAATCATACAGTAAATCACCCAAATTATATATAAAGGAAGAAATTAATAATACTATTTATACATTTTCGGATTATGAGCATAGTTATATTATATTTATTGATTTCGATTATATAATTAATAACAAGTGTCATACATTAAGCATAAGGATAAATGATTAGAGTTACTGCCAAGCAAGTACAAAGAGGGTGGAAAATACTCTCGTGTTACTTGATACCTGCCTCCGAGGACGATTTCCTGCGATTAATGCAAATTATTACTGCCGGCTTTCACTTCAGTTTTCGCACTCTCGGAAAAAGCCGACAAGCAACACATTGTTAATTTGGCAAGTAAGAAGTCGTCAATACGAGAGAATGGTAGCTTATTAGAAATGAGAGGGTGAGGGGGGGGGCGACAGGGTAAGGGACAGTACTTTAATTACGGGGAACGCCTTCAAGTGTTCGCGATACCTGATGCTTCGGCTTCGGTGATTAACATCGTCGCCACGAACTTCAACCTCATGGCGGCGGCGATCGAGTATATTTGACCTGCAATTTGTTAAAGGAAATTCCCCTCTGAATTATTAGTGAGATCTAAAAGTCGCACGCTCTTTCTTTCTATCTCTCTCTTTTTCTCTCTAATCTCTCTCTTTCTCTCTAATCGCTAATCGACATCCGCTCCTCCGTTCTCGTTCAGTCGCATCACCCCGTGGATCAGATAATTTTGATTGAAAAAAAGAAAAATAATAAATACACTTCTACGTTAGCTTAAAAGACAGATTTTCGGCTCACATACGTCCTAAGATATATACAGGTATTATCTTAATAAATTAGACGAAAATTTAAAGGATCTCACCTTGCCAGTAATAACTGCCTGGTGCTCCTATGAAAAGTCTCTCGCCATTCTGAAATAGTAGAAAAGTAACCGTTAGCGAATTTCTTCACTCGTTGTAAAGCATGAAGATGTTAAAATCTAATTTATCTCCAGCAACTCTTTTGCTCGCATTCACATAATTGTTTTTATACCATTAATTATTCTTATACTTTTCCTTTGTGAAAGACGAAGTATCTCGCAAAACAAAAGAAGCGATAAATAGTACGTGTGATCTTCAGTGCCTCGGGTACATAACTGAGAAATGAACTTACGAAAAATAGTCTAATCTTTTTTTTTAATTTATAAGATAATGCCGTAGATAAGAGAAGGGAGGACTTGTGCGAGTCTGAGATGCGATAAATCAATCACTCGTATATATGCAAGCCGCACATTTGCTGCACGCGTTTGCACACAGCCGCGTCACGCATGTTAAATCGTATTAGAAACTGCGGTGGCCTTTGCGAGACTTCTCGATACGAAGTGCCATCGCCTCTTGATGCACAACAAGAAAAAACGTTGCAAGACTAGAGAGATCGATGGCATCTTGATCGAATGATAAAATATCGTGAGATACCACGAATACGATACCTATCGATAACTTTCTCATAAATCTATAGTGCATAAGCTCCGTTACGAAATATCTTCACCATTTCTAATGATACTTAACGTGCACGGCGATTGAAGATACAGATTTTTTACACGAATCAAATTAAATACAGAAAGAATATAATTTTGTTGAAATTAAAAATTTAGTTAAATACAAATCTAAAAATATTTTTGTTGATTATCAGTATAATAATTATGCAGAACATTCAAATCAATTGCTAGAATGTTTTTACTAAGAATAGATAATTATTTTGATCCAACAAAATTATTTTCAGATCTGTATCATAATTAAATGTGTTACTACCTCAGCAAAAACCATTTTTTTCATGTGCGAATTCAATGATATAGCAAGATTTTTTTATCAAATTTCGCGAATTAGCTTTTGCTTTGATAAAATTTTAATTCAAAAATTAATCACAGGATTATGTAATCTTAAATTATTTTTTATTCAAAACTTACTTTGTTACGATTTCTTTCAACTATTTATTTATGAAAATGACGGGCAATTTGTACATATTCTATTAAAATTTTTCAACTTATCAAATTTAATAAATTTATTATTAAATTCTATATATTCAAAATACTTAAAATTTAAAATATTCCTAATCTACTTAAATGTAACTCATTTTTACTTAATAATTCTACATTTTGAATTCAAATTAAATATTTAATTAATTAATTATATTTTCTAATAAAATAACAATACATAAAATCCCTATTAAGACCTCCCCTATCGTTATACAGTGAAAAAATTGCTATTTTTTGAGGCAAAAGTGTAAAGATCGAATCGAATTATGAAGATGGACCGACGTAGTAAATGTGATAAGTACCATGCACAAAGGACATCTGCGTGGTATCGCGTACAGTATGCATTATTTATGACTGCAATATGTAATATGGAAGCAACCGTGCTTTTGTCATGCAACATCTGTCTTGCGCGTTAAATGTACGCGAACCGTAGTAGTTGGCGGTACAAAGACCTCTCGCGGTACGCGGCACAGCGTGCTCTTTTGCGTTCATACAAAAATTTATCATCGCAACAGTATGCAACTGATACGCGACAATGGGAGCGCCAACGTCATGACTTAAACGTTCTCCAAAATATATAACTCACACAACGCCGGCGGTCCCCGAGCGAAGTCGTGGAAAAATCGATGTACTGTTTCAACGTATCCGCGAAAGGTAAGACGTAAACGAACGAGCTGCTTCATGGAACGGAAAATGAATGTGGCACAGTCCGTGTAATAAAGCAAGAATTTCATTTGCATTGCCTCCAAGTCTACACATCGCATTTATTTTCATTTGTTTCCCGAAACGGGAATATATATCCTTTCAGGGAGGAGGAATTATTAAAGTAACACACTTTCTGCAAGATAGAGAAACCATCTCGAGAGTTTCACACACAGCATCTCTTGCGATATGAGACCTCTGTTGAATCGGTACGTGAGAACTCGAGTGGCTCTCGAAATTGTTGACGTATACTCGATGCTGTTGACCCTTTTGCGCTCGTCATTCCCATGCAACGCAACGTATCGAAAGTACTTGTACAGTTAGCACTTACGAAACGGATATTGTATTCGACAGTTTACTGAATCAATGTGAAATCACGGAAGTCCGCCTACTCATTGACTTATACGGGAATTCTTTCGTTTACTCAGTGCCGAGAACAGATTTCAGAAAAACTATGAAACGATACCAGATGATACCATACAATGTGAAGAGATAAACAGCTAATTAATTTGTCTTTTCCTTATCGTCAGATCTACAACTATTGCGGCAAGTTCCGTACATGTATAACTGTAGAAAAAAGTTGGAGTCCGTTCATAGTCGAGGTCGCGACCCTGTAAATCAGCGTATTCGACTGTGCATTGGCGATGCATTTTATGTTTTACGTATCGTAACGGTGCACTCCCACGCATTCAACTAACGGCGGTGTCGAAGTAATGAAAATTACTCGCATACATATTAATCGACGGTCTACATGAATGATCGCGAAAGAAACTGAATGTGCAAATACGATAAGAT
>Ga0157364_1002304_pt1 | contig 17606 bp, 8 predicted proteins | sample AttsexASBM2_FD_111476 | JGI IMG/M metagenome (GOLD analysis project Ga0157364, IMG submission 111476) | Fungus gardens microbial communities from leaf cutter ant in Ribeirão Preto, State of São Paulo, Brazil - Atta sexdens ASBM2 | ecosystem: Host-associated > Fungi > Mycelium > Unclassified ... | reverse complement strand
TATATATATATATATTAAAACACAAAAGATATCTTCTGAATATATTTTTAAAGGAAAGAAATCAGTGCGGACAGATATCCATGTCATAAATAAATGTGTATTTGTAGAAGTTTTCGGGGAGTAGGCGGATTATACGTGTATGTAATCCTTTTATATATATCAAACAAGCTATTTTTTGTATCAACTCTACGATCAATTCTACTCTCGGGACAACTTACCGCTTCTTCCGGTTGGCGTCGGTGCGGACGTGGACCTGCCGGTGGGCTCCGGAATCGGGTAGGGTAGGTCGCAGCATTCCCGCTCGGGGAATTCACTGGCGCGAGCGCAGCAGCAGGACAGCGCGACGAGCAGCGTCGTCAGGGTCGTCAGTAGGGGCCGCGAGCGCGACGTGAGCGTCCTGGCGACGCGCGCCGTTAGATCGTCATGCCCCGTCATCGGTCCTACCAGTCGGTCGTGGCCGATTCGAGGACTGCGAACGATTCTGCACTGCGAGATCTTCCTCCTCTCGACCTTCTCGCCCGCAGCATCCTGCGAACCTTGGTACCGCTCGGTCCCCCAAGAATCGTCGCCACCGCGAGTCACCTCGATGGTCCCCGCGGCGCGATCCTCATCGTCATCACACATACACACACGAATCCTACACTCGCAGGACCAACTCCCGCCAGCGGAAGCACGATTCGTCCGCAGAATCGATGGCGAGAGGGAGTTTGTCTTGATCCTCGATATGTTACAGTGACTAAATGCCAATTCTTATAATTATTTGAGAGCTGTTTCTATCTCGATTATTAAGATTCTTAATAATTTGAATTAGTTCTTAATCAGACAATAATTTCTTGAGCAAGTTAACTAAATATGGAATTAAAGGATTTAGATACTTCACAGAAGTGTTCACTAAGTTTCACGAAAGGTCTTTTATTTGTCACACACGGATTCGAATGTGACGAATCCAATCTCACAGATAATTCTAGTTTTTTAGCAAAAGTATTAATCTCTTCAGAATCCTAGAAACTTAACAAATTATTCTTCCAACACCGAGGATGTTCCTGATGCGTCACGAGATAGAAAATGGATGAAAAAAATCGAAACACTTTGATAAAATTTTTATAGGATCGGCTTTCCATTGTCAATAATTTTGCTCGCTTGTAGCTATAGGATCTATAAATCACTCTTCCACTATCATGATTCTTATTTTTGTTGCTATACACAAGTTTTTAGGTGAATCAAAGTTACGTACACTGCACACAGCGAAAAGATCGAGACATATTGCTGTTCGCGGAAGTATTCAGCAAGATTTCACTATGAGAAAAAGTCTCTTCCTCTTTTGCAGATTCATAATTCATAAATCCTTCTTGCGATGCTACAAATCTTTCTTTAGCGAGACGTTAAATAGATAAATACTTTGCAGAATAGACATTTTGTAGAGAAACGTTCTCCAACGCTTTTCACTAAAACGCTATTTTAAAGCTCCTTTTTTGCAAAATTGATATCTTTTTCTGTTTAAGATCCGCAACACTTGAAGCATCTTTGACTTTGAAATTCAGAATCAACTTCTTAAATCTATTACACTATTCTCCGTTATTTTCCGCACTGAATTCTTTCTCTCTTTAAAATTCGGGATCTACAAGCCCTTCAAATTAAAAAACAGCGAGGATCTTTTGAGCAACGCTTTGATTGGAAGAATATCGAAAAATATCTATAAAAAGACGCTTTGCTCAAAAATTAAGGATGATGCTTGAGGTAGCGAGGATCACGCGATCTCTTCTCATTCACACTTGCCGAATTGTAACACACGCGCGCGTGCACACACACACACACATACACACACACACATACACACACACACACATACACACACACACACATACACACTAATAATTTATCAATCGAATTTCATCAATCTTCTGGAAGATCGAGTCTACGATCAATCTTTGAATCATCTGCGTAAACTGATCTTATTCGCGCTATTATATTGATTCTCACGATCGTTGTGTCATTTATAAAGACAAGTTCGGTCTACGATAATAACTGTCATACTCCCGTGAGGCCGATCTTGTCCTCAAAAAATCAATTTCCATCTATCTCAGAAGAGCAGTGTCGCAATCTTCCTCAAAGTGGATCGGCGTCGCAATCTTCCTTAAAGTGGCTCGGCGTTTTTTTTCCTCAAAAACGCGTTCTTTTTAAATAAATCTCCGTTTATAGTCCTCGCGAGTTCGAAAACGGATATTCCGTCCGAGAGATCTGTAGATAAGATCTCGTCCTCGTGCGCGGCACTTCGCGGTTACGTTTTCGCGTTTTCGAGTCGAGAGCGCTGCGTCGTGGCGGCGTCCCGACGCCCAATGACGTTGAGAACGTTCTCCGTACGAGCGAGAGCCACCGCGAGGACGACTACCCCCGCCAACCCCTACACCCTCCGCTCGTCGACACGCGATAGCTTCTGCGCAAGAACTGGTGCTGCTTCGCTCGCCCGTGTGTATACGGGGTGTCGCGGACCTACTTCCTGTCGCATTCGACAAAAAGTAGATTACACGCTGATGGTTTCAATAATACTACGACATCAATAATTTTCGAAAAATATTGATATAAGCAATTAAAATGCATTAAGAATAACAAAACTGTATACAGGTACGTAAAAAATTAAATCAAGTATTTCGATTACATCAAATTGTTCTTGAACGTTAATCTGTAAAAGTTATTTCCAACAGTTTAAAAAGACATTGTCTTTTATTTTCTAATCAATTTTAACACAGAAGAAATTTTATTCCAATCTTAATTGTCAAGAGATTTAACACTTAAGTGGAGCGTGTGTTTCATTTCCTTGGAAATGCAATCAAAATATATCAAAATATGAGAATACATAGAAAGAATTTTATATTGAAACATTGAAAGAATTAAGTTCTTCGTAAAACATTACGTGTTTAGGATGCAGTAAAACCTCTGTGGGTGATTTTCCGAGAAAGAAATTGATTTATGCCCTTAATCGATTCATTCGAAAATTCGCGACACATAAGAAAAAGAACAATGCGGAATAAATCCGGGACACCCCATAGGTATATGTGCAGGTGTATGTGTGAGTACTCGTTGCAGGTGTGCAGGTGGAGGTTCTACGACGGTATCCCCGCGCGCGGCGTCGTCGCGTCGAATCGAGCCGAGCAGCTCCGAGCGAACTACCCCCGGCTAGCGGCAGCTAGGCTGCCGCTGCACCGCACCGCGAAACGAACGCGCGACCCTCGTTCGGCGTTGTATGCGCCGTTCCTGACCTCGTTTTGCCCCGGCTTGTCGAGGTCGGTTACGCGGAAGTGCCCGCCGGCACGGCGGGCACCACTACGGTCGGCCGCTCGTAACTGGACTAGGGATGTTTAAATATAACGGGGTATTGATATCTTCACTCGTTTGGCATCAAATACCGCAAACACTGATGACTATTCGATACTTTCCGTGAACAACATCGTTACTTTACTTACGGAATGAGCAGTATTGATAAAAGTGCTCTTTACGGTAATGAATCAGTGGAATAAAGACAGATAATTATTATAAACGTACGTGAATATTTCAGAGTTGCAATTTACGATAAATTGTAAACGTTTTTGTTCATCGTAACAAGCGCGCCAATATATTCGTATTTAATACTGCATTCCAGATATTGTTATAAATTCATAATATCCAAGTTTTTATAGTATCGTTCATTCTTTGCAATAAAAATAAATTACAAGTGACTATGTCTTCTCTCTCTCTCTCTCTCCCCCCCTCCTTCCCTCTCTCTCTCTCTCTCTCTCTCTCTCTCTCTTTCTCTCTCTCTCTACTGTTACAAAAATTAATATAAATATCTTTTCGGAGTTATTAACTTTAATACAGTTTAATTAATAATTTTGTCAAATCAACAACCAATTGAAAGATAAATTCTAAGTGATTAAAAGAATTTATATATATAATATTATATATAAATAAATATACATAGTCGTTTAACTCTATATATTATTCGTATAGTTTTTTTGACATAATTACTTTTACAAGACATATTTTACATTTAACGTTATATTTTAATTATTATTATTCTTTTTAATTATTTACAATTAAATAAAAATTGATAACATTTATGTTCAAAATTTGTAAGAAAATATATAACATTTATACAAACAGCATTCTATTTAATAAACATTATTGTTGTTCTTATTTTTAAATTAATCCTTCTTTTTAAAAATAGAAATATATTGTTTAATTTAATTGTTTAATTTTAATTTTTTATTAACATATAATAACAAATAAATAAGATATTACATGATCACATTAATAGTATAGGAAACGTTTTTTTTTTTCATAATTTGCGATGCAGATGACATTATTGCACAAGATACCTATCTTTGTATATATAATTTTAATTAAATGCCATTGCTTGCGTCAATCAGCAAAAAGTCGATATGACCAGAATATAACCAGTGCTAAATGTACACGCGCAATATATTATTTGCCGCAGATTCGACTATCGACAACTTTCCATTCCGCGGCTACAAAATTGGCATTCGAAATCGCGGTGCAACTTTTTTGGTCACGCGTTCCAGTTTTTATCCCTCTCTCGATCGATGAGTGTGAAATTAACCTGCGTGTGTCATGCATTGACTGCATTATTTTTTCTTGTATATAATAATGTATTTTGAAATCGTGTACTTTTTTGCAACTATAAATGTAAATTTAAACGTAAAACTATTAGATATATATAAAAAAAACTTTTTAACAGTTATAAAATTATCTATAATTAAATATTAAAAATTTATGAAATGACATTAAATTACATTTTTGTTACATAATATTCAATCCCATTGAAAAATCATTATTGAAAAATTTTATAGATAATATTGTTAAAGAAATACATATGCATATAAATATGTATGAAATAAATACACTTTATACATGCCTAATATGTTATACAAACAAATCGCATAACATAACTTTATATAAAATCTTTAATTCTGGTCAGGTTGCACTTTGTTTTCCATCACTAATGTAAAAGGACGTATACGGCGCACAATCGTAATTCAGTTGCGTCCATTAAACGCGATTGAACTAATATTGGCGCGCGATATTAACTAAGTTTAATTGCTAGATCGTAATTGTTTGATTAGTTGAGTGCTGAAGTGTTGATGGATCACGTTGCATCGATTCTTGCTCTCGTTTGATTGCAACTATTTCAGGTTCAATACTTTGTTTGAAATAATGCTATTAACACTGTATTCGAATACTTTGAATTAATATGAACTAAGTATTTAAAACTGCTCACGTTTTCCTTTAATTTTGCATTTTCTCACTAAACAATTTTTTTAACTGTTTTAAATAAAAATTTGCATGAGTGTTATTGTTTTTGAAACAATTTTTCAATATGTAACATAAAATATTATTTTTATAATTTTTAAAATCATACACGCTATATCTATATAAGATTCAAATCTTTTAAAGTATAATTTATTTACCATTAAATAAAATACGAAACATTTGAACGTGTTATTGTTAATTTAAATTCGTAAAATATTAAAACTGACATTCTTCTATTTATGTATAGCATACATGGCCTGAGGCATGTGTATATCCCTAGGATAAAAACCTATGCAACGTATGTATGTATAATACAAACTTGTTGGAAAGAATCGACAACATATTCTTGTTGACGATATTCCTTTCCAGTGAGACAAGTAGAGACTAGCTAACTTCGCAATAAGTTACGCAACTTCTCACGAGTCACCTACGGCTGTAGAACGAACGTTTACTTAATGAGACGAGCGTTGTTCTTAACCTCAATATTGTACTTATAATAAAAAAAAAATAATATTCATGTTTTCTTTGAATATAATTTCCTGTATACAATATATATCGTGTTTGTACATTTATTGACAGACTTAAGAAAAAAAAACGATATGTATATTGCATTTTTTACAATAAACAACAAGTTTATCATTTTATTTCAAATTTAACAAAAATTGAACAGAAATTAAACTATTAAATTAAATTAAACTACAATACAAACAAAGAAAACTACTATAAAGGAAAATTAAATATTTCTAAATATTTTTTTAAGAACTGTATGTCTTTATAATTGACGTTTTATGTCAAAAAAGATCTTTTTTTGTTATATTTAACTTTCAACAAACTTTTTAAACTTTTATTATTTTCCAAATTTTGTATAATTTTTTATACAAAATCCTTTTTCTGTTTAACAAAATTCTATTTTTCAAAGAGTGCTAATCGTAATTTGTTTTTAATTAAATTATTTGGATTAATGGTATTTGCTATTGTAAAAATATAATTATAAAAATAAATAGAACAAAGAGCTAATTGTGAATAAATCTAATGTCAGTGGAAATAAATATAAAAGCAACAAAAATATTAATAAAATAATACGTCAAATACATGTTCAATTAAAAGACAATTATATCGCGTTGTTCGATATCTTTTTATACACTTTAAAATAGGCTATACGATTATTTTGTCGCAATTGTCTAAATTATCTAGACTAAGTTAGAATTGCAGCAAAATGATCGTATCCAATAACTCACTATCGAAATTTCTAATTTGGTAATCTGGTGTATTATTATTATCTTCAGTGCAAAGAAAAATATTCGATTGACATGACATACGGAATTACTGTAAAGAAACAATATTAATGAGGTACTATAAATTTATTTTGGCAATTGCAACGGCATTGATTGCAAACAGGATTCGTGAAAGAAATTTTAAAGGTCAGGGAGCCGGCGATCACGCAACCGCGATCGTGCAATGTGCGCTCTAAACCACAAGAGATGCTCTTCAAGTTCGGTGATTTATCTAGCGTTCGCGAGTATCCGATATGTATTTATAGCACCGACCAAGTGCTTCGATCGGTCACTTCGGACGAAGTTAAAGGCCGTATGAGGTCAGTCGCGCATGTCATTGTTTCGTATACTGGCTGTTGTCAGCGGTTCAAAGAACTACAGATTTAACCGAACTCTGTTTGCATTATAGTGTCATTAATGCAGTTATTAATATTATTTATACCGTTAATATTAAAGACATAAATAAGGTGTCACAAAAAAATCAGAATACTGAATTATATTTTTAGAAAAGATAATTTCTGAAAAAAGTTTTCATACAAGTAGGGTATCAAGTTACTCATCATAACGTAGCAACAAATGTAAATTATTGTAGTCGAAGTTGAGACCTTTTCAAAACAATATTATTAGGTTCTATTATTTAGCCAAAAACTATTGGAGATATGCAACACTAAAGTATGCCATGGGACATACTCCTCGATGCTGCGGTCCTACATGTTCTAGCTGGGCATAATCTGATTGATCAAATTTAATCGTTAATAATTCGATAAATAAAAATCGTTGCTGCGTTGAGAAAGGAACTTTTAATTCAAAATTTCACTCCCAAAAATATTAATTAAAAGTAATGGGACATCCTGTATATAAAATAATTTTATATTTTACTATAAAAATGTGAGAAAGTGAAAGAGAGAGAGAAGAAAAAAATAAAGGGATGAAATATAAAATAATTTTACAGAAAGCAATATGATTTACAAAACTACTCGTTTTAATATTCGTACATTACAAAGAATTATTTTAAAGTACATGGATAATTTACTGTTGGTAATATATTTTATTAACAACTAACCTATTTATAAACTTATTCATTTTTAATAATTTTATCTTGGCTTTAGAATTATCTTTGATATTGCAAGTCTCTTTTTACATTCTCGAAATGGTTTAGATAACCAAACTGATTTATTAAATCATCGATAAATATTAGTCGGCAATCGATCGAAAGGTAATATCAGTATGTAATAACGTCGAGAACAAATATAAATTAAAGTCACCATGTTATGAAATCGAGAAGTTATTTAATCAGAGGAACGAAATGATGCGCTGGAAAATAATGCGGAATTTATTCATTGAGTCCAATTTACGCGGAAAATTTAATCATGTAATTACACTTTAGCAACCTTAATGACAATTTGTAACGTGGTTCGGCATGTGCTTGCGTAACGATTATTAGTGGAATCCCGCTAATCAGCGGTATAAGCGGATTATTGCATTGATATTGCGGAATGATAGACACGCTTAAGATTGTTACCAATGAGACTTGTTGTAAATAGGAAATTATTTTTGACTATTTACCTTTAAGAGAAGATAAATATTTTATCCTTTTTAGCTCTTCTTACACACTCAATTTAAAATTTTAAAATTATAAAATTTGAAAAAGAGTGACATACTTTTTCTTTATTTCTTTCTAGATTCAATGAAATGAAGTTTTAGTTGATGCCATTATGATATTATTGCAATATTGACAACATAATTTGAGATTTTGGCAATATATACTAGAAATTTCAAAATATTAAAGTTATTAAATAATTACATATACATTTTTATACATGAAAATAATGATATAATTACATTACACACAGGTTTGGGCTGCGAGATTAAAAATCGTCAGTTTCAATTGTCTATAAATTAAAACAATAGAGAAAAAAATTGGAAAACAATGTCAAATATCGATAGAAAAATCATTTTTTGGTTAGTAATTAAAGTAAATTAAATTAAATCTCAATTATCTTGGAAATCTGACTGGAATTTTTTGTGACATCATCTGTTTTCAGCATTCAAATATCATCATAGAAAACATTTAGTCTGCTTCAAAATAATGTTGTAAACTATTGCTATTAACAAAATTAATAAAAAGAATAATTTGATAGTATTTTTCAATATATAGATCTTCGTAAGAAATTAATAGACTTACGTAAAAGAAAAATTTTCAGTATGAATATTAAATAAATATATAATAGATGATATATAAATTAATTATTGTAACAATAAAATAGCAAATAATATATATAATTAACTTGATGTTAAAAGACTTAGGTTATCTAATAAATTGCTTCAAAACATTTTAATCTTATATCTTTCCAATAACGTTACAGCTTCTCCTTGTAATGAGTTTTAAATAAGTTAAATAAAGATCAATTCCCATTAAAGATTAAAGTTTTAGCTGAATTGCTCTATCAGTTCTTTATGTTTAATTTCCCAATGTTCATTATAGTTAATTTCCGAACTCTATTAAGTTATATTGAAAGTCCTTTGATAATACAATCAATAAACTGAAGAATTATATCTTAAAAGGATCGTCTTTGACTTTAAGGTTCTTTGACCTTGTCAAAATAAGTTTCTTCAATAAGTCATCCATGTGCCGAATCCTTCAAATTTAACGTAAATCCTTTGCGATGCGAGAAATACGATTGATCAGTACTCAAGACAAAGTTGCGAATCGTAAGCTAGCTGCATAATAGCCCTCGGGTGATAGCCAGGTGCATCGCAACGCTGTGATTTAAGGTAGAAGTAAGTAGGAAGCTAGAAGGAAATAATTGCTGTGTATCGAGATTTATGGACTACAACTCGCGAAGCTTGTCGGTAAAAATACAGCTTGTGAAAATGGTGGATAAAATATTCGAGCTATTTAAACAAAGATTGATAGGTGATATATCTATGTGTAAAAAACAGAGCGCAATTGAGACGAGGTCTTTGGACTCAATCATCTCATGGTGTACTTAAAATCAAATATGTTTGTGCATCCGCATTTCTGTGCGGCATTTCTAATGCATTCTTCTTGTATAATAATTTTAGAATATAAATACAAATACTAAATATCCACTGTCAAAATCTATCATCATTTCTTTTAAAATAAGATTAGAATCTTATCTTCAATAATAATTTTGCATAAATTTATTATAATTTAATTTTATGTAATATTAATTCAATTTATTATTTAATAAATTGATTATTGAATCCAGAAATAGTTTGTAAAAATTTTCTTGTTATTTTTAACCGACGAGAAAACATCATTAAAATCTGATTTAAAATCATTTTTGTTACAAGATAGTATTCCACACATAATAAGGAAATAATGTTTCAATGCAAGATACAAAATAAAATAGTTGTTATGCTCAAGATAAAAAAGAAGCACTCTGTGTGTAACTGACATGATCGAAAAATTAATGAGCGCATATAGCGAGAAAGCGAGACACGACGGGGTGAAACAATAGTCCCATCATCGTATCGCCATATAGACCGAAAATTATATCACATCCAATGTGATATAATAGATTCGGTGGCGATAAGACAAGTGCAGAGATCGCATCGAGATGCAAGTGCACTGGGAGTCAACACCGGCGACAGTCAACACTCAATGTCGGTCTGCGGTCGCGGGCGAACGACAGGTACCTGCATAATGACTCGACTGCAGCCGTGCACTGCGGTGCGCGAGCTGTGCGCGATGCACTGGTGCGACCGGGCCAATCGTGGCAAGGCCACCCGCGCTGCGAAATACATCAATGCATCTTTCACGTTAGAATCAGGACCGTTCTAAAGCATTCATACAAGACTTGAATATTTTCGCTCTTTTCCAAAGGTACTATAAGTAATATTTTGGTGCACACATATACATAAAATTTATTCAATTTCTCTTATAATTAGCCGAATTTAGAAGGATTTTTATAATATTACTTTTTAAATTTTGATATACTTATTTCATCGAGATTTTTGTAAAACTTATTTACGTTAAAATTATACTATAAAATTAATTAAATGTTACAATTAATCTTGTTAATGATCAGTTATTATATCTTTTATTATAAATTAAAGACGCAATATATAAGATAATAAAGCTTCAAAGAAATAAATTATATAAAATTAATAAATATGAGCCAATATTAGTCGATTCAAGATAATAGTGTGTGACAATTATATAGGTATATATATTAATGATAATAATGAATGATAAACGTTTTGGTCCCAATTTGAGCCATCTTCAGTAAAGCTGTAAAGTAAAAAGTAATATTTTACAATAATAATAATTAGTGAGTATTACAATATAATAAGTATAATTGAAATGCTTAGTAGAACAACGGAAATATGTCATATGTTTGATTTAAATATATATATTAAGATTATTAAAATCAGTGTGAAATCAGCTCTAATATGCATAATTATCAAAATCTTTCTTACAATCTTTAAAAATTTAAGTGAAGAATATAATCATCTGTCAAACAATTTATTTTATTAAAAAAATATAACTTTATTTTGCGATCTAAGTATACATAGCTATTATTAAAAAAGAAAGTAAACAAAAGAGTTTTTTTATTTTATTATTATATATTAATCAATATTTTTTAATTATAGCATTTACCTTATATCTTATGCTATTGCATTAATACTATATTTGCTGATAGTCTACTATAAATGGAATGGAAATCAGGATCTTAAAATCAGAATTGTCTGCCGCCGTAAATATAGGTAAACCTACTTATCGACTATGTAATCTCGACAGCAGATAAAATAACCTACAATGGATTTATTGGATTTCTACATTCGCAGCTGTAGATTTTAAAATCTCAGAAAACAATTTAACACGATATTATCAACATTTTTAAGTTGTTCTTAATACTTATCAATGACAATATATGTAACAATGAATTCAAAAAATGTTATCCACAAATACATTCCATTAATTTTTTCTATTTTTTAAAAATTAAATTTTATTGTATATCGCCGCTGATACACGCTTCTAACAATATTTTGTTCGATCTGCACGAAGCTATATATTTCTTTTATGTTTCTCATACATAACATTTTTCTTTCCTCTCCTTTTTTTTCTATATCCTCTCCTATATTCTTCAATATCTATCAATTATATTTTCAGTACCTATAAAAAGGAAAAGTATGATGACATATAATACGATTAAAGTAAACTAATTTTATGAACAGGTTTGAACTGCAGCGGCTATTAACCAATCAATCAAAGCGACCATAGAAATACGCGCTGCTGCAACGATTCGAATTCAATACAAGCCACGAAGGAGGCGTCGCGGCGTCGCGACGTTGCGACATGCGCGACATCATCAGTCTAAACGTGCTCGTCGATCCATACGCATTGTCGTACGCCGTTTCAAGTCCGCTTCGATTCGAATTTGTGACGAATAGTCATGTCTCTTCGTTTTCCAATATAAAATTAAGAGAGGACACGTTCAACGACGGTGTAAGTGACAATAAACTGCGAAAGATCAATATTTAAATATGTTTTTGATTTATAAAACACAGAATGTATTTTGCAAAATATAGGATATTTTTATAGATTGAGTTTTTGATAAATTCGTGTAGAATCTAAGTTTTTATACAGAATGCCATAATTCTTATTAGTTTTTATGTTAATAAATGACGGATTTAATTTCAGGATTATAGATAGATTCAGGATTAATAATAAAATTTTATTTATATTAAGTCACAATGTGAAATATGTCTGACAAAGACCTCATAACTGTTTTGAACTGATTTGATTCTTATTGAAATATATTATTAAACACAAAAAACTAAAAGACACATTTTTTTATATCGGTTTAATTTGAGATTTGAAGCACTTTATGCACCTTGAACTTTATGCATGATCTACAATGACAACAATAGTAGTGGAATGAAGCTGTAAGAAATTGACTAATCACAGTCGAATGTGAGAAGAATAGTTGACTGTGATTGGTCAATTTCTTACTCTTATGCGTGGTCTACAACCAGTACCAGTAATGGATGAGACTGTAAGAATAAGAAATTGACCAATTACAGTCGATTATTCTTCTCACATTGCCATTGTAAATCGCATTATAAAATGTTAATGTTTATTTGTTTGTATTTGATTTCTTTATGTACTTTGTAGCTACGTATTAAAATTTTTCAAAAATCTAATATTTTAATAATACTTTCATTCCCAAGGGGGTACTAGCTGAAATATTTCACAGATTACATGATTTCATATGATTTCATCTGACAATTACAAATAATTTTGTTTACTACATATGAAATTATTTGATAAAATATACGAATTTATTTAATATTATGTAATGATTTATCATGATTGCATATGTAATTTGGATTATACATAGAGATTTCATATGAATTTTATAATGATTTCGAGACTTTGTCCCACGATTACATTAAGTGATTATCCTTTCGTTCATCCTCAAGCTTTGAAGATTTTTATCGCCCCTTAAATCTCCAATATAAAAAAATTTGTGTTCCTCAAATTTTTGTATTAAACAATATATAAAAAGAAATCAGTCCTGGCAGTTGTCTGGTCTCTGTTATAAAATAGAAAGTATTTTAATTTTATAATAAAAAAACAAAATGTATTATTCGTTTTCCTTTTTACTTAAAATTCTCTTTTGTTAGTCTGGATTAAGGGATAAAAAAGAATCTATTGAAATCTTTACAAAAAAAAAATAAGAAAAAATATTTACTAGCAGAAATTAATAAAATAGAAATTAATTTAGAATTTTTAAAAAAGGTTTATTTCTTAAGATATTTATTTGATAATTAAACAGCTCTAAAATAGTGGCATGCAGTCAAATTTCTTCTAGGAAAATTGATTATGTAAATTAATTATTGAATCAATCTCAATTTTATACATATATCATTTATAATATAAGAGAGAGTACAATAATTGTCTGTAATTAATTCACAAAATTAATCCATAAACTACTCATATGAATACTATACTTTTTCGATAACTTTTTATTTCAAGCAATAGTAGCAATATTGTGTAACGAATAACTAGGTCAAACTTTAAACTTTATTCGGTCAAGCGATCGTGACGTATCTACCTTTTATGATCTCAATTTATCTAAGTAATGCAATCATAAAAAAAGTAAAAAAACATTTATACATATTCTTTATTCCATGAAGTTGTACCGTTTTTAATGTATCTCAAAATATATTTGCAAGTCCAGTTAGATGTGTTGTTAAAGAATTTAAAATTTTTTAATTCTGTATGTAATAACATTACTAAAATTATAAAAATTTTAAAAATCATTATTTATGTTTAACCTTTCATATTGTAAAATTTACAAATTATCAGATAGAATTCTGAATTCATGATATATGAATATACGAAATGATGCAATTTTTACGAAAAAGCATTTGTAATGTCGTGTGTAACACGAAATATCATAATGAATAAACAGTTAGACTTATTATATATTATATTGTAAGCGTATTATTGTAGACATATTACTGGCATATTATTGTGACTATAGGTCTAATCAATGGAAACCATCAATTATAGTATGACATTTAGTGTATAAAACGTAAATTATTATAAAATATTTATTCATCAAAAGAGAATATTACTTCAAAGTCTTGTTATTGGATTTTATTCTTTTATGTTAGTCGACCTTTATGAATTAACCTTGAATCTAAGGTTAAATCGTCTGACTGCGATAGGTCATCGCGTTTTTATTCGCAGTAAATGGCTTGTATACGTGATTGTACTTACATATTCAGACAAGTATCAAAATGTATTAAAGGGTTTTAACTCTTAATATGCATGATCGTTTTGTCACCTTTACTACCATACATAATAGATCTTTTGTATCTTAAATAAATTTTTATCGCTTTCACAAATAAAAATTATTAAGTGATTCATACGAATATTTTGACATTTTTAAAAGATATTTGTAAAGTTGTATATTTATAAATAATTGTGTATAAATGTTATAATTAATTGTAATTGGCAAAATGGGAAAACTGCACTTTTTTGTATGCAAATATAAAATTATAAAAGTACAAATACTAAAAATATTTAAAGAAAAAGTATAATCTAAATCTTGAAGTAAATATTCTAAATCAATAAAGAAAATTGTTAAGTATCAGCTACTCCAAAGTTCAGTTATGGAATAACTTAAAAAACGATATTTTTTTATATTGAGAAAATTACTAAAAAACTAAGAAAATTACAACTGAGAATACGATAATATAATTTTTTAATTTTTATTTTAATACTTTTAAATTTTATATTTTTATATATATTTTTTTAAATATTATTTATGATATTCAACGCAAATTATTTAATTTTTATTTTTTTAAATAAATCGAAACATTTTTGCAACGTAAACGAGAATTAATTAAAAAAAAAAAAATAAAAACTTTTAGTTGTAGAAAAAGTTATACTCTACACACGATGAGTCTTTCGTATCCTAAGATGAATTTCCAAAACGTTCTTCTTGGAAGAAATGCAGGAATGCAAACTGACAACACACAAAATTAGTTTTCTAGAAGCCAAAGTTTTTTTAAGAAAAGAATACAGATCATTATTTAGTCACGTGTTTCTAGTACTTCAAGAAAAAGAAACCGAAGACTCGAATAATCCAATCGCATATATTAATATAAAATTATTTTGCTGATTCCAATATCCCACGATGAGGAGAAGATAGTGCTATGGGACTTTATCCTCAATATTAAAATTACGAAAACTTTCATTCCCACTAAAATATATGGAATTTATATCAGAATTGCTATCCAAACAGCACATCATGTCCATTGGACATCTTTTAGATCGTTATTAGGTTAAAATTTTTCAAAGTGGTAGTACAATGTGAAACTTATACGTGTAGTGTATTAACAAATTACTTCCTCAGTAATAACACAAACTGGTATATTTAAAAAATTTTTTTTGCAATAACGTTTTAATAAACAACGGCTAAAATCTTTAAATATTATTCAGGATTATGACCTCGATAACATACATCAAGATCATTAGAGGCTGATCCTCTCATCAACATCAAAGATTTTATAGCAAAGTAATTATTTTTTGCATTAATTACTTTTACTTTATACATTAAAAATAAATTAATCAATACTTCGTTACAGTTAATTTAATAGATATTAAATTAAAAACAATTTTCTTTTATTTCCAGATGTCCGAATCCGTAAAAGTAGCGATAAGATGTCGGCCCATGTCCAACAAAGAATTGCAACAAGGATGTCAGGTATGTAAACAAAAAATTATCTTTTTTATAAAAGATACACACACTCTCCGAAAAATGTGATATTTAAAAATCAGCGCTAATTTGTAATCAATAAAGATATATAGTTATTACTTGCCTATATTAGGGATGTACTGGATTCTGACAGTAATTTTATCGGATAGCCGGATATCGAATAAACATAGGTATATCTCTTGCCGGATACCAGATAATCCAATCGGATGCTATTTTTGCCTGATAAACCGAATATTATCCAGCAGAAAATGTGGCATTGATAATTTCGAATAGTCAAAATAAGAAAATTAATTTAAATTGAATTTGTAGAAAATAGATCAAAAATTGCATTTTATTCGTTATAACATTATATTGCAATTGCGTGTAACACAAACGGTACTACATTTATAGACTGTTTATCGATGGTGAATGGAATATGTGCCAAATCGATAGTCCGGTCAAGTTACTCTAACATCTTTCCTGTAAACGACGACATAGCCTCTTTCCTAGTATGTACATATATACGTGCACACGCACATGCATACTGTCACACTTTCCTGCTTTTAGTAACGTTGCGACTCACGCGATCAGCAGCACTTTGCCATGCACGTTTCGAATTTAGAAAACCGTGTAATTCGCACATAAAGAATTTTAATGTCTTTTTGTACTATGATAATTTCGTAAATGTACAGTATTTTAAAAATTACAGTTTTCATAATTTCTTAATATTTTTGACTACAGAATTTTTTTAAATTATTTTCCAACTATTATATGTATGTATTTCAAATTTAAAGGATGTCTTATAACTATAATACTGAATTAACTTACTGAATTAAACATTTTTAACAATATATTTTGTGTGCTTCAGAGTTATGAGAAGCCATGTAATTTAAATTTCATCTTTCTATGATAATTCTTAATAGCATAAATTTCATCTTTGACTAATTATTTATTGAAAACTAAGTACGCAAATAAGGAAAATGAAAATAAATTTTTATTGTAATTTCCTATGAATTACTAATTAGACTACGTAAGTATAAAGATTTTCTAGATTTTGCAAAAAAAAATTATGATTTTATGTGAATTACTTTCGTTTTATAATATATTATGCTTTATAAGGAGATGCTGACATAGTAGCTAAACTCCGACGACATCGTTGTTTTATCGATTAAATGTGACATATGCACATACGATTAACTATACAAATAATATGATTTATGAGTCATCGACACATTATTATATACAGATACATATTATATTACATCACTATGACATGCGCACAATTTGTGAAAAGAAATAATTTTTTAAATTAGGCTTCTAAACTTAATTCTAATAATAATTCACTATTACTCATTTATTCATTTGACTCTGCTTTTACTTTGCGCATATGCATGTATAACACTTCCACAAAATAAATGTTTTGGTAAATTAACAGCTTTAATCATTGTATTGGAATAAAAATCGGTAAGAAAATCTATAATTTCTTTATTTTTTTCCTATTTTTGTTACAAATCAAAAATCAAATATACTAGCACATGTATTTTAATCGTGAAAAAGGAATTTTAATTTGTAAAATCAATACAAAGTATATCTCAAATAATAAAATGGTACTTTTTATAAAACCGACAACTTCAAGATTTTTTGGCTTAAAATAAAATAATTAATTTTTTATTTATTTATTTCACTATTTGATTTGTGGCTAAATATTTTCTAAATAAAAAGGAGTTCAGATTTTTATGGAACTACTTTGTCCAAAGAAACAGAAAATGGAAAATAACTGCGTGCT
>Ga0157364_1002303_pt1 | contig 17614 bp, 14 predicted proteins | sample AttsexASBM2_FD_111476 | JGI IMG/M metagenome (GOLD analysis project Ga0157364, IMG submission 111476) | Fungus gardens microbial communities from leaf cutter ant in Ribeirão Preto, State of São Paulo, Brazil - Atta sexdens ASBM2 | ecosystem: Host-associated > Fungi > Mycelium > Unclassified ... | reverse complement strand
TACTATTATTATTATTATTATTATTATTATTATTATTATTATTATTATTATTATTATTATTATTATTATTATTATTATTATTATTGTAGAGTCTTGGTCTATGCACAGCTACAGTAATGTTTGTATTAAGTCAAGATCGTCTTGCTATGGATCTTGATCGCGATTGTTTGGAATTAATGTTAAGTCTGTTAGAATCTGATGCCAGCCATAAAGATGCTCTTGATGATTGTGGTCTCAGTCATGCTGAATTACTGAAAAATAAAGAAAAAGTACGTCAGTTATGTGCTGATATACAAGCTCAAGGACATGCTAAGCATCTAAATTTAGATAATATCACCGTAAGTAATTTTTGATACTCATTCTTTGCATTTATATTTATTTCTGTACACATGTACGCGTTTATATTTATATAGATTTATTTCTATTGTCGAATAATTCAAAAATACGTTGCTTGTAACAGGTTGGTCAGCTCGCTATGGAGACACTTTTGAGTCTTACGTCAAAACGCGCTGGAGAATGGTTCAAAGAAGAATTACGAGGATTAGGTGGCTTGGAACATATTGTAAAGACAATTCGAGAATGTCACCGTCATATTAACAGCCAAAATGTTTTAAGATCTGGTTGGACAGATCCTTTATTAGACAAATTACGTAAAGTTGACAGATGTTTACGCGTCTTAGAAAATGTAAGTGCTTTTTTCTTTTGTTTCCTTCTTCCTTCCCTCCTATATCATATTACAAAGAACGCGCCATATTACAAAGAAGAATGAGTAATGAAGAGAGGCTAAACATTGCTTATTTTTTTAGGTAACACATATGAACGAAGAGAATCAGGCATATTTATTAAAATACGAAAATGGAGTATTAGTAAGCACGTTAGCTAGTTTATATCACTTATGTGGACAGGAGATTCCTGTTTATCCAACAACTGATCCAAGCGATAAAAGTTCCACTGGTGCTGTTGTAAGAGAATGTCTTTTTGCAATTATTAAAGTTCTCATCAATCTTACTCATCGGTTTAACAGACAATGTAAGATTTTCTTTTGATATTATTAGTGTAGTCAGTAATTATTTATTTTAAAACATATGTATTTTTTTTACACAGCCTTCGGCAGCAGATCAGTTGGCGCACAAGTTGGCGTTTTGGATTGTAGTTTGTTTCTTTTATTACGCGTGCCTGAATCACTCCCAGAAGAAAAACGATTTGATATGATGATGTTGGCATTAATTCTGTTGATAAATTTAGTAGAGCAGTGCGACGATAACAAGCAACTTCTTATTAACTCGAAGGCACCTCCATCATTAGAAGATATTTTCGATGGTAAATATACCTGATTTTTACACTTCTTTAATGTAGTAAATTGTGGGAATACAAGATTTATCTTTATTTTTATAATTGCGTACTTTCAGCGGAGGAAAGCGGCGTAGCATCTCTGATTGATTTATTTTACAAGCAAGAGGAACTCGCACGGGCCGAGGAACAGAAAACTGACGCGATTTTAGATGGAAAGAAAGATTCTGAGCAAACAGAAAGAGTATCGAGTACCTCTAAATCTCAGGAAGAATTTATCGAAGAGACCGTTACGAAATGTTTGTATAATGTTTACTTGTGTATGCATACATATATCCATCTTGATATCTAATTTTGCTCAAAGTTTACTAATAATAATGCATAGAATAGCTTTTGAACAAATCAATTTTTAACGACATTCTTTGAAGAAGTATATTCTTTCAAGAAACTATCAAAAAAAATTACAGTATTACTATAATTTCTGTCTAGAAAAGTGAAATAGTTACTTATACTGAGATTAATGATTTAGAATCGATAGAAAATTAAAAATTTTTTTGAAGAAAAAAATCCAATTTGCTTATGTTTTTTAAAAATTAATTTATATATTTCATGAGAATGCTCAGATTTTTTAAATTATAATATAACTGTAAGATTATTATTTTACAGTGTTACAGAAAGCTGGACGACATATGGAGCATACACTAATCGGAGCATATGTAGTATTGTTACTTGGATACTTAATAATGGATAACAAGGTAAAAAAACTTTAAAAACACGATTATATAAGTAAAAAGTATTATTAATCTATTTGTTAATAATAATATCTGTTAATAAACATATCTAATAATTTACATCCAGGGACTAGTTCTTTTTTTCTTATTAAATCTTTTTTCTATTGTATAGGAATATGAGTCGCTAGTACGAAGTAGATTACCAGACAAGAACTTCGCCACTATGGTATCTGTACTTCAAAAATTCTTCAACTTCATGAATCTGACGGCATCGGTAAGCATTCGAGAAATCCCATTTGGTTTGAAAAAAATATGTTTTAATGTTTATCACGCGCATTTTTTTCAGAACGAAGTGAGTAGTTGCGGAATCGCCGCTACTGAGAAGGTAATCAAGTTCCTAAAGATGTCGGATGCTAGAATCGAAGAGGAGAAGAATGAGTTACCATTGCCAGCGTTAGAAGACACCAACACGATGCTTGACTTAACTTCATCTTGATCGATATGTTATGCACACATCTGACAGCATTTCTTTCATCTGGCGTACACAAAGAGCCAAAGTTGTATTTTTTGTCCAACAGAAAAAAAATCTTTTTATTATAATATGAATGAACCTGTTTCATATTCGTATATTTTGATACATATTTATTCATTTACGTAATTTATTGTAGGTCTCATTATTATTATTAATTATGATATGATTCGACTTATTTCCTTATTTACGATTGTGGAAGCTCTAGCTTATATTCTAGTTTAAGTAAAATAAAATAGGATAACTTTGAATTTACGTACAGAAACACATCTTGTATAATTACAGGGCACTTATCGCAATTATATCGTTACTATTTACACGATATCACGATAATTATTCGATATTTAACGAGCAGCCACCTTTTTTTAAAGAGAGACTGCCAAGAAGAATAATTGATGCGATAAGCTTCTTGCCAACCTACCTGATTCACTTTCTGTATATGAGATCTTAAAATTGTACAATCGATTTTTTAAATAAAATATCTAATGCGTTTTAAAACTTTTAAGTGATCGACAGCATTGATCATTGTACATTGTAACCGGCTCGAAATTCAACAGCGTTTTTTTTCTTTCCTTTTTTTGTTTTTAATATGCGTAAGGATTATTTTAATATTAAAATTATATTATAAGCCTTGTAAATGTAAATTTATAAATTATAACTGTATCTTATATCCGCATTTCGAATTATTGGATCCCATTAAATACATAAAAACATAAGACGGATTACATGATTGATATGGTGCAATGGTACGAGATATTCACGCGTTCTATATAATAAAATTAAAGGGAGCAGGAGACACGTAATACGTTGTTACATTTATAGTAAAATTATCGCTGATATGAAGAATCTATGTAGAATAAAATACTTTTTTTAAATATATGTTATTAAATATATGTATGATTACATTTATTCTGTTTAAATCGATTTTCAAAAATTATAACGATATTCGCAAAATTGACAAAGTTACAAGACGTTGAAGTGGTCACCGCAAGCAGATAGAAAATAATTCAATAATTCCGAGCGTCCCAGCTGTTTTTTCCTGTCTAACAAGTATAAACAAGTCTAACTCTTTCCTGCAAGCAGGAGACAAGATTATTTCCACTGAAAACAGACATACGAAGCAGATAAATGCTCATTAATTTTCTTTCTTTCGTAATTATGATAGATATAAAAATGCTTAAGAAAACCAAACAATTTTAATTAAATGCGTTTTTTTAAATATTAATATTCATTTATACGAATTTAGCAAACATAAAAAGTGGGATTTTTTTTGTTTATTTTTGGAGATTCCTAAAAGATGTTTAATTTTAAAAAGTTTTATAGGTAGCAGTCAGCAGTTTTATAGGTATTCTCGACAAAAATTTGTTTAACAAAACTTTTCCAAATTTGAACTCGATTGGAATTTATAGTTCTCGAAACTATAAATTCCAATCTATACTATAGTGTCTCTCACTCACCAATTTTGAAACGTCGTTTCGAAAAAAATCGTAAAATCAACTTTTTTCACATATTCGTTTTCAATAGAAAGCCCCCTGTCCCCCTGCTCAAGAAAGGGCTATTGTTAGTACCTCCCAGAATGGATTGAAATGGATTGTGAATACTGTTCAATTCAAAATTTTGGAAATGCAGTTTTTCAATCCAATTGAATGTAATTTAATCTAATTGAATCCAATTAAATATAAAAAAAAGTATTCGCTATTTAAAATACGCATTCGGATAAAAAAAATTTCAATTCATTTTAATCCATTCTCGTTTGCTGGGCTGTTAGGCAAAAACCGTTGAGACGCCCAGAAGAATTATTGAATTATTTTCTATATACCTGCTTGTGCGTGAGGTCGTTTTAAGGTAACTTTGTCTGTTTTAAGAATATATTTATATAATTTAGAACTGAGTATTTTTAAAACTTTAAAAAAATGCAAAAAAGAATCTATTTTTTCAACCCAATTCAAATGAAAATTTCCTTAATGAATTTTTAATAAATTATATTTTAATAAATTATAATAAAATTTTAATGAAATAATACTAAAAATGAGTCAATTAATTGATTTCAATATGAAATTCAGTAATACTTCATCAGTATTCATTACAATTTTAATTAATATTTCATCATTAATATCATTATTTATTACAATTTAGGAAAAAGTTTTTATTATTCAAAAATGTTATAGAATGTATCATTGATCAAGTCGCACATGCGCAAAGAGGAAAGAGTCTAACCTCATATACCTTCTAAAGTTACTAGATCTATAAAGTAGCAAACTCACATTCATTTTCACGCGGCCATTTCGAATTTATGCATTTGTATCATGTGCTTTATTTGGGAAAATGAAGCCATCAAGTATATAAATCAATGTTTTTAGTTGTAATTAATTTATTTATGAACAAAAGAATATGTACGAAAGGATATGTGCTCAATTTATGTATTCTTTAGTTTAATACGGATTTATTTGTCATAGAAGTTTTGTGCATAAAAGTGCACGAAGGATACGTGTAAGTACAGTTCAGAACTGTTCAGAAATACGAAAGTACACATCATACATGTGATCACCGCATGAACTTGAGCATTTTTATGTGGACCCTCGTGTATTTCAAATTGTGTACTATGTGCACTTCGGCCATTTTTACGCGACATTTCTGAAATCAATTGTAATACTTTATGATCTATTAATACCTTCGGATAGGATTCGTGATCTCTCACATCGGGGAAGTTGGATACAATGTATAGTCAATGATCTCACTTTTAAGAAAAAAATTTTTAAGATGATGAAATTCGAAATAAAAGATATGGGTCAACGTGATGTTGCAAACTTTGAAGCGTTTTTTAATTGATCAGTTTGTAAAATTCTTTCTTCTAATTGGTCCATCAAATGTTTCAAAGCATTTGTAGCGAAACTTTGACACAGCCAAAATTGTCCACCATTATGCGAGATGTCCAATGTCGATAAACGATCATCGCGCTCGAAAGCCGGGAATAGCAAGCTAACCAATCACAGTGGAAGAAAGACTATGATTAGTCAATTCTTCACGATCTTCTACTTTTATTTTGTAAACTCACTCTTAGCTTCTCGTCTGCGATTGTAATATTTATAATTAGAATTGTTGTTTGTAATTGCGCCACGTGGTAGTGTTGTACACATTTTACGTGTATAACGTAATTATATCATTGAAACTTGTAAAAATGATGGCACTATGGAATCATGTTACTTTGGAGCGACCGCCGTATACAATGTGGCAAATCAAGACACTAGATGCTAAAAGGACTGGTATATATTTTTTTATCTAGGTTATATTTTTAAATTAAAATGCGTCGAATTCATGTGAATTCTGAATAATTATTTCTTTTTATTAGATATGGATATTTACATTTGAGTATTATATTTAAAAAAAAACAAATCAAGAAGGAAGTATTTGTGTGTGAGAGAGAGAGAGAGAGAGAGAGAGAGAGAGAGAGAGCTAATATATTTGTTGCCTATCATAAAATTTCTTTCTAATACGGCTTGTAACAATAAAGTGATTACAAAAATATATATCTGTAGATAACTGTTTGTTTTCGTTTTTAGGTGTTGATGTATCTCGATTTAAAAAGACATTAAGCATAGTGATCCATGATTTTGAATCGATGGATGATTTATATAGAAACGTTGCAGTCCTAAGCCGTTTGATTTATCGAATGAAAAATAAATTTCGAAATGACAAAGGCTTCATGTCCATAGTCAGATTGGGTAAAGCTTTGGACAATTGTTACAGAATGTGTCTAAAGAATGATTATGTAACTTTGAAATCTCTCATTCAAATGAGAGATGGGATGTATAGTTTACCTAGTAGACAAAATCTAGAGTATGTACTTGTGAGAACGCAAGGCTTTGGAAAGCTCATGACCAGAATAGAAAGTATGTCGTGGATTGCTTCACATTATTTTATATCCAGAATTAAATTAGGCCATGTGTGGAACGTTGCTTTAATAGCTTTGGCTACTGTATGTAGAATTTGGTAATGTTCCTATAAATTTCATCAAAGTTAACATTATTCTCTTTTACACGAACGAAGATATATATTTATATTATATTTGAATAGGTTTCATACGAGATATATAGTCTCAAAATGTTGCTTCTGGTATGATGAGCTGTATCGATATGCACTACAGTTTCAATATGTGGGTGCAAAACCCTGGCTTCTAAATGATCAAAGCTTACCACATAACTTAAAATCGTGGCTGTGTGTGGACTGGGATTTGTCACAGTAAGTTTGAAATTACTTATATCTGAGACTAGTAACTTACTCCTATGTCATTTCAAATTCTTTAGTTGAATGCTGGTAACATAGTCCTACATCATTTAAAATTTTTTAGCTGAATGTTAGTAGTTAGCAACTAGATTGGAGTGACGATCTCCATGCAGAAAAGATATTTGTGGGTGGAATCGATCTCGGTGAATCTTCAAATCATTAGTCAATCACTACTCAAGACTTTTGAAGCCACTCGTGCTATCAATCCTTTCATGTTCATATTTTATATATATATTTTATAATGATTAGAATTTTATTACTTGCATGTCTTTTCAAAGATTTACTATCAGCATTACTCCTACTCATAATGCTTATATATGTCACACGAGATGGTACTCAACATAACTCATTCTCATTTACTCAATGACAACTTGTATAATAATATACAACTAATCTGTAAAAATATTAAATTTTACATTGTAGTAAATTCATTATATTTGTTTTCAAAAAATATATTTAATTAGTTTAAGCAATTTTATCAATTTTAATATTGCCAATAATTTTTCATCCATATTTTTTCAGTATGTGTTTATAATATTTAATTTTTTTTTTATTTTAAACAAGTGATTATAAGCATTATATCGAGAAGCAATATTTTTTATATTCACACACATTTAAATAGCAGATCCTTGCAGTGTATTCAGCTATAGATTTTAAAAAATTACATGGGGCGTTCAGTTAAATTCTTAGCCGACATTCACCGCGAATGTATTAATTGTAATTAGCTTTGTAAAACGAATGTTATATTTTACAGTAACTCTTTTACCGGGCAACAGCTAATTAGAAAAATTATGTCTCAAGAGTATAGTAATATTATTAACGAGAAAATTAATACCTTAATGCTGGATGAAGAGCTTGATAATTCGGAGATTGATGACTCAGAAACAGATAACTCAAGGCTGACACAAAATATAGAAGTTACTTCAAATAATAATATAAAAAATAAATCTTTATCAAATAATGACACAGAAGATATTGGAGGTATGCACCGATTACAGCGATGTCATTTTTTTCTATTATATGCATCTATGTATACATACATGTATTTGTGTATGTATGTGTGTGCGTATACATATATGTACGATGTATCTATGTATATATATAGAATAAATTTTCTTTTATGGTTAATACATACTACTTATTTTTATTATATAGAAGTAATAGATCGGGAGACTTTTGTGAGTAGTAGCAGCAATCTTCCACCAAACGATGGATCCACAGCAATAAAACGTAAACATATGAATCTTGATCAAGGAAAAAGTTTTAAAAAATCCAAAATTCGAAGAAAATAGAAATAATGTTATAGAAAATGATATTAGGAAGAAAATTTATATAATAGATTCAATTATAAAGAATAATAGCTACTGTTTTATTATTTGCATAATGAAAATCAAGCTGTGCATAATTTTAATTGCAATAGAATAGTTAATTGTGTACAAATCTTTGTGTACTTTTCATAAAATTTTACGAAATTTAGTATATTTTTAATTAAATTTTATATAGATTTGCATACAATTTAATATAAGTAAATTCAAGTTACTTATAACTTCATTTTCATTGACAACATCAAATTTTTAATATATCTACTTTTTTTTTAATAATGTATGATTTAATCACGATTTAATCAAATTTTGGTAATAGTACATATTTTACACACACTTAAAAATAACATGAAATTTATATTTTTAAATTACACAAATTGAATTTAATTTCATGACATTACATTAAATATATCTGTAACTGAAAAGTATATTTGTGTATTTATACATGAAATTTAATATAACATTCATAAGACATTCGTAAGACTACTATAATTTTTTCAGTTAAATCATTACTTTTCATTACTTTCATTATATAAACATTCATTACTTTTCAGTTACCTGACCACAAGGTTTCGTTACAAATTATAAATTCAAATTAAATTCAAGAAAATTGTAATAGTATAACAAAGCCAAAGTTGATATTATGTATTTATTAATATTGTGATATAAATCTAAGATATGAGCACAGCTTGACAAAAAAATGTACAAATTAAAAATATATAATTTTATATTTTTGCAAAATAAAAATATTTTTTATTTTATATATGTATGTATATTATTAATATCACTCGATTCCCCTTTCACAGACTTCTTTGTTGAAGTTAACTAATCGAGAATTGCTCGTAAGTAATACCCTATATATAAAATCAGGTGCAAGAGATTTTTGTATTATACACAAAAAATCATATTCGAATATCTGCTGCTGGATAATATCTTTAATTTTAATTATTGGCATCAACAAGCGTGTTATCGAAGGGAAGAGAAGGGAGAAAAGTTGCGGGAAAAATATAGGCCACATTATGCGACTTTAATTGAACGATGCGCGTGGGTAGTAAATATAACATTGAGCACATTAACTAGCTTTATATCGTGGGATTCTCCATAATTGTGTTGGATGTGTAGCGCTGTAATTAAGCATCGTAGTCAGGATAAAAATGAAGCGCATATCTCCGTGGTCTCATCCAAAATTTCAGGCCAAAGAAGTCGGAATGTCTCTTCCGCATATTGTTGAAGCAACAAGCGCGAAATTGCCGAGTGCCGCATATGTCGGCACATTCCCGTCCGCACTGATCGCAAGGAACGGTCTCACCGAAGCTCCACAATGCACACACTGCAAAAACAGATAAAATTATTGAAGAACTAAAGAACTAACAAAATTCATGATAAAAAAATGAAAATAATGAAAAAAAAGATAAATAAAAAATAAAAAATGAAAGAATGATAAAGACATCCATTATGTAAGTTATACATATATCAATAAAGATAATTAACTTAATGTATATATATATATATATATATATATATATATATATATATATATGATATATATATACATATATATATGAAAGAATAACATTTAAAAAACATTCAAAAATTACAGATGCAGCTTTTGAATTTTCTAAAATGAAAAAGTAATTAAAAATAATAAAAAAGAGTGTAATATAGATGATAGATCGATAATTAAAACACAATTTTTACCGAACGTCAAATGAGAGAAATTTATAAAGCTCAGAAAGAAGTTTATAATAAATCCAAGTATGCTGCAACGCAATGCATTTATGGATGTGACGGTGAAGCCATCGATGAATGTCAATCAAGTAATTATAACTTATGTTATATTATGCAAGCCAATGCATATCTTTACGGAACTTTCCTCAAGTTTCGGAATTTTTATTTTGGATCGTTATTATCAGCCTTTATGTTAGTAAACAATTTTGTAATTTAACAAGTCGTGTTAATTCCATTATAAATAAAAAAAAATCAATAATATTGATACGTTGAAATATGTAATATAGAATTATAATATAGAAAGACTCATTATTCTATTACTGTCATTTTTATTATTTTTCTTAAAAAAATTTAATATATTTAGAAAAATATGATATCTTCTGGACAGTAAAAGCTTAAATAACTAAATAAAATACATTTTTATGTCTACTTATATATGAGTCGGAAAAATTAATTATGTCAAAGTAGAAGCTTTAAAATTAAAATTTATTTATATAAAATTTATTTTATATAATATAGTAGAAGTCATTAGTTAATTTAACTCCAGAATATTATCGCATATTTCTTTTTAACATAATTACAAAATATTAACACATTTTACTTCTTGTTGTTTAATTAGTTTGTTTCTCTCAGAATGTAATTTGATTTTAATATTAGTTATTTTGTATATTTGTAGCATATAATCATCTTATTTTAATGTCCAATATTTCAAAAATATTAAAAAAAATATTTTTTAAATATTTATTTAATGTAGAAATATTAAATAATTGTTAAAAAATGTTTTAGAAATGTTAAGAAATGTTAAATATATTGTGTACTGATTGGAATGTTCTTAAGTAATCGGTAAGTTATATAATTCTTGTCTCATTTATTTGTCATTAAACAAATTAGTTTTACAAAATAAATTCCGAAAATTCCGAAAATTATGTCCAAAATAACATGAATTACAATAGCATTGAACGATTAGAAAACTAATTTTAGCACAAAAGCTCACTATTTCTGAGAGATCGACGTGAAATTTTGTAGTATCACTTTGTCTTATATAGTTCGGTTTTGATCCGATTATCCCGCAAACAAAAGAGGCGGTAGATACCGTAATTATTAACTTCACTTAGCTTCTCTTTGAAATATCTTTATAATTAACGTACTTTATTGCAAAAAGTATTGTGAGACATTATATGATATTGTATATTAAAAACCGCACAAACAGTAACGCAAAATTTATAAATTTTCTTTCTCTCTCTCTCTCTCTCTCTCTCTCTTTCTCTCTTTCTCTCTTTCCCTCTTTTTCAATCTTTTTATAAAAATTAAATATAATGAAAGTAGAATTAAAAAAAAATTTTTATAATATTTAAGTACAGTATATTCAATCATATTTAAGTATGTAAGTAAATAAAATATATGTACATTTAGCTAAATATTTATCAAGAAAAAGAATTAAAGTATAATACTAACGGAATCTATAATTAAAAGGGAAAATATTCATTTTTTTCTTGTACTTTAGAGGGGCAGTATGCTAGATTTGCGAATCTAACATATTTTTAATTCTAGTTTTTAAATATAAAAAATACGAAACTGTTTTTCATTTTTATAAGGAACTGTAGAACTATGCAGAGAGAGAGAGAGAGAGAGAGAGAGAGAGAGAGAGAGAGAGAGAGAGAGAGTTACAATAAAACTTTCATTATTTTTTAAATATTTATTAATAGAACGTCGTGCTAATTTCACAGATCTCCCTTTTGGATATTCGTGAAGTTAACACGATATTCTATTTTCTTCCTCTTACATTAAGTCTATATTACATCTTTCTCATATGCTTGTGCGCATGCTGATTATTCAATTGCTACAAACATATGGGACTTACAGTTTTATGCCGATTCCGAATAGCAGATTTTTCGAAAGATATTTCTGTGAGCTAGGATACTTTCGGGAGATTGCCGGCCTTTCCCGAGAGGAGACACGAGAGTAAATAATATTTTGGTTCCTATTGGAATTGAACTTGGAACTTCTAATATGATAGACCAATGCACTATGTAACCATGTCGCAATCTTTCATTATAATAAATGACATTCTATTATAATATGAAAAGAAATAATGATAGTTTCGAAAACATTTTTCTCCGAATGTCGTGCTGTCTTTTATACAAGATTATTATACAAAATAAACCAGCATTTATATAATGCATACCATACTGAATAACAAAGCCTTAATAAACAAGTAGAAAACTCAACTATTTCTGAGATATAAATAATTTAATTATTAATATCATAACTGATTTATTGACTTTTACATGTCACATGCGACGTAAAGATTTACTATAATGTTTACCAACAGCATTCTAAATGTTCTCATTCAATTTTCATACACACTTTATAATGACATTATTGTATTATAATTATAATTTTACTGAAGAGAATCAATAAATCATCAATTAGCAATTTATACGTTGGGCATTTGGATTTGTAATTCTCCCAAATAGGCTATCAGTGTTATTTATATTAAAAATAATATAAGAACTAAGGCTCAAATAATTTATAAAATTAATTTAAAAATAGAAGATATAGAGCCAAATAAGATCTTAATGCTAAGTTATTAAAAAAACAAACAAATTATTGTAACAAACTCTTTTGGATCATTTTCAATGTTAATTTTGATACAAAATAAAAATCATCTCTTGAATTAATGATCTTGAAAAAAACATGTAACATAAAACATTTAAAAAAGAATTCTAATAATATAAGTTTGTTGTATATGTAACGAACGTTGTGTATGTAAAGAATTCTTTATCTTCTCTTTCATATTAATTTTTTTTTTCACGTTTATATGCAACATGCAGAAAAATAAGTCAATTAATTATATATTACCTGCGAAAAAAAGTAGCATCCAAGGGTGATTCATTTTTTAAAGTATTGGCGATTAAGAGCAAAATTCAGCACGATGATAATTCAGCACTGATGACTTCAGTTGCAGATGCGAACGCTCTATTATAAACAATGGAAATGTGTTAGTAATAACAAATGCAAAAAATTTTAAAAAATAATGCTACTGTTGTATTAGTAAATTAAAATCTTACTGAAATATAGCATATATCTTGAATTAATAATATCACTCTAAGATATTCGAGTATAATATACATATATTTCATTTCAATTATAATCTTTCTAACTGTAATTAAAATATAATTACAATTTGTTTGCACGTTTTTAACAAGATGAATTTGTATAAAGTTGTTATACGATTTTTAAAATTGTTCACAAATTTTCGATCCACACAATTATTATACAAGAATACAACACATTATCAAATTAAAAGTAGTGTTAAACGAGAAAATAAAAAATAATATATTTTGATAATTACATTCGAAGTTAGTATCCTGTGACAATTTAAAATGCTATTACAAATCGGTACGAATTATTGAAAGATAAATGCTGCGGATGGTTACTTACCCTTTACAGGTGAGTGCTGGGAAGCGAATGATAATCTTGAAGGATACCGCTTCTAGATATCATCCCCACTATCCAAGATTATCTCTCCCACCCCCAATGCACGCACCCACTTTGTCATTTCGATATAGCTATGACTGCTACACGCAAAAAGTTAAATAACGAATATTAAAAATCATTGAAGAATCAACAACAATGGACAATTCGAGCAACATATATATTATTTATATGTGCTTTGGGAAAATGAAAAAATAAGTTGAATAGAGATAATCGATTTAAGATAAAGATAGTTGTATTATTTCTTTTTTTTTCAAAACTAAATGAGTTGATGGCTCGAGGTCCAAAATTAAATTACATTAAATATTTATTTAATAAATAAATATTTATTTTTCTGGAGTACAATTTGTGATTAAATCAGTCTACCTTAATCCTATCATATTAATCTAAGAATGGCAATACAAAGAATATCGACAAGCAACATCGCGTAGTGCCTCCCTTGTGAAACATTTGTGCGATAGGAAAATTGCGCTGAAACATAAGAAAGGAATATATATTTAATAAACATCTCATCTACTTGATAAATTAAAAAAAAAAGCTTGCTTGAAAGTTCGAGAGTTTAGGCGTGTTTAAACTGTCTTGTCCGACTCTTGGCAAGATTATCGTAAATTTTGTTAAGTCTACATTAATATTTATTAAGGTTTCTATATATTATTTCTCCTCACTTTTTAGAAGATAATTTGAGTTAACAACAAGTTAAATAACGATAAGAACACTTTGAGTTAACAACGAGTTAAATAACAATAAGAACACTTGTGTTAAAATGCATTGACTGTCACATTGGAACGATTCGAACTGGAGGGATAGACGATCCGTTCTCGGCGTTTATATTCTGTTTCGGGGATCGTCATTTCGCACTCGATGGTAACATAATCCAATATATTCTCGATGATGACGTTCAGCGATGTTTGAGGATCCTTGTACCAATCCGTTAAGGGTTCCCGATCGCTTTCATAACTCTCAATCCCGTTGACATAAAACTTCAGAGACGGTCGTGGTAGCGCACCCATGACCACACATGTTAAATTCATGTGAGTCTCATTAAAAGGATAAGTATGTACCGTCATGTTGCTTTCCGGCACTTAAAAACAAAAAAAGATAATCAATCATTAAACAGTATGAATGATCAATTAAACGATCAATTAAAAAGACATGCTAAATTTCAAATTAAATTCTTTCGCAAACTTACCATAAACAATCATCTTTGTCGAATTACTCGCTTCATCCTGGTATGTGCTGATCGTACACGTGTATTCGCCTGTCATGTTTATCGTAACAGTCTTCAATCTTATCATCGAACACGAATATGGATCTTTCAAGTTTTCAACAGGATATTCCGCAATTCCTTCGATGATTCCAATATCTTGTGGTGGTACTGATGGCATAAATGCATTCTATCAGCATATAATATTTAAAAAGATTAAAAAAATACTTTTTAAATATTTATTTAGCTCAAAAATATTAAATAAATGTTAAAAAATGTTTTTTAAATATTGTGCTGATTTTAGGATATGTCGAACTTAAATTAAACAAACAAGGTAATAATAAAGTAAATAAAAAAAAAAATCTTTTAATGGGATAATTTTGGGGAAGAGAGCATTACCAAGGCGTTTATCTAAAATCACTATTTGTTTACTAAATTTTGAAAATAATAAATTTATCAATTTCTTTTTTTTCAAAATTTGAAATATTAATATAAAAGTAAATCAATCCTTTTCTCATTATATTCTCATCATTTGTGAGAAAACGTTGGAATTAATTATTTAAATTATAAAATTAATTATTTTTAATGTCTGTGTAACATCAAGTTTCTTGTAAAAATTTCAATATAATTTCTTGTCGAAATAAAATCCTTGAAATATTATTAATCCTAGAATCATATAAACTATCGTAAACTTGACGACGCGCATTTATGATTGTACATTGAGAAAAAAAGTTAATTTTAATAAATATTTAGTTCAATACTGCCAACTAAACATTTACTTACAGTAAATAAATATTTATTCAATAAAAAAATGATTGTTAAATCAAATTAACATTTCTTGTATCAAATAAATATATCTTTATATTTAATAAATATTTAGTTAGGCAGTATTCAATTAAGTATTTATTAAAATTGACTATATTTTTTTTGTACGATTAAATATGTAACTATAAATAAATTTTAATTAATAGCTATAAATTCAGTCTTGAGTATCACACGCAATTTGAAAGAATTAAGTCTCTCAAAAAACATAAAAATTTAGTACAAATTATATAAAATAGCAGAACAACAAGTCACGATAATGTCAAAATGACATTAAAATAAATCGGAAATGATTGAAAAATGATTTTTAATAATCACTTTGGACATCACTTTGACATCATTTTGATATTATAATAACTTGTGATTCTCCTTGGGATTGCTCAGTTAAAAATCAAAATATTTTTTACGCCTTCTGACGCAAGCGAGCAAAAGTACATACTTTATTTCGCGGCTTGCATTTTTTTTTCTCGTTAAGGTCGCATACACTATAATAACTTGGAGCTACGACATTTCTCTTTCCACGGATAGCCGCGCATCGTTTCAATACGCTTCGCGATGTATCGCGACAGTTTCTACGTATATAACGCGGCTGCCGATAGGTAAATTTAATAATAGCGCGCAGATACCGCGGAGCCGACGTGTAAGTTATAACGGGATCGCGTGGGTGCGGGCAAGACTGCAAATTACTTGGCGGAATCCACTGATAGATTTGATACGCTTCGTGGAACCATTTAATTACAAGTCCGTTTTCGTTTTCGTCAATCTGGTAGGCACAGATCAAGTCCACCGGTCCGGTTCCGTTGCGCACAGCCATCGGCACATCTAAAGATTTTATCGAAGAACCACGAACCCCTGCGAAACATTTTTCGACAATTTAATTATACGAACGTACAATTTCATGTCGTAATATTCAACAATAAATCTGACAATTGTCGAGAATCAAAATTAATTAAACCAATTAAAATTCATCAACCGTCGTTCACACAGAGAAACGGGAAATTTCCAGATTAATATTAGCTCATCGCCACGTACAACTTTACTTGAACTATTCTTAGAATTATAACTTCTTGAATCATACTGCGACATTATAACGCGAAAATAACGTGCGCGTTTAGAGATGTTTGCCAAAAATCAGGAAGAAATTCTAAATAAATTCTGATCGCGAGATCGGAAGACTGGATAGATATAAATTAACAGAAGCCGGATAAGAACTATAACAGAAATTATTTTAGGGATTAGAAATTAAATCTATGTTGCGTCTCCCTGGAGAATGAATTACTCTGGCCCGTAATTCATTCCTGTATCGCAATCACCTCGTATACTTTCGAATTGAGATACAAGTTTGCACAACACTGACACACGTTCGAACGGGAGCGACGATTCCCGCGGATCGTCGCGGATCGGTATAACTCACCCGAATAATACTCGAATATTAGGAGAACGATTATCGAGGGCGAGACCGTGCGTGATATCGACGGCATTCTTTCCAAGGTCCCTTTTCACACTGGTGCACAATTAAATACGGCTCGTCTAACTCATGTTACACCATAGCCGATACGATTCTGCGCAGCGTTAGATATCGTCAGTCTCGTGTGTCCTACACACGTTCCGCAGACTGGCCAACGCTGGCCAACGTTGGGGTGCGTTCAGGAATTACGCCTAGGTAACTCCGGGCTATAGCTTGCGTTACGTATACTGTAGTAAATGTGCACATCGAAGTTATCTAAGCGTAATTCCGGAACCCCTGCGTCTTGCCGTCCCGCGGAAATGAACGAAGAATCCGGAACGGAAGGAACTGATATCCGAATCGGGAAGTAATTCTTTATAAAGTTTCTTTTGAAAGTGAGTGTACAAGAGGCTCTCGGGACTTGTAGATACTGATCGACTTTGAAATAAGAAGTGGTGAAAATTAATGAAATTATAAAGTAGTCGTAATTGCTGCAATAAAGAATATTATTATAATCAAGATATTGTAATAATAGCAGTCAGTCTGGCTTCTGGAAGACTTATACATGTAATCTGCGTATCGATAAGTTATAGCAGTTACTTTTCTTTTTAATTATATTTGAAAGAACATCCTGTTATTATTATATATTTATATATACATATATGTGTGTGTGTGTGTGTGTGTGTGTGTGTGTGTGTGTGTGTGTGTGTGTGTGTGTGTGTGTGTGTGTGTGTGTGTGTGTGTGTGTGTGTGTGTGCG
>Ga0157364_1002302_pt1 | contig 17615 bp, 9 predicted proteins | sample AttsexASBM2_FD_111476 | JGI IMG/M metagenome (GOLD analysis project Ga0157364, IMG submission 111476) | Fungus gardens microbial communities from leaf cutter ant in Ribeirão Preto, State of São Paulo, Brazil - Atta sexdens ASBM2 | ecosystem: Host-associated > Fungi > Mycelium > Unclassified ... | reverse complement strand
TTTTTTTTATTTTTTTTTTTTTTTGTTGGTTTTTTTTGTGATTGAAATATTTTTGTTTAATCAAAAAGGGATTTTTTAAGTTGGTAAAAAAAAATTTTGACCTCCCCCCCCCCCCCCCCCATAATGAAAGTATAATGTTATATCTTGTTAATATTGGTAAAGAAGATATTATTTTAATGACAATTTATGTGAAAAAATTTTTTAAATTTAATTAATTTAATCAATTCCAAATTAACAGCAACAATCTGATAAAACGTGCATTTTACGGAAAAGGAAAGAAACACTCGAGGGCACACGAATTATCCGTCACCAACTCGATAACTGATTTTAATGATATAAAACATATCTTCCGTCCGGTCGCTCTTTCTTCCTGCTTCTCTATAGTTTCTCTGGATTCTCGCGACAGAGGCGTGCAGTCGGTTGCCTTATAACCAACTCGTAAATCAATACAACATTTTCATCGAACGTGACTCAAGCGAAAGATATTGCTGGTACCGCAAAACTTTATCGGAAGCTCGTTGTAGGAGAAGAAGGAAGCTAAAGAAACGCCTCTTTCTTGCCCCTTTCTTTGCTCACACCTTTCTTTTCAGTTTTCCTTCTCTCTCGGCATAGCAATGCAAGAAACAGCGGAAAAGGTCGAAGTGCTGTAGAGAAGTAAAGTAAGCGCGGAAATCGGCTCCGTTATACGTCGAGTCTCGTCGAGCGGAAGGTAATACCGTTTGATAGGGAAATAATATTTTATTTCTCCACCGAACCCCCTGGCTTTGCCGCGTCCGTCCGCTTTACTCCGTACTGAAGATTACCGTAGCAGCGAGCTTTTATTTTCGACGGAACGACGGCATAACCACAAACTGCGTGTAGGATGGCATTGGTAGGTAGATCTGCGTGCTTGGGAATCATTCTATAGCCGTAATCCTACCAATAATCGCGTGCATTTCAAATCGGATTAAAAGTCGTCAATAATATAGAATTCAAAATAAAAAATTATTTCAATTAAAAGTAGTACTTTAAACTGCTTAGGGATTTGTTTAAGATGTACATGGAAAAAGCAATTTTGCGATTTAAAAATTAAGTAAATATTTTAAATTACTCTCTAAATCTGAATCAGTAGATAATCACTGATTACCCAGTGCTTGACATTGGGTGATTAGTGAAATTTAATTGAAAGAAAAGGAAGTTATATAAGCATATATAGTTAAAATGTCGATATTTGCACGTCATTTCCAATACCATATACATTGAATTTATACATTGAAACAAAAATAGCAAGGTTAAGGATTCTATGTTTCATTGATTTTTTTAGTTGAATTTCACTTTCACTAATTATCATACTGCCATCTCTTGGGACTGATATCAATAATTATCTATTGATTCAAATTTAGAGAATACAGATCTAAAAATAATGTAGGTCAAAATAATTATATGTAAAATGCTCAAATTATTATTATTATAAATCACATTATTATGAGCAACATTACAAAGTTTTGACATTCTAGCAACCAGTTTAGACGTCTACATAATTATTTAGTCCAACAAAGTTATTTGCTGTGCTAAATTTTTAGCTAAATTTTTAGATACTTTAGTAAAATCGTTTTTTTTTTCATATAACTTCATTATAGTTTTATAGAATTCATACTATATTATGCAAAGTTTAATGAAGGAGCCTTGATCGCAAGCGCGATGTGTTTTGTAGTATCAAACGCAATCACTGTAAGTCTTGTATAGAAATCATTTGATCTGTCTAACCGAATCGACAATGTCGGGACGTGTATCGCGCAGTCACGGAAGTTTAAGTTTACGACATATCGTCATATCCGATGAACGTAACCGAGTGACGATGTGAGCGCATGCAACGTAATCCGAGTGTTATTGAGGCATCGAGATTTTTCTCCGTCCTGATCTTTCACCTTTCGTAACCGTAGACCCGATTCGAAAATATTAAAATATCGATGCTTACTTCTTTTTAGCAGCAATTGTGATGTTTCTTTAAACTTTCCATAGCTAACTGGACATACTCAATTATACATTTTTTGTAAAAAAAATGCCAAATAATTCAATTTTCTTTATGTTACATTTGCATTTGGATTATTTTTGTTGAAATGTATTGCAATATTTAGCTCCTAAACGCTTTTTCAGTACAGCATATCTGACTTTTTTCCAATGTTTTTTAAATGTTTTTTTCATTACTTATAACTTTTTTAATATTTATTAATAAATTTTTATTCATAATTTATATTAATAAAGATATATGCTTTTGCTTGACTACCTTTAATATCTGGTTTTTTAATAGAAAAAAATTGTTTACAATATTTTCATTTTTATGAAAACATTTATGAAAACATATATCATAATTAAATTGTTGTATACCCAAGTGTGTTGTTTTCGTAGTATGGCGGTTAAGAATTAATATTAATTCTTTTTTATACGAGTTATTTTGGTTCCTTGAAATTAATTAGTATTTTTTAATTAACATAAATTATGTAAATGGGTAAATTTTATAGATCCAGCATTAGTAGTAAATTGTGTTACAGATTTTGGTGTCAGTTTCAAAGGGTTAAAGAACTTATTTATTTCGCAATGAAAATTATTATTGACAATCATGTTTGTAATTTCAAAAGGTTGCAATCGATTGAATCATAAACGCGCCGATGTTATTATTATTATCGTGTGCCCTTGACTGTGTATTTTCCGTAGTCACGTGCTAACTCGATAGAAATAACAGATGTTGCCCAAACATAATTATGTCTCATTACACCGAATCATATTGACGTGATACCAAACATTGGTCACCGGCGCGATCAATGCGTTATTAGCGCAACGCAAGGCTTTGATCGCTGATCCGAATTGTATCGTTGACACAGACAGCAGGCAAACTATTATCGATAAACACGACCTTTTCCCAGAAACTAAATTCGTAATTCAAGAACAAGCATATAGTTACAGTAATATTGCATCGCAAGAACAATGCACAAAGCATAGACTAGTACAAAGAGAGAGAAAAAAATTAAACGTGACTCTTTGACCGAATCGATAGTTCTATGATGTTAACTCGGTATAATATTCTGATTTATGAAATCATCATCATAACCTGATATAGTGTGTTCGATACTTCAAATGCCTTGCGAGACATATGGATCATTAACGGTATTTTCCCACAATCAATGTTATATTTATAGCAGAGGAAAAATGAAAAAAAAAAAAGAATAGAGAAGGAAATTAGAAACTGCATTCCAATCAGATGCTTCGTATAAAGGACGATCGTGGTTGGTGTTGAAAGTGCAAGAGGGTAACCGGTGTGTACTGATCAGGTTTGCTCGTAGGTACCGGCACAGGGCAACCGGTTAACGGAGCACTACCGTCGTTACCGTCGCCAACGATGCCCAATTTTAACATGGCCGCTCAAACGCCGAACGGCCAGCCAGCAGGCTCGGATCCAGGTGTCTACACCAACGGAATACCGCAGACTTATGCGGGACGTGAGTATCAACTCAGGCGCAGCGTGCCGCCCCTGCGCAATACCCGGCCAATCGGCAACAGACTTTATTATTCCACGGGGATGTAAATAACTTCGCGCAGGCCAAGTATCATGCCAAGTACGCCGGGCGGTACTCGCACGTCATACTCTTCCGTACTTCAGTGAGGAAGCGCCGTTACATTCGTTGGCGTTTATTTGCGAGAAGAGCTGAAATTAATGACGACAGGGGGTCCATGTGCGGAAGACTTAGCAATGCGGGGCTTCACTGACTCTTGCTAAGCGCGAAATTTATGTTTACACAAGAGTGACTCAATTCAAGTAATGAACAATTAAACTTGTAGCAAGTAAATATGTAAGTATCAGTAAATAGATATTCATTGAGGTCTTTTCTTTTTACATTCGTTTTACGATTATTCTCAAGGTCTTTCAGACTGGACTCTTTATGTTCGATGTTCAACAAGACGCATCAGAAAATTAACGATAAAAATAGTCGTCCGAATATTGATTAAGTTAAACTGTATAACATTGATTTTTAAAACATTATTTAAATCGGGACTTTGCCTCTGCAAGAGCAATGAATTTCACGACGTATAATCATTCTTATAGTCAATCCTTCATTAGTCTTCGTCCTTTATTGCCATTCGGGTACTTATTACAAGTATATAGTCGAGTATATAGTCGGTGGAAATATCGAGCGATATTGATTGGCCTACTGGGTATTGCGACAGGGGCCTCTAGACTAGGCCCCTCTCCCCGATAAGAGCTGAGCTTACTGAAGTGTAGATGCCCTCCATCTGTCCATTCCAGCGCAGGGGTTGGCCAACGGGGAGGCGGCACTTCAGCATGCCGCCGCGTATCCTGGAATGCAGGCTTATGCTGGAGTGGCCGGTAAGTGTTTCCCCAGCTTCAATTTTTATCTCTACGGCTTGTCAAGGTGCTGTCTACCCTGTCCGTGTCTTCCGTACAATTGATTGTAGCGCGTTTTCGTCCATCCAGCTCCACCCAAGCAGACTCACGGGAATTATCGAAGTAAAAGTAGATGCAACGTGAGACGGACATACGTTTGTCCATCGTTCGTCTCCGTAGAGTTTATTTTGAATCGAATAAATAATTTTTTATATCCGATGATACTTATCATTTAATGTCAATCGATTGTAAATTACTGCACAAATGTATCATAAAAAATTATATTCAACTTTGTTTACATTGGTATTCATAAGATAAATTATTATAAATATAAAATAGATTTTTTTATATATATTATTCTTTACGAACGGAATTATAACGACAGATCGCAAGTTCTTTCTCCAAACTTAAAATGAATGTGTAATTTAGCGTCGTTTCATAATCTCGTATTATCGTAACGTTTTGCATTATCGCGACGTTCGCGGCATCAGTTTTAGCACGCGCTAGATAACACTTTGAATACTCATCTCGCCCGGATGTTGCCTATCGCGATCTTGAGCGGGTCGAAAAACGTGCGTGTGGCCGTGAGATGGAAATTGTCTGTATGTAAAGGGAAAAAGTGCAGAGAACGTCCAACGTTTACGTGCTTTTATCCGGGCGCCGTCGGAGCACTTACCTACGAAAAAATTCGATTTCGCTGATCGCGTTGCTGGTTGTTTGCATGCAACTATGGTCGCATGCGTATATATACACACACACCGTACACGTCATACATGATCGTGTGCGCGTCAACGTTTCGTTCTATACTGCTTCTGCTGTGGTGCTACGATGTACTTCGATGTCCTTCTAAACGTACTTCGTGTACATATTATATTGTAGTTTTTAAACGTTTACACGTCTCCTCTCGTGCATGCTCCCTCACCAACGCCAATGGCGAATTATTCGCCGTCGACCGTCGACGTTGTTGTAGCGTCAAAGTGCAGCGCATTGGTGCAAATTATGATCCGATAAAGCCTGGCACAAAATGGATGATCTCGTTTCACGGATAATCAGCGCCTCGATGGACCTATACTTCTATTACATTCCAATCACTCTCAGTAACGGGAGGAAGGGAAGGGCGTTTAACAAATTCCGCGTTTATGCCATTCGATCGGATATCGTTGTCCGCTTATCGAAAGTACAATCGCGAATAATGAAAAGAAAGGGGATATCATTTATTCTCATCCGTGTCAGCGATCAATCTGCCTTCGTGTCTCTCAATGTATCTCCAGCGTATCGGCGGAAATTCAACAAATTCGAGTCATAACAAACGTATAGATCACGTACTGGGAGCGCGCGAGCACCGTCGGTTCGTATTTACCGAGGACTCAAAAGCGGTATATTTTTTTCTATGTATTTTCGGCCAGAGTACACATACGCCATCGAGATCAGCGAGTGGAAAAAAAGCAATCCCGGAATAACGGCGTACCTCTATCTGAGCGTGACGCGGCCCCAACGTATGATGGCGTATTTATTTCATACGCCAAACGTTGATCCATCGCGCACCGGGGGGGCCTCGGGTAACGTCAATCGGAATATATTAAAGCGATGTTTGCACGGAAATAATTAATTCCGGGGCGAAAATTCGCCTCTGCCGATCTGAGAGCGTAACCCGCGCGCACGCTCCGCCTATCCGTCACAAACAGGTATCAATCACGAGCATTTTAAATATTTATCAAGCTATAATTAATAACGACGTACTTGCTTTCTACGTCGCGTGTAGCGAACGGTGGTAGTGCTGGGCTTGAGCGTTTATACCGAGGTCCAAATTTACAGACTAACCAATTGTCATCAAACGTACAGAGATCGCATTGCGAATTAAAATATAACTGACACTTCTGTTTAATGTGAAATATTTCGCATTTCGATTCTCGTTGATCAGAAGTGATATTGATACCTATTGATCCTACGGCCGTTTTTTTTTTCTCCAATTTTGTTAAATATTGTATTACGGCAAATTTTATTAAACGCTTTTAAATAAAATTTTGTTATCTTAGAATTTCATTACATCGAATAATCGTTAATGTATTGACGGTGTCAACATTAATACGAGACGTATTATAAAATCTCATAGTAACAAAAAGCTTGTTATAATGAGATCTCCCGTCGATTCGTTGTAATATGATATTAAGCAAACGCTTTTACGATAATGTCTCTCCAATTTCAGAACTTTATTCTGTACGAATCGTATGTCCTCTCTGCGAAATCTTCCGTTTTAACGTTGTTTGTCTCGGGTTGTTCCTTTCTCGATTTCTTAAATATTTAATTTAGCAAATTGCAACGGGATATTCTGTATAGTTGTGCCTAGACTTTTGCTACATCAATGCGCTAAGAAGGTCTCTCGTATCTCATTTTAATGAGGCACGTCGTTTCAAGAATCGGCTTTGAAGAAATATCTAGTGTCGGCTAATGACGCACTACGGATACAACGCTGCATTTTCGCAGGCTGCGACGGTTTCGCGTACAAAAGTATCGTGTTAAAAGTCGCGCGGTATGGTGAGAACGTTGAGAGACGAATACCCTTGTCGACAGAAACGCCGTGATGAATGCCGGTTGGAATCGTCTGTACGAGACGAGCTTTCGTATCAGTGAGTCGCTTCTACACCGCTCGCTTTTACAGGGCAAACAGGCCACTCGGCTAGAAGCACGATTTCCATATTTCGCATTAACGATAAGATTATGCGGGATCTTCCAGAAATAACAGTTTTGCAGAGAAAATTTTGCTGGAGATCAGCATTTGTTATATTCATCAGCATTTCTCCTATCTCGAACGTACACTTGATAATCACATCTAGAGAGAGAGATAACTTTTTTGAATAAATAATAAAATTGACTTGAATTGGATAGATGTTATCTAAATTAAAGTTCAAAAAGCTTAATTCTCGAGAGACTTGCCATTCCAAAGCGATCACAGAATCTGTCATTAATATCGAGTACTGGAATAACTCGCATAATTCGAATTGCATCTCGTGCTCCCCAGAAAGACGCAGAAAATGTGTCTTCGCGTTCTTTACGTTTAATATCCTCTTAATGTTGATGCTTTAACCTTTTCCCCTCGCGACGAATCTTCGGCAAATCGCAAGAATAAATGGTCGCGTCCGATTTACGTGTCCCTGCTTCTGAAACGCACGGTCATAAATTACGCCATTGTAATCTGTCTAGCGATAGCAGCGCAATTTCTGTTGAATCTGTTGACGTTTATTGGACTGTTCGGCTTTTATTACTGTCATCGTCCATTATGTATGCGCTATCGCTGCATTGAATTACGACGCTTATATTCGTTCGGCGGTTGCCGCCGGTTTCGCGCTGTCCCTGGCTCTTACTGTTGACGGCCGACAGCGGATATCGCAATACGGAAAAGGACAAAAAAAGAGGGTTTATGTGGGGAACGGATAGGCAATGGCACGCACAGATCTAGATGTGGACAGTTCATGATGTACTTGTTATTTGTTATTGTCGCAGCTTACCCCGCCGTCTACGGCCAGTTTCCTCAGGCTATTCCTCAGCCGATGACCGCGGTGGCACCCACGCAGAGGGAAGGTAAGTACAACACGCTCTCATCAACGTCTAACTGTTGACTGTAAACACGAACGTCTGTAGACCTGAGATTGTAGTTCCACATCCCGTACACACGTCCAGACACGAATTATCCATCGTCGGCGCTCAACGAGGTGCAAGAGTTTCGACTTCTCTTAACGCCGCTGCCACCGCAGCTGACCGTACCGCGTAATTGCACATCTCGCATAACGATATCGCTTCGATTATGCGAAAAAAAATGACGAGTAAGAGATACCTGAGTAAATCGATCTAGATCTTTTGTGTTTTTTCCGTTCAGTTTTTCGCATTTGTCATTTTTGGTTTAACACAACAATGCTCGATTCTATAGTTTCATCAATTCGAACGTCGTAAGTATTTGATAGGTTTTCTTTTCATCGAAAGAGGTTCATTGCTTCAAAGACGGATGTTTCAATTCGATAGTTCGATAGTTTAATTACTAATTTCCATAGCATGAAATTGCATGAAAATGCAATTACTTAGAAAATCACCAGTCGGAATAAAAGAAAGAACGCGATCAGTCAAAGAGACAGCCATGTCTCGCCTCTCAAATATATCGGTGCGGACTAGTCATTTACTACGCCATCTTTTGCGGAAAAGTACTGAAGGAGAGCCGATGGCAGGGAAAAAGTCGACCAGGCAAGTCCGGGTTTAGAAGAGGGGTTAGAAGAGGGCTGAGCGAGCCAACGCCTAATTGCAATTAACAACTCGCCATTATTAGAATATACGACGCCTCGCAATGAGATAATGCAAATAAAACGAAAGTTTTAATTACTTTGCCGCTACGCCCGCCGGCGATCCGTTGTTACATCGCAGGATAATGGAAAGTTTACCGCGACAGCGCTACCCCGCCTCCGTTTTATCCGGCCTCAACCCTCTGCTCCGACCGCTATGTCCGCCCCTTCTCGCTCGTCTCTACTCGTTCCTATTTTCATTCCGCCTGATCTTTTCGTCTCGTCGATGCGTTCTGACATTTTCCCATGCGTCGGAACTAAATCGTAAGCGGTATACGAGATGAGAGTAAGAGAAATCTCTAATCGAATTTATTTCCCGTACGTGATGACAAATATCTCGCGTATTTATCAACGCGATTTTTCTCACTTCTTTTCTAATAAAAAATTATTAATAACTTTATTTCCCGACGGGATAAATTTTATGAGATAAAATCACCTATGACACTCTATTCGCTTCTCGTCAAACAATCTAAAATATTAATTGTTTTAGAATTGTTTATTATTAAAGAATTGTATTATATCGTATGGTGTATATATCTCACATTTGTTTGTTTTTTATATATATTTGAACAATCTACATAGTTGAAATGACAAATATATTTCATATCTGTTCTCATTTTTCTCTGTGTGTAAGTGTAAAATACACTGTCAAGAACACAAATAGTTGCCAAAGTTTTTTTTCCAAAAGAGAGCAACGTTTATCATATTGCTGACTTCTTGGAAACTTTTGTGTTAGATACAAGTTTTGTAAAAATAAAGAAAACGTGTGTGTGCAGACACTTTATCTTTTGGAGAAACTTATGTTAGATGTCAAAGTCGTTAGGCGTGCCGCAATATCGGACGGAACCCAAGGGAGCTGAAGGGGAATCGACGTTATTGTCATCATTGCATGACAGTGGTATCGATCTATTATTGACTGTCGCTTCGCGAGTTTACCCTTGCTCCGTGTTACTTTAAGCTCCTTGATCGTTGTTCTGGGTGTTCTACGTCTTACACGATGTTTTTCGGTGTTCGTATATACATTTCTTCTCTCTGACCATGACTGTGTCATAATATTTTTAATATTTTATGCGGATAGCTCTCCTCTTCCTTCTTTTATCTTTTTTTTTTCTTTACGTCAACGTATCTCGGATGTTCGTCGTTAATTCGGTGTTTCACCGTTGCACTCGATGTCAATGGCTGTTCTCGGTGTTGCGCTGTCGACCAATGTTGGTTGTTGCTTCGCTACGAGACGGTGATACGTGCATTGCGAGATTTTGTAATCTCTGTACGAGAGAGAAATCGACACGAATCCATTTCGCGATCGGCAACACCGTCATTCGCGAAAATAAATATCGTTATTATACAGTTCAGTCATGTAAGCAAAATAATTCAACTTTGCATAGAAAAACTCAAATTCGTGTAATTTTAAAAATAAAAGTAATATTTAGATTGTTAAAAAAATGATTCTTCTGCATATAAATTTTGTGTATATATTCTAAAAAAAATAGATACAAAGTTGCATAATATTTTAGTTATATTAAAATTATACACTGTTAAATTTAGCAGATGTTTTATTGTACGAAGAGAGATGGATTTGCGAATTTTAAATATTTTGATGTTTTACGCAGCGCGTTCCGCTATTACTTTTCGACAGAAGTAGACATAGAAGTAGACAAGGTAGTCGTTCTCATTAAATTCGCGTGCACGTACCGCGTGTGTGCCAATTAGAGAGGCGAAAACCAATTTCAGGATCAACGATCGTGCGCGCGGCACGACGACGGGCTTTAATTTATGGCTCGTTCTTCGTGATTTCGTCGTCCACCGCAATTCCCCTCCGTACTCTCCCTAGTCGGAACCGGAAACCCGTCGACACTCGTGCTAATTTGGGTTTCGCGTGACAGCCACGATCGAGTTATTACCAGGACGAAGTCGTTTCGCGTAAGAGAGGGAGAGTTTGTCACTCTTTGCGTAAACCGCAAAACAAGTTTGTGATTTCTCGAGGCACTAAGTACCCAACAACATTAATTTATAATTGACGGAAAAGTTTGTATTAAATCGACGATTTGTTTCGGAATATCACTCTTTTTATTTTAAATTGCAGATCGTTGTACGAACAACTTTTCAATCCGCGAATGAATTACTTTACAAATTTCGATAGTATGGATTACACATCTATCAGAAATGCATATAAAGTAATGCTCAAGGATAGGAAAGTTTTATCCTTTTGTGAATCAAGTTTTGTGACTCGAACTTTTGCAAATGTTGATCGCGGTGTGTTATTTGCGACAACTGCAATTAAAGTTTTACTCTCGGACAATCGATGAAAATCACTTCCGAATCAGATGAAAATATCCTCGTAAAACCGTCGTAAAATTTTGTCTGTGTCGCATTAATTCTTAAACTTTGCCGGAATTTGCGATGATAATCTTATCGACCAGCAAATATGTTCAACGAGTCATGCGATATTATCGTGAACATACCGGAAGTCGTAATTGGATTGAAAATAGACAATTATACTCTGCGATGATTCGACTAGCATATTCCCACGGATTCCCGGAGGAATCTTTCCGCAAAAGATCTTTCGGGTAGAGGGGAACAGGTCGCGATGAGTAGCACCCTAAAAGTTGAGTAGCAGTCATCTCATTACTTAAATGCGTCCGTTAGTCGAGAGAAGCTCTGGCCAAGAGAGCAGAAGTTTCCACGGTCATAATCACCGCTAATTGACGTCGGAGTTATAAAGTTCAGTGAAATTAGCTAAATCCTTATTTGGACTGCCGTTGTGTTCGGATAGTCTTCCCTCCCTCTTCGCCTCTACTCTCGGGATCTTCTTCACCGGTCTAAATTAAACCTCGATGTTTTTGACATTTTAACACCGGAAGTCGAAAAAGAGACCTACTTAAGCGATCGGAGAAGAAAGAGTAGGATAATCAATTGTGCAAAAATGCATAAAATTACGAATAAGATATGAAAGTACGGAATGTAAAATTATAAATGTAATTTTAAAATCTAGGTCGTGACTCATGATCTTTTACAATAATTATATTACATTCGTACATCATTAACATTTGCATTAATTTTATTTATAATAATTAATCTGTAATATAATATAAATAAAAGAAGAGGATGTGTGCGTAAGAGAGTTTTTGCGCAGGGTGACGGCAAATTTGTATCATTTAAAGTATTCATACAGAAAAAATATAGGGCGACGGATTATCGTGTCTGGCAAAAATACGGGAGTATCGCACCATCGTAATCAGTGTGTCGCCACTATCATCATCACCATCCATATCCATTCACTCATTTCAGCATCCATCACCTCATATGTCATTGTGTTGTAAATCCCAGTGTTGTGTGTGTATATTTGAAAGTATAAATACTCAACGTTATTTGAACCGGGAGATTTCTATTAATAATCATGAGTGAAACAATGCTCATGACTTTCTAATCGTTTTGCTCTCAACATTCGGTCATTTTCATACCATTTTCTCGCAGTCATTTGCTCGCAGTCTAATTTAACTTCTCGCTTGATTCATGCTCACGTCATTTTGCATCATTCGTGGGTGACAAAATCATGTTATATGTCATCATCATTTCGCACTCGGACGGACGAGAGAAATCGGTATTGTCGTCAAGAGTCTGCCGCAGATTCATCTTCATTCATCAAAGAAAAAGAAAGACGACACCGACAAGAAAAAAGTAATCAGAAAGAAAAGTACCCGCTGGCGACCTCGCTAACGGGTTGAAGCTCTCGCGTGGAATCATTTATATTTGCGAAGAACAAAACTCATCCAGAACTAACATTCTAACTTGAGTATTATACTTCAAGTTTAGATGTTTAGATGTGCTCTGATTTATATGGTAGGATGCTCTATCTCAGGACCCGAGGGCTGCAACCTGTTCATCTACCACCTGCCCCAGGAGTTCGGTGACGGCGAGCTCATGCAGATGTTCCTCCCGTTTGGCAACGTCATCTCATCCAAAGTTTTCATCGACCGGGCGACCAACCAGAGTAAATGCTTTGGTAAGTGCGACGGTAACTGCGGACAAATTTCAGAACGACTAGCAACAACGAAGGATGCGTCTATCTGACTCAATCCTTACAACTATTATACAAGGTAGGACGAAGAACGTCAACATATATCGTCAAACAACGGAAGTGAAATATGAAATCATACCTAAATTTTTAATATCACTCGTTTTTTATATTGTACAATTATACGATTTAAAACATTTTTTTATTTGTATTGAAAGCTATCGGAAAAAATATTATTAGAAACAATGCAATATCATTCTCTCACAAAAATTTTTCAATATATTTTTATTTTAAATCGTATAATTTATTAAAAACGTAAAAATATAATCATGACAAACGTGAACATGTCTGTGATTATTATTATGACTTTCGATCAGTCACATACTACAGTGTTTTAAATGACTTTACACGTTTCTAATCAGAGAGTGGTGGTTTAATCATGGAAATTTAATTCGTCTCGTCCGTATTAGCGGATGAACTGAATATGAATGTCGTTTCAATGGAGCCAGAATCAAACTGCGCAGTTCTTTTTTAGAGACTATGCAGAGAGGACCGGAACAGAGAATGCGGATAAAAGCCGCTGGCGTTCCTTTGATTAATCGTATCCGAGAGTATGAGGATACAGATAATTGGACGATTCCATTCGTGTCCGTTCGGTCCTTGGTCTTCACATTCGTCCATGTGCAATTCATACGTTTGCGTCCGTGTATTTTGTCTCTTGTTTCAGAACTCGCATTCCCTCCCAAAAAAAAGGTATAAGGCTCTCAATGACACGTCATAATTATGCCCGCAGTGGGAAAAAAATATGTAAACGTTTGTATTCCTTTAAAGGCATGTTCTTCGTCGCGATCAATTTAACGAAAAAAACTCTTTGATGCTACAATTTCTGTCGAAAATTCGCTATATAATTATAACCATTGCGATTAGGATAAAATTTGTGTCTATATAAATATTTTTTTTAATGTATTATGCAGTGAAAACTCGATATATCTTGATTCTTGTTCACAAACTTTCCGGAGACTAATCGGGATTGAAATAATCAGAGTGCTTGTTGGTCCTAAAATAAAAGTAATTTGTGAAGCAAAGAAGGCTGGGCGGAAGATGAAGAAACTCGCGGTTTAGATTACTATGATGTCGAAACTAAAATGGGATCAACTTTAATGATCAAAATTGGCTTAAACCGAGAAAGTCGTGATGATCTTTTGGGAAAACGGTGTCTCTGAAGGTCTTCGTTATCGTGGATCTACCCTTCCAGAATAATATCCAGTTCATGAACAAAAACTTTTTATTCTTCACGGAAGATTTGATTCGCCTAGATTGCTTTAATTGCCAAATAATCAATGCTCCTCAAAATATAATAATTATTTATAAAAATGCTAAACCTATACTTTTCCTTATCATATATAAATATATTTCCCTGACTATGAATACCATTATGATAAAACTGAATTATTATTTTGATGTATTATATTTAGTATTGTACTGCATTTAATAATAATTAAAAGCTTGTGTCATACAAATTGTATTTGGCATCTCTTCTGGCAATTATATACATCAATAAATGAAGATTACATTTTCATATGATCGAAAGAAGATTTTCATGAGGGATGAAAAATCTGTTATACATTGCAGAATTCAACGTTCGGTATTTTCAGGTTTCGTGTCGTTCGATAATCCAGCGAGCGCGCATGCAGCGATCCAAGCGATGAACGGCTTCCAGATAGGGATGAAACGATTAAAAGTCCAATTGAAGAGGCCCAAGGACGCCAGCCGGCCATACTAACCCACGTCCTAGCCTAGAAAATCTGGACGAGTCGCGCCCTATGTCGTAACTAACAGAGTAAGTTTTTTCTTGCAAAAAAGAAGACATTTTTTGCGTTCGTATGAGGTATTAAACATTTTTCTCTTAGTTGCGATAAAATTATTAATTTTAAAATAGCAATATCGACGTAAAGTCTATATATAGTTCTTTAAGCATTATTAATTAGTAAACATGGTAAATAATTCTATTAAGCATTCCTATCTCAGAAATTACACAATATCGTCGCTTTGAATTGCAGATGTCGTCCGAGAACGTGAACTCGATGGACGCTCGACGATCAGGAGTGATGAGTTGAATCACCGTTACAACGCTCTCCGCCGTAACAACTTAGTATACTAGCTAGTTAATTCATTAGAGGATAAAAATTTAGAAGTCAGTAGGACAGCAACGGCTTCAACATCGTTGAAGTTCGTGCGGCGGCGGCGGCGACGGCGAAGAGGCTGAAACGAATGCGATGAAGGATGTTCTGCGCTGAACCCAGTCCGAGAAGAAGAGTTAAAGAGAGAAGAGGACGAGACACGCTGAGACGACGTTTCCCAGATGTTCAGATAATCGGAATATAACATCGATATACAACATCGGCTTTCCCCTGTCTCCTTTTCGTCCAATCCCACACTACTATAAATCTGCATGTTTCTTTCTGTCCTCCGCGAGTCTAGCCTCTGGTCCCTACTGCCAGGTGAGAAATTACGTTTGAACTCGAGGACGAGGGCGCGAATGGACATGAGCGTGCAGCGAAACCTGTCGCGAACATTTCGAGGATCCGGAGAGATCTACCAGAAACACTGGAAATATTAAAACCGATCATGTCGTCCGGATACATGGCGACACCGTTATAGTTACACGCGCGAGTCACGACATCGCGCCGCGATGATCGTCCAGCCGACATCAAATCGACAATAGCTAAATCACGAAATATCCCGTCGATAAAACGTCCCTAGGAGTCTCGTCGTGTTCGTTGCCAGTCCGCCGATGTGCGATGCAAAGCGCGGAAAAGATGTCATGACAGAGGAAAATTTGCCCAACTCGTACATCCGGACAGATTGATCCTCGACGAGGACCCTCGACAAGGCCGGATCGTCGGCCATATCCGTCGGCAGGACAGAACAGCTCCGACGATTGTCGTAGTACGAGAGACTGGCGAATCTTCTGTACTCGTATGCAGCGAACGATTTAGTAGTCGCGATGAAGATCCCGCGCGACGACGACGACGGGACGGATAAATAATCCCCGCGCGACTGATGAAAGTAGGATAAAATGCAGGCTCGTCCCAAAGACGCGGACGAGGTCCGATATCTCTCTCCCAAAAAGACAAATGTCAATCATACGCTATACAGGGTGCTCGTCTGACGAAACGCGTCTGAAAACTTTGAAAAAAAGAAAACGAAAAAAAAATACAAAAAAAAAAGAAAAATAGCAGCGAACATGGGCTCAGCGCCGGTCCGACATCCCAGCCGGATATCGGGTTCTCCTTAACGTTTAAGGTTTAAACACGTACGACGCGCTGTAGATTTTATATATTGCAGATAGAGGAGTGAGAGAGTGAAAGAGAGAAAGAGAGAGAGAGAGAGAGAGAAAGAGAGTGTGCGTGAAGAAGAGGAGTTTGCGCGCGTCGTGCTGCGCGTCGAGGAGGAAGCGAGAAAATCTTGTCCTTCTCGCACACGTTCGCACGATGCTCATCCTCCGCGATTAATAGCTCTTATTACTATGATTATGGTGATTATCATTGTAATTATCGCTAAGTAAGTGACGCGCGAGTTTCCGGCCGAAAGTATAATCTACTCCGTTGTGGTTCCTGCGTGAACATCGAGAGAGGAATCGCGTGTGAGGGCGCGCGATTGCCCTACCTGTCTCGCCATCGATCCCGCGGCTCGGTCCGATTTATGGATCGACTTTGCCTGATCGGTTAAGCATCGCTCGAGAAATGTCAGCCAGGCTGTGATTGTCCAGATGATGACGCCAATGATAGTCCTCTTTAAGTTTTTATTAGTAATGACGCTACCTTCTGTTGTTGTTGAAATAGAAAAAGTAAGGAAAAACAAAGGAAAACCAAAGAAAATGATCTAAAGATGGTAACGTTATGTAAAATGCAATATTTATCTTAGAATCGCTTATCTTTCGTTCGTCTTTTTTTAGACTGCGATACAGAAACAAACAGTGTTAGAGAATAATATTTTTTATTATTTCTTAGTTCGATTATTTCTTAAGTATAAAAAGAATTGAGTTTAGAATGTATTATGGGGTCTGATTACCGTGCAATGATTTCATTGACTATGGCCGGTTAGTTCTTATTTTAAGACCGTCTTAAGTAATGTCTGAAGAGCTAATGACTCTCTGATTGATTTATCACAAATTTTAAGACTGTATTTAAGGCAATCTTAAACATGAGAATCGACTATGAATACCGGTTTATATGCTTTATTCGACGTTGGCCGGGACTCTAAAAATGATAGATTTGAACGTATGTATCTTTTCGAGAGAAGAGGACCGCGTGCTGCCGGATGCAAGCTCGGTATGCCCAATCGATCAATCATGTGTGTTCATGCGGAATTCCTGTGACTGAAATAGACAAAACATTGAACATTTCGCGTGCGATGCCCGGTCGGATATGCAGAGAATCTTGAGCGAGTTTGCGAAAGAAAGCCAAAGAACAGAAAAAAGGAGGAGCGAGGGAGGGGAAGATGGGAGAAATAGGGGATGAAATACAGAATATATAAAATACGCATAGGGTAGGTGATAGGGTAAGCGAGTGATGAAGCGAAGAGGGAAAACTCTGATCTAGTGGAAATAATCATCCAAAGTACCATCATACACACACACACACACACACACACACACACGCGCGCGCGCGCGCATATATATATATACACACATATATATATATATGATAAATTTTAAATATTATATATATCTATATATATATATATATATATATATATATATATATATATATATATAATATATATATGTATTATATATACGTACGCATACACATACATATATGTACGTGACGTGTGTATATATATATGCGTATATATGTATCTATCGAAAAAAAGATATATGAAAATA
>Ga0157364_1002301_pt1 | contig 17621 bp, 9 predicted proteins | sample AttsexASBM2_FD_111476 | JGI IMG/M metagenome (GOLD analysis project Ga0157364, IMG submission 111476) | Fungus gardens microbial communities from leaf cutter ant in Ribeirão Preto, State of São Paulo, Brazil - Atta sexdens ASBM2 | ecosystem: Host-associated > Fungi > Mycelium > Unclassified ... | reverse complement strand
TGACAATATCTTGCCATCCGATTCCAGCGGGTCGAGGCGAAATGACGGCAACGATAGTTCCACTTGATTGTATTGATATTGTACAAATCAATAACGCGTTTATCTGGTCCGCTTGCCGTTATTTAGCAGACACAACGGTAAACGACGTGCACGAGAGGAAGATAGAGGGAAAAGCGAAACAATGTTACGAACTCGGTGAGCTAGCTGCTCGGTTATCGGTGCTCGATTCCGAGGCTGAACCGTTGCATCGAATTATCCGATAAAACGCGGCGATAGTGCGCGATTAAACGCAGTTACCAGTAGAGACGGTAGCTCCTTTCACGCGAGGCGGGCCCCTTTCGCGGGAAGAAGATGATGATGATGAAGATTCTCTCTCCCGCCGGGGGAACAGTTCGACCTACTATCACGCGCGATCGGGCGCGAAGGGAGAAGCGAGATAGAAGGCGCAGACGTCGATTACGATCGGCGGCAGCGGTGGTGGCGGCCAGCAATGGACCGGACCGTTCATCGTTCTTCCGATTAATTGCTATGTTACGTTTTAAACGGTCACGTCGCCGCTACTCGTCTTGAGTTGGCGGTGGTGATGGTGATGATGGTGGTGGTGGTGATGGTGATGGTGGTAGTGGTGGTAGCGGCGGCAACGACTACGGCGAGAAAAAGCCGGCGTATATCGCAATCACGCGAGCGTGTTGGTGCGTTGTCGGACGAGACATGCGTTCACGTGTAAATATACATCTTAACCCTCGTGATTAACCCCTTGCGGCTAGTACGGCGGTCAAAACTACTTTTCCCGGACGCGCCTTAGAAGCACTGCACGCGACGTCTCGCGTTTCCATCATGAATGGCGCGATGCGTAATCGAGAATATCTAAGTGTTAAAGTTAGTTTAGTTCGCGTTAAGAACAAATTCGATTGACGATTTAGCATTTTTAAAACTGTTACTCATCAGTAAGCCGCAAAACGGCAAAAGGATTTACTAAATTCTTTGGAATGTATCTTACTCCAAAGAATGTAGAGAAGAGAATGTCAAAATACGCATGGATCGTTATTTTGCAAATCGATGGACATCGAGGGAAAAAGCCTCTGTCTGATTACGCGTGAAGCAATAGTTTAGTATTCTATGCATCGATCTCGGGTCGGAATCAAGACACAATGGAGTATAAGAATTGGGCGTGGGATCGCGGAATGAGATAGAATAAATTCATGATAAGATAATCATTGTGTAGGGGCAATCGATCGGAAAACAGATATAGTCGAAGCATAAGAAAGATGAGTGGTCCCACGTCTACAGAAGGGCACAGTAAAGGCATTCCGATATTCCGATTGGTAATACATAAAATATCAGGAACGTTATACATTTTATTCCTTGTCCCTTCCGCCTTATTCCTATACGTTCATTGTTTCTTGGCTCACAGACTTCTTTTACATATAATCTCTCGCCGTAGGTCGTACCACGAATATCGTTAAAAAATAAGAGAGATAATATTAATTTTAACACATAGAGTCGTAATTGACGATTAAAACAATAAGATGATTAAATATCTAAATATTTTCTATTGATAGGTATTTATAAATCAACAGAATTAATCGACTAGTGCCCTCCAATTCGTCAGTGCAAATAGAAACATTGAATGGATCGATTGCACGAATCTACGAATTGATTTTGAAAACTACGGACCGTGTTTTAAAAATACGGAGCGTGCTATTATTCTCTGGTGATTTTTCTCAACAGCATTTTAGTTCAATTAACGTTCCGTCACCTCCGGATCTCCGAGCGAGTACTCTTGCGCGTGTCAGAGAGAACAAAAACACTTATAAAAATACGAAGAAAGTACCGATTTAACCGATCATCGTGTCACAACCTACTACAAGGAAATTTGTGCTAAAAAGAGACCCGACAGCACGGTTACGTGTATTAGCACAGTGCGCTCCGGTGTACACATGTACACACACACACACACACACACACACACACACACACGCACGCACGCACGCACGCACGCACGCACGCACGCACGCACACACACACACGCGCGCGCGCGCAAGTGCACGCTCTTCCGATCCCGTAAGACTAACACGCTCGCGACAAGGCTGATCAACACCATTTCTCGGTTGCTGAAGTCATTTCACTTCGCTGGACGTGGAACATCAGATGGAGTGTCGATGCGACGGTGAGTCGCGTGCGGCATTGCGTGCACGCGCGTCACGTCACGTCACGTATACTACGAACACCGTTAGCGGTGAGAAGCCCCTCCTCGTTGTCGTCTTTGACGCCGTCTTGTTGTGAGGCTTAGCGGCACCGTTGTTCGCACGGGGACGCTTGGCTCTGACCCCCTTGAGATCCCGGACCACACGTAAGAGCGAGCATCGTAAAACTAAGGCGAACGTCAATCGAATCGTTTGCGCATGACGAGCGACCAGATTAACATCGTCCATATTTCTCTCTCGTGTCACTTCGTTTCGGAATGGGACCAAATAGCTCGTCGTCAACACCACTCCCCACGCACTCTCCTCTTCTTTTTCTCCACGGTGATTCTACTGCCGTTGGGCATTCGCCGTTTTGCTCTCACTTCACACTCCACCGGGCGAGTCCGCGCGACCGCAAGCGCTCGTTGCGCTCGGGAATATCTTCGATTAGATAACGACAACCCATCACTCCTCCGCCTGCAGCAACGTACGGAAATCTTGCTGCAACTTCGATTCGTGGTAACTCCATATATCGCTGAAGTTGTCGTCTCCATTGTCGTCGTCATCAACCTCCCCGGTGAAACTCGACGACGACTTGTCTTCCTCGGCGAGACGTTCGGCGGGCGATGGCGACGAGTAGAACTTGATCTCCAGATCCCGATGACCGTTGGGCGACGTAATGATTTCGGTAGATACCTCCAGACCTTTCGGAGACGCGATGGACCCACCACCGGCATTCGGGCCCACCGCATTCGCGTTCGCTGGTGAACTTGATGGCGCGCTGCCGATGCTGTCGCCACGCCAAAGAGCTCGTTTGTGTTTCCCACTTTCAGACTGGCCCCCTCGATCGCCGATAACACCGACGTCCTTCGTCGGCGCAGTGATCTCCTCGCCATAACTGAAGTAACTCGTCGGATCGCTCCAGCTACGCCTCAACACTACACCACCGGGCCCGGCGACGGGCCCTGTGTCCCTATTGTCGTCGAACAATCTGTCGAGCGCACGTTCCTGAAGATTCGTACACGGCGATGTCAAAAACAGCGGTATTTGGCCGAAATGACTGCGACAATACTCAACACCGGACGACGACGGCGGTGGCGGTGGTGGTGGCAACGTCGTCGTCAGGAACGGCGAGTACCCGTTCCGATCGACGTCCCAAATCAAACCGGCAGGATCGCAGTATCGACATTGACACGGGCCCAAACCGTCCCCTCTGGCAACGATCTCGCAGGATTCTCCCGCGTATTCATGAACGTAACGTCGCGACAGGTTACCGTTATCGTTGGCGTGATGATGCCGGTAACCCTTGGGCGGCGCCGTGGCACGAATCGGCGCCGCGATCACGTTACGGTTGTCGTCTAACACTTTCACTTGCACATGATGCCGGTGGTGCGCGTATCGTTGCTGCCTAATGTCCGCCATCTCTGTCTGCATCGACGGCGCTCTACAGCCGCCGTAGATATTCTCACGATGGCTGACCGGTGGCCTCCGGTAGTTCCTGAGATGCGGCGTGACCGCTTCATAGATTCTTGGTTCGTAACAAGTCGGTGCGTACGATTTTACACCGATGACGCTGGATTGTTCCCCGGCTACGACACCGCAACCAGCAGGCTGTTGCCGCTGCACCTGCGACTCCTCCGGTTTAGCTGTGTCGACACCACTCGCGACAACGTTGTTCGGCGGTTTGCGATCCTTCTTTCTGCGCTTGCGAGGCTTGATGATGCGAGGCAAACTGTTCTCCGAGTTGTTCGAGCCGGAGCTCTCGTCGCTCGCGATACTCAGCGAATCGATGTTCGCGATATTCGAGGAACCAGTGTTTTCTTTTGCCGTTGCGGAAGAACAGTCGGCGTTCGTCGCCGCTGTTTTGGAATTCGAAGATACCGTCGTCGGTGATTTCTTGGCGATAGCGTCCATCGATTTTTGAGGTGCGATTCGCGATGCCGGACACCTCGTCGAGCCGTTCACGTTGCTCGTCATGGACGGGTTCGCGTTATTATTATGAACGTAATTGCCGGCGATATTGCCGCAGGATGGCGTATTAGTGATACCATTAGAATTACCACTGTTATTGCTGTTATTACTGTGCACTTTGCCACGATTGTAAAATCGTCCAGCCAGAATCAGGGGTGCGCCCTGCGTATGAATCGCCAACCTTGACAGAGGACTTTTATGTAGATGACCGCCCGGTGGCACTTGCTGCTGATCAGTGCACGTCTGCTGCTGTTGCTGCTGCTGCTGTTGTTGACCGAGCGACGGTGATGAGCGTTGATTACACCTGCGCGGACTCGACGTCATTGATATCAACGGCGCACCCGTCCAGCCGCCCGGACCGCCGTATTGCACCTGACATTGTTGCTGATCGGCCAGCCCGGGGTAACTCTGCCCTCCATTATAGCAGCCGCGCGTCTTGCCGCCGCGTACCGTTGCTGATTGTTCCTGCTTTCGGCAAACGGTCACGGGCTTGCCGTGCAGTCCGGCGCGCACGTTGGACGAGATTAGACAACTGCCGATGTAACGCTCCACTTCCAGGGCGCCCTGGGAGGCCGGGCTCATCTTACAATATCCGCGGACCGCGCCACCAATGCTATGATCGCGATAATCTTCAACAATGCGGAATAAATACGACACCTGCACTCGAGCACTATCAACTCCGTTCAGATTCTCTTCCTATTTGTCGTGACACATTACTCCATTGATCCTGATCCTTAAACGGATAAGGATAGTCACAAACTAGCCCATATTCATAATAAGCTTTGACAACGATGGCTGGAGCAATAAAGTTCGGCACAAGACCGCAACGTATTCCGTAGATCAAAAGTAGGCCGGGAAGAGAGGCGATCGCGGTGATGTGTTAAAGGAGCATAAACTTATGACCCTTCACCGAGAACGACCGAACGAGACCGCGGCCGAAACGACACTGAAGCTGGTGGTGCTGGCCGGAGCAACGTTACACCGTTCTCGGTCCTCTGCGACGTGGAGGTCTCCCTACCCGTTCTCGATGCTACCACCACCACCACCACCACGAGCATCGGACTCCCTCCCTTGCCGTCGATGGCACTATCTCCCACTCCTTACCTTCTTTCGATATGACGCCGCGCACAGCGAGTATATACAACGCGCGGCACTGTGTCGTATCCTTCCGGCAAACGACGACGCTGTCACAATTCGGCGAGAGGATCTTAGGAGAAAGCTAAGAAAGCGAGGGAGGGAGAGTGGGAACGAGACAAGTCGGAGAGCATCGTCGTTTACCCGTCGCAACGCTGACTGACAAAGATGAATTTACCTGCCTACCTGCCTGCCCGATGCTTATCCGGGTTTCATGTACCCTGACTTAGCATAAATTTCATAAACAAATCCTGGACAAAACCTGCTTTCTCCATCTCTCTTCCCCCTCCCCCTCCCCCCCCCTCTCTCTTTCTCTCTCTCTCCTCTTGTGCTTGCTGCAGCGTGAAATATGAGTGAATTTAAAACGGTAGATTACAAAGAGGGAAAGAAGAATTTTATGGCTTTCTGATCTTATTTTCAAGCGGATAAAGTTTAATCAAATTCCCATGGAATGTATAAAGTAAAAAAAATTTTGATAGATTTTCTCTTTAAATTAAAAAAATTACCAGCTTTTTATCGTGGATTATTGGATAGAAAATGTAAATTTAGAAAGAGGCAAGGAAAATGATGTAATCTCGTAGAAATATCAAAAGAGAAGCGATTAGTCCGAGTGCATTTTAACATACCATAGACCTCCGAGCAATTACATAATTCTTCAATATCAAGACTATTTTTATGTGATACAATAATGTACATCATGCGTTCCACCGATATCACCTTCACTTATACAATGAATCATAAGAGAAAAATGGAGTAACGATCATGTCGATGATTCATCGAGCGATAAGTCGCTCGTTTAAAATGCACTCCGCTTAAAATATCCGTGGTAATAACTCTTCGCATGCAAAACATCGGCTATCGAAGGACGTTTTTTATTTTACGCCAGTTTTAAATAGTTCACGTTAAACAGGTCGGACTAATAGCATGACGTAACTTCAGTTCTCAGGAAAATTACGCAACCCATGTTTTGTCGCGCAATATAGCGTTAAATAACTTAACAACATATCATTATATGTCACTTTTTTAAATATAAATAATTATCTAAAGTAGTGACTACTCTAAGTTAAAAAATGTGCAAATAAATTGTTTGCTTTAAACGAGATTCAAGTCAAATATTCGAATATTTTAAATAAAAGTGAAGTAAATTAGGCGCGTTCGGAATTTGACATATGTCACTTTCAAAACAATCGGCTATCGATTTACTGAAAATCTCGTAACTTAAGTCGTTCTCAACCCGAGGAACGAAATCGGCTATACATTCTCGGTGTCAGAGCGAACTAACCGACTACTGTCAGCCGCGAGGCAGTCGAGAGCGGAGAGAGTGCGGAAGAGAAGCATGCTAGAAAGAGAGGAGTAGGTAGGAGAACTCCAATATCTTACACCAAGGCATCCTCACATCTGGGTCACCGCTCGAAAAGTGGGTCACAAGTCATCAATCCCTCGCAGCACGCTACTCGAGTTGGATCTCTTTCCACCCACTTTCTCTTATCCGAAACGTCTGGTGCGATGCAGGGTGGTTCAATTTTTTTCTCGAAACTTTTCCATCGTTAGACGCATCAGGAAAGTATTGGTATTACATTTCCCCATTATTACACGTATTAAAAGCACCTCTCCTTCTACTGCAGCACGCATCAAAAGGAAGTTTTAGGCTTTCGCTTACCTGTTATTACTACACTTGCGGAGAAAGAAGTTCGGAACTGGCTCTCTATTATTAGATACATCAGGAAAATGTGTTTGAAACGATCGCTCTATTATTACGTACAAGTCAAAGAAAAGTCTGAAAGCACCTTTTTTCCTCCCTCTCACACAAATAGCATGTTTATTACACACGTCTGAAAAAAGTTCGTTGCCTAGCGCTTTATTATTACACTTCTCATTCAAGCGAACGCAAATGAAGTATATTGCGTGCGAAATTCCGAAAATTCCACCTTCAACTCGAATGCAAGCATTTTTCCGTTAGCTCCGAAGTAGATTAAATCTTTTTTCTTCGCTGAAATATCTTTTATCTGAAAATATATTAAAACTCTACCTAATATAAAATATATGCTATATATTTTCATTTTATTTTAAATATTATGTTCAATGAACATTTTCTATCAGCTATTACGAATATAGAAAATGTAATCATAAGTTTGTTCTCAATTTTATTCCTGATATATCAAATATATTATAAGAAATAATGTCGGAAAAATATATATTGATTTTTTTCGTGTTGCTTCAATGATAAGTGCACCTGTATAAACGAAATAGAGTCTAAAGTGGAGCTCTCTCGGCATGGTTTATTTTTAGATTAGGGTCACGGCGTTTCCTAGTGTACGATAAATTGTGTTTCTTGATCAGAGATAACAGGATTGCGATGCGATGGCGATGCGCGAGCTATCGCGCGTCCCGATCGAGGATGTGCTATTAGCGATTGTTACAAACTGATTTTGATGTCCCGTCGCGCGATCAGTCGCTCGATAGAGTAACCATCCGCGATTAACACCACCATAGATTGGCATTATTGTGAAATGTGTCGAACCATTAAACGCGACATTGTTATCACGCTAGAAACAAACAGTCGTTATAATTGTTGCCTCATTTTTATTTGCTCGGCTGGCTGATAATAACCAGATAAGTATACAACATAATAAATTTATGGTTTTTATCAAAAAAAACATACAGGTTAAAAAGCAAAGCCGTTTGTGAATTTATCATATTTCATTAATGCTAGTTTTACAATATTATAAACAGATCAATCAAACTTGTTTAAAAATGATTTTAAAAATATTCAAAAAATATGTATTATTTTAATAATCAAAGTAGATTTTTTTTTCTGCCGCAGAATACATAATATAAATAAAGAGTAAAGTCTCTGTCGATTAAAATAAATTAAAACAAAATTCTAGAAGTCAAAACATTTTTTAAATTAAAGATAAATATGATGATCTGGTTCTCGGTTAAACTAGAAAAGCTCTGACCGAAATTGAGCACCGTGACTCTCCATCACAGATATTCAGGATGAAGAAGAGACGCGGAGGCGCTTTTCTTGTCGAAGGTAAACGAAGCGCGTCGGGAAATAATGAAAAATAGACGAAGCGCGACGTGAAAGTGCGCTACAAGCGTACTTCAGAAAATCTTGGTCGATAAGTACGCTTGAATGAGCGATTCCTGAGTGAAAGCGACTACAACAATGATTTATACGCGATAAAAATCGGAAGGAAAAAAGATAGAGATATAAGATAAACTGAAATAATAAAAATAAGAATTGCTTCAGCGAACGAATTTTGATAAATAAGAGAAACATTGTTCCATTAAAAGAACAAAATCTATCATTCATATAAGATGTCTTGTCAATTCATCTTATTTATTATCTTATTTATTAAATAGTGACGAGATTAATAATAATAATAAGTAAATATTTATAAAATATTTCAAAGCAAAACCTTAAATTCATTAAACATTAAATATCTCTTAAGACATCATCTTGCAAGAAAATTCCACTCTAAATAGATGAAAGCAATGATTTTGCATAATTGTAATAGAAACGACAGTATAATGCGCACATAGATCGAAGAAGCGTTTAATAATGCTTTAACAACAGGATGATTCTCGTCGCGAGATCTCGTAACATGCGAGATATCGCGCGTGAATATACATCTTGTAAACGCGGCCGCCATCATAGATAAACATCAAACAGTTTCGACACACCGAGAAATTTATCGGATAATGGCGAGAAAAATTCGCAACTTCGCTAAAGACGGGAACAAAAACGATTCAGCGAGCCACAGTGAAACTTGTGCACGTACCGCGGAAAATGGAGTTGCTTTGATCTCGTGAAATAACTTTGATCACAGCAATATTTTCAAGCGATAATTTTTTTTTCAACAGTTTATACAGTTCGCTTACTGGAAAATACATTGTGTCGAACATAAATGGCGGGAATGTCCATTATTTCAAGTACGGAAACCTCATTTAGAAATATTGATGTTCAATGAAAGTAACTTTGTCAGTTCAAAACGATTCCAATATAATCCAATCCAATTCCAATTTCGAGCGCGATATTGACCGCAACACGCATATAGTGACTACAAATTTCTGTAAAGACCAATTTACATATAACATTTTTTTTTAATCAAGCAAAGGACTTGCAATTAATATTTTATCCAAAATCTATAATAATATTTATTTCTACATAAATTTTTTTAATATATTCATTCACATGTTAGATTTTCAAGAAATAAATGAAGATAAAAAAATTTATTTTTTTGTTATAACGGTACAGGCAGACATTTTTTTTTGTATTTTCAAATACGTTAATTGTAATAAATGTATGACTTAGCCCACTTAAGATTGGAAATTTCCAATCGACATGCTCGACCGATCATGCCGATGTGAACGCTAAGGATACAAGGCGTTCACGACCAATAGGAAACTACCAACAGAAACCGATGCTTTACCTACACGGTAATTTCTTAGTGTAATCCGAATTAGGTCCTACTCTACGTGTACAATGTCCCTTACGATAACAGTATAAATCACGAGCATCGATAATGAGAAATCCACTGTGCGCATTATGGCCGCGGCATGCACGCGGGCATCTCTGTAATGGGAATACGTAACTAACATCCCATGCCCATTACGTGTACCTGAGACCGTGGAGGTCGTTTTTCTAGATCATTACACCAGACTCCGGACGCCTGGAAAATTGAAGATTAGCGTGCACGTGAAAAATTAACGACAAAGATAGTAACCGGAGGAAGGCGGATTAATCCGTGATTTGTAAGTTGTCGATTAATGGCGATAATCTGAATAATCATTATATAATAAGACATAGCTTAAATTTATTACAAGTTATGTAATAAGACACGTGCTTAAATTTACTATAAGATAATACACTCGTTTAATAATTCCTGTCTCAAGTTATAATTTTAGGCAAATGTGGCAAGTTGAAAGGAATAATCCAATATAAATTAAATTTAATTAAGAAACAGTGAGCATCAAACTGCCGCACTCATACAACTATTTATACAAAATATTTATACAAAGATTGGAGGGCTGTAAAGACACGAGTTCGTAATTCATAGAATTAATTTTAGATACAACTTCATTTCAGATTCACGTCGAGAGGAAGAAGCCGTATCTAAAATCATCTCCACAGATTATGAGATTCACTTCCTGCGACGAAACCTTCGATCTCCACATGACTGCTCGAATGTTAAAATTACGCGCGACATGTGTGACGTGCTATTAAGAGCTTCGGCTTAAATCGACAAACGTACATAAACACGTATAAAAATAAACGTTCTCGGCTTTAAATGAAACACGCAACACCGGTAGCTACTATTGCAACTGTTGTACAATCAAATTGCAACAAAAAACAAAGAGAGCAAAAAATCGATTTTGTATCTCCGACGAAAACAAATTCCATGGCACACGTTTCCACTTTTTCTTGGATCTGTCTCCTCCGAGTCCGCCCAAAAGATTTATCATCCCCCTCTCTCCACTCTTCTCTCATTCACACCCTCTTTCCTTCTCTCAAGGATCTCTCTGTCTATCAGATGGTCTGTCGATTATTACGCCACCGCAACTATAACTTTTCCTAGAAGACATCCATTATCGTGATTGTTCGCAAGTTTACGGTCGACGCGGCGCAACTACCTAGTGAATCCTCTCAAAGAGAGGAAACGGAGAGAAAGGTAGGGCAAGCCTTATAGGGATTTCAGTTTTCATCGTCCTAGAAAGCTCTTCTCGATCGACTCCTGGCTTATAGACGTGAATAAGTAACGTATTCGCGTAAAATAATTCCATTTAATAAAATTCCATTTAATAAAATACTACATCAGATTATAAGTTCGCGTAACATTTTATTTGTTATGAAATCCAACTAATCTAATAACGCGAATAATTCTGACAAGCGTATTAAAGCATGATATTTTACTTTTATTTTCCGTCCTTGTTCATAACACGTGGAAATCAGAGATTTTATTGTCCAACAATGACAGTATTTCCGGGCAAATTTCGTCGATTTGAAAAATAATTCCAGCGAAAAATTCTTCATCGGATGCAAATCAAAGAGATTATCAACGGTGGTGGACGATCGATTCACGAAGATTACAAACAATTTTCGAAATGACATATGATATATTCATTCGCAAATCGATCAGTCGCTATGGACATAATCGACGGGGATGAATAAATTAAATAACAGCGAACGCTCATCTAATAAATATTTCCGATAATGTTCAACATTTTGGCATGTTTAATTGGACAACAGAAATGCACAGGTGACATTTCATTGATATTGTATATTCCCTATAGAAACTAAGAGGCCGTGCTTATCATGATAATGACATGATAGCGACGTATTACGCGTAAATACGTTCATGCAAATCGCACAATATTTTTAATCAATAAAATCATTTTTTATCAAGGCACTGAAACGTGGATCATAAATTAGTTGTACTACATAATATTAAAAGAGAAAAAGTATTTCAAAGAAGTAACATAAAAATTCGAGTCAATAAATCATTCTTCTGCAATTATTTTATCAAAGACTTCTACATGTTACGTCTATATATATGAAACATAGTATATAAATTACATAAAATATAAAAATATATATGATTCTTTTATATATTCAATTAAAAAAAGTATTCACGCGACATAAAATTCTAACTCGCTTGACATTTGTCTAAAGGGAATTTCAAATGTGATTTACGACATTCGCGAATTATTTCATTATTCCATTACACGCCAATCGATCGAGCGCGGTCTTTAGTGTATACCGGGTAACTTCCCCATGTGTTTAATTAAATATTTATAAAGTAAAATAACGAGTCTATCTACGGCCGGACGCAAAATCAATAAACGACAATTTATTCCGCGTTCTACTTTCGTCACGAGGACACCGATTCTCTTTGCCTAAAGATCCTGGAGGATCTCTTGGGAAGGAATATCTCTCGGCCGACTGATTGCCGAAGGCCTCCGTGCAAGTTCACGCCCAAGCACTAACGAACATGCGCTAATCGCGGCGAAATGTGCACAGAGACGAAACTGCGGATAACGCTTCACGGCGGATAAATAGCCTAAACTACGCCAGTTCCTGCGCAAACTTCGCTCCCGAAATACAGACGACCCGATATTATTTTGAACTAACGAGGGAAGCGAGATCTTCCGTAATTAGAAGAGCTGCTGACTTCACCGAAGCATCCGTAATTAAAATTTAATACTGCCATACTTAACATGCAATACACGAAAAGCTAATTATATTAATTGTATTAATTGCGTCAATATACAATTACATTAATTATCACCACATTAATCTTTGTCATCAAGTGAAGATTGATTATCAGCTTAATGGTACAAAAAAACCTTGATAGACTGCAGAGTAATTAAAAAAAAAACAAGTGTTACAAAACTTCTATAAAAAGTTTCTCTTGAAGAGAAGTAGATGTATCTTGACACAAAGATCAACATAAAATCAATGTTAACTTATCTATGTTATCACTACAATAATAAAACACAATATATTAACACATAAAAAGTAAGTGTAATATAAATAATAACATATTATAAAGATAAAAGAGAACAAATTAACTTATAATTTATTAAGAATTTGGATGTACTTATTTTGTAGCATTGATGATAGAATACGATGCAACTATACCGCGATATCGCGATTGCAATGGTCAATTAATGCTGACTGATGATAAATAGTGAACGGAGGTATGATTTTCCGGTGATCCTCGCTGACATACGTCTTCCCGGAAAGACGAAACGAGTCAGCAATCAACCAACAGAGTGTAGGCGGCATTTGGACGATCAGGATTTTCACGCGTTCGCAATATCTTATCGCCCGGCACAGCTGCAATAATCCTTCTTGACGTTTACGACACCCGCGAGAACGCGAGATTCAGCGGGAGATGATAGATCCAACTTCCTCATGGGATTAAACGCGAGTCCCTAACGAAACGCATTTTATCGCTGCAGATAGAAATAGTAACCTCGATCGGAAAATAAAGATATTGCCATCACGATAATGGATAAGAGGTATTAACCACAAATATCAAAACTATCAGATAAGACTTTACTTTAATTCACGCTTCGCTTATTTTCTTGATTAAAAGTTTTAAAATTTATATCATTTCATACTTATTTCGGAAACATTATTTAGAGGTAAATATATACAGAAAATGACAGAGTTGCAAAAGAGTCGTGATTGGAATTATAATTAAAAATGAACTCATAAGTATGTTGATTTGATAGATCCATCCACATTTTCCAAATTCGCTTGAATTTCGTGATCATTTAGCATACATGCTAATAAGATCCGAATAAATCGCTCACCGCGTATTAACAACGATGAAAATGGTGGGATTTGCGTAAAGCAAATGCAAATATTGAGTTCATTGTTTGGAGAGTACCGGGGGAAAAAAATACCGCTTTTAATTGAAATCTCTGTTTGAACAATGTGCGACAATGTGAGACATGTATCACGCATTTTGACATGGTGCGCCCGAGATAACGAGAATAACGAGGTGCTGTTACGCGACGATAAAATGTGCATCGCAATGACGCAATGCAAACAACGCGTCTTCGCTATGGTGAAATTGTTTTCCCGCGGATAAAAAATATTAGCTCGACTCAATTTTACAGGGTGAAATTTATAGATCAATCCGAAACATGCATTTCCCTTGTAAACAAATCGAATCTAATTCGATTTCTCTTCGAATTGTTAACGCTCTTTCTTTTTTACGAGAAATATTTTCTCGCAGAAGACAATAAAACATAACTATTGAGCGTCCGTTTCTATAAACAATATTTCAAATATCATCGATGTATTCGAAAATGCTTGAATAAAAAAAGAGTTACTCTCAAGCGTTACTTTCTTTTTAAAAAAATACGTAGCGTTAAAATTTGATTCGAGTCACTCTTTCTCTTTCTCTTGAAATAACTCGGGATCGTTTCTCAAAGCTCGTGTCGCGGATAATTCGTGAGAGAAAGAGCATCATGGATCGTAAGCCGCGACAAACGATGCGAAAACGAGCAAAACTATGTCGCACGCGCATTCGCCTTATTATCGATTTTCGATAAACATTGTACTATCCCCGTGCAACAACGGCGGCGGCGGCAGCAGCAGCGCATTGAGGGTGGTGTAACACACTCGAATTGCGCGCACGATTGGTGAACATTATTCCTCGGTAAAGCGCACATCCAATTCGCTTAGTGTCGAAAGTCATTTTGTCTTGTTTTTCTTCCCTTTATTTTTCCGTGTTAAAAGAGCGCGATACGAGAAAAGAAAATGAGAGGGGAGAGAAAGAGAGAAAGAAATGCACATACAAAGAGCGAAAAAGACTCGTGCGGGCTTTACTATGGTCGTTATTAAAACGCATACAGTAACGATTCACCCTTAATACGTGCACGCGGCAAATGAATGGATAAAAAAAAGAAAACGAGCCATTAACGTTTTCGCATAACCATCCACGCCCTTTTTCGTTCTCTTCCTATCTCGTGACTTTTATATTGTAATTATTCGATTTGTGCGCATCCCAAGTTAATGAAATTGCTTCATCTACCGTTATTTACGCGATATTAACTTTTCCATTTAAGAACTAACTCAAGATCGCCGTTATGACGTCAACGCTGGACATGTAATTGCAATTATGTTGCAAGCTGGACTTAACCAGATACGATAAAGCTACTGAGTAAAAAATATATTTTATTATAAAGAACGATCGTTAAAAGTTATCTTAACAATTCGAGAATGCGACACGACAGCTAAACGCACTCACGAGGATAATAATTGAATCAAATAACAAAGAAAAAGAGAGATTTCTCCATTTTACGGCATTCTCCATCAATCATTTTATTATCGTTCATTACCTCTAATCTGCGGCAAGAGATCACGTTCTTTCTGTCTTTCCAGAAAAATCTGGCGAATTTCCGAGTTTACGCTTCACGTAAGATGCACCGCCTCTCTTCTAACATGGCCTAATTCCTCGGGTTAACGATCACGCGGGCTTTTTCATTTTGCATGGGGATAACAGGTCAGGTGAGTGGGCGGAAAATTTCAAAGTTAAAAGTTCTATGAGGCGTATTTTCATCAACAATTATGGCATCACCGCGAAATATTCTGAATCCCTCGTTTTAATCAAGCAACTTTCACGACCCATAGTGAAAGGAAAAAAAAATAAAACCTCGACTTATGAACCATGAAACACCCACCCCGTCAGAATATCGCGTAAAATCTATGCCTCGAGGGGCGTTTAATATCGTGGCAGAAAGCAACGTGATACCACACTATTTATTTGATGATTATCTTAAAAATTGATTTGATATTACTTCTTTTGTAGAAATAAAATTATTAATAAATAAAACTTTAAGAAATAATATCTATTATTACCTTCATCATTCTTAACAAGTTTTTATATCAAACTTTACCATCATAGTAACGCATTTCAATTTCAAATTATTTCTTAAATGAGGTAATGTAGAGAATAGGAACAATAACCTATTCATAGAATTTTCATTTAGTACAATAATAATAAAACTTTATACATTCTATTTTAATATTATATTTAATTTATTATAATTATATTATAATTTTATTCTATTTTTTTGTTAACCTATTTTCGCTGAATTTTTAGAACTTTTGAAAGTTTTTTCGCTTCGAGTAACGTTCAAATTGCTACGTAAACTAGTGAATAATTATTTGGCTTATTTGGTAATCAGTAGATTTATTAAAATAAGATTTGCCAAAAATCGATAGATAAATTCAGAATCAAGCCCCGACATTGCAATAATTAAAATAATCAAAGAAAATCACGATAAAATCATTACATAGTCTATTAATCAGACTCTATACATATATACCGAGCTCCATACATTACTCAAATGCATGATAATTTGCCATGGATGACGAGCGCCGAAAGTGATCAGCCTCTCGTTCGGAGTTAAATTCATTTTTATGCAAGCTTCCAATATCCATTTTCGATAGACGATGAAGATACGATATTTTTCCACAGAAAGAATTTTAATATTAACTAAGTAAGGCAGATTTATTAATACTACGCGAAACTTCTCATCGGCTTTACGAAATAAGTAGACATCAATATCAAAGCGATACAGAATGCATCTGTATATTACTTTAATTCCCAATAAGTCACTAATAATTTTATCGATAATTAAGTCGATAATAATTGAGAGGATGGGCGGAATAAAAGCCTAATTACAAAAATCTTGATATTAAATATAAAAATTAAAATAACTTGCTACTTTTTTACACAAATGAGTACAAAATTAAATGAATTTATGTAATATCTTCAAGAAGTTACAATACTTTTCTACTACGATCAATAATATACTCGTATGAAAAAGTTAATTGCGAGAAAAAAAAGAGCCTAAGTAGAATTGTGTCTTTATTCCGTCCGTCCCCTTATTAATTAAAGACTAAATAGCATAAAATTATAATAAAATTATAATAAAGAGAGTAAAGTACAATTTAATATAAATTGAAGTGGCCAGCTAATTTTAACAAGCTCGCTTATCAAACCATTGAAAATTAACCGATGTTATCCGTACATTCCTATGGGACTCTTGCCGATAATAGAATGATGTTTACATATTATTGATTCGGTTACGTGCCGTTGCTGAATTTAACGTTTGACGCTAATTGGGAGGGAAGTGTATACGTAATCTCGTGGCATATGCAAATCCACGTCACTTGTACATCGTCAGTTAACAGTATCATCAAACGCTTGTTGCATATAAACTTGTTTCATATATATATATATATATATATATATATATGTATGTATATATATAAAATATATATATGCATATATAATATATATATGTACCTGTGTACGCCTACATATAGACTTTGCACTCACCCGGTAAACGAATCGCGAGAAAATAATAATAAGAAAATAATTTTCGATTCACACATGCTACAAAGATTCATACACATAATTAGCGATATTACCTTTATCCACGCTACTTGCGGAGAAAACGATCCGTTTTCGACGCGTCGAAGTTAGGATTAATATTCCGGAGTAACTTGCGGTTATTAAATATCGATACCGTGTACACGCCACGCGTAAACTACTCACCCAATACGAGGTCAATCATACGCCATCGTCATGATTAAGCCAGAGATCGTAACTTACCTGAAACAGAGATTATTGGATGACATTAATAGTAATGTTGTGGTTAAGTAATAGAATATCAGACGTTAACGCTACGAAGTTTATACATATCGTACATGACTAAATTATGCAATCATTTTGAAACTTTCAAACTTGCGTATATATATCTATTAAATATTTATATATATATATATATATATAT
>Ga0157364_1002300_pt1 | contig 17622 bp, 7 predicted proteins | sample AttsexASBM2_FD_111476 | JGI IMG/M metagenome (GOLD analysis project Ga0157364, IMG submission 111476) | Fungus gardens microbial communities from leaf cutter ant in Ribeirão Preto, State of São Paulo, Brazil - Atta sexdens ASBM2 | ecosystem: Host-associated > Fungi > Mycelium > Unclassified ... | reverse complement strand
TGATATAACTCGAAATCACCAGTTTATATTTATCTTGGTCAATTAAAATGATTAAATTCAAAATAAAACAATTTCTTCCTCAAACTTCAATCATCAAATTACTGTCTTAACTTTAAGTATTGTTTACAAAAATGACACTTGAAACGAGTCGTTCTTGTTATTAAAAGATATTATATCTCTTGAAAGCCTTAAGAACAATACAAGTTCTTTTTGGCGGATTGTAAAGTTAAGTTAGTTTTTGATAATTTTTATTTTTTATTTTTAGTATATGCAAAACCATTTTCAATAATTACAAAAAAATTTTTTTTAATATATTTATATTTTGCAGGCGATTTAATGAATACAGTGACCTTTTCTTTAATAACTTTTAACGAATTACATACCAAAAAAGAAACTGACCCCAAGTGTCCACATTAATTTCTGGCTAACATGCGAGGTGTTAACATTAACCGAGCATGATATTTATTAAGCATTATGCGTTGTTCAATTATAATTACAGTGCATTAATTACATTACATTGCACGTTGAACTTTGATCATTATTCACGAGCGCGCTGCTGTAAACACATCCTTTTTTATCGTACTATTTATAAATTTGATATCGATATTAATAATTTAAATTAAATTAATTATTTGACTATGTAACTTCTTTATCAATATTTTTTATCATTTTAATCAAATTTTAATTTATAAAGCTAGATAATCAAATTTATTGATACTTCAAACTTAATTGAAACTTTCCAAGTTTACAATCTATGTCACATACAAGTCAAATTTAATTTATTAACGAATAAGAAGAAATCATTTGTAATATTTTTTATCACCGTCTGTAATTTGATGTGTTAATTACTGATGATTTAAACATAGAAGAAAAATTTAATTTATTATTCGCAATAAATTATTTGCAGTTTTCGAAATTCTTATTAGCAGCAATATTATTAAATTACTTGTCAATTTAATATGTGATATTACTCTGTTTATGATTGCAAGATTTAAAAAAGCTTTCGGCGCGCGATTTGCAGAATTGGATATATATATATATATAAATTTATACCGATATATTTAAGCACTAATTGTAAACTTTAAAAAAAATATTTTTCTTATTGATTAATTTATCAAGCTTGATGCAAATCGATTTGGGCCCATGGTGGAATCTCCTTTCTTCAGCTTTCGAAAGAAGCATCTTGCTAATATCCGGCTGCCTGTTATCGTTCATTATATCGATTAAACCCGACACAAGGAAATAGAACGAGTTACGGGTTGACGCGATTGATGAGCACGATAGATTCTCCTCTTATTTAGGAAAAGGGAGGTGAAATTCCAGAGAGGATAGGTAACGCGTAATTGGAGAAAATCGTTTAAACAAGATACCTCCGGCGGAATTAATCGGAATGATGTGTGTACGAACTGCCCTTATTTCCCACGATGTTTCTAGGTTTGCATTATCGTAAATCCCCTCGAAGCAGCTTCACTGCCGCGCTCTTTGCTTAATCTTTATTGCACCTCGCATCGTGGCGCATATGTTGCGTGGTTCAGTCTCTTATTTTCTTCTCCGTTTTGCTCTCGGGCACATCCTTCCGTAACACGATTGTCGTAGCAGTACAGCAGAGGAAGAATGATGATAGCACTTTTTTTGCAAACCTTTTTATCTTGACGAGTCTGCTCACATTATCAAAAGTAGCAGCACCATTATATATTATTACCGTTTATATTTTCTCGGTACTTTCTTTTCTTTTACTTAATATTACTGAAAGGGTTCAACTGTATATCTCACCTTCTATATCATCTTTGACTCTTTATAGACGGACAACCTCATTTGGAGGCTCCTTTTATTTTATAATTTGCTCGTTCGATTTTTATAAAATTTGATCTATAGTATAATTTGATAATGCTTTATTTTAATCTAAGATCAAAAAGGAAAAAATTAATAATGCGAAATTCAATAAGGCGAACAGTATTTCAAAAGATTAATCTGATTATAACTGACGTAAAACTTAATTTTAAGGAATTTTTAATTGTCAAGTAATATGAAGTTTCCAGTTTGATAAGTTTTGTTCGAAAATGAGAAAAAATTAATTCAGAATAGGAAATCCAATAAGACAGATAGAATTTTCTGATTATCGTAAAATTCGGAAATTTTTAATTGCAAGATAGATATAATATCAAGTTTTCAGTTTTGCTTTATTTTAAGTACATCTGTGCTACATAAAGTACTGATTTCTAAATTGACTATCAAATTCTAATTATGAGTTCTCTAATATTAAACCCTCCTTCATTGAAGATAACTACTCGTTTGAAATTTGACATTTTAAGCTACATTGAAACTTGGTAATATCAAGAATCTCTCCTAAAGCTGAGTTTCATGATAATTAGATTTTTCTTTTTAATTTGAATTCAGATTTCTGAAACCAGAATTAAATTCAGTATCTCCGCAAATCTTCAGAAAACAAGATTTTCTTTAAGTTTTTTTGTTAAAAAGATCTCCTCAAAGGCTTAATTACTTCGAGGCTTAATTACTCATCGCCCTAAATGATTTTGAGCCGATTAACTGCTGATTTCGCAATTTTATCCCGTTTAATCCCGCAACTTTATGGCATCGCAGGGAGATAATGAATTTTTTCGTCGCCTGAAAAATTCAGCGTATGAAAATGGGAAAAGATTTTCAATCTGATTTCAAGCTTGGTGAAAATTTGATCAGAAATTTTCCGATTGGCAACTTCGATTCCATGCAATCGACTCGCAACGTGGCGACGCGACGTGTTGGAAGGATGATAGAGATGCTTGACCCTAGGGCAAAAGACGACATTCGAAAATTGAAAGGTTCAAGTTCATGGTGAAGGAAATGTTCTTGTTGTGATTTATCTGCTCGCGTTTCTTCCACGAATCGTTATGAATTATAATGCTATCTTGAATCAGCAGCCGATTCGCCGATAGTCGCGCAGATTATTATCAATAAAAATAAAAGAATTGTAAATAATTCACAAAAATTTTACATTAATAATAATTCAATTGAAGACTTTAAAGATATATTAAATGTTACTATAAAATTGCATTATGTATATATTTGACAAATATTGATTAATTTTTTTTGGAGGACGAATCTATTTTTTAAATCTTACAACTTTTCTTTGAGTAGATTTGTTAAGATTCATTATTTTATTGTATCTTTTGCCTCAAATATGACACAGTTTCATTATAATGACTTTCCTGTTTTGTAAAGGTTACAAAAATGAAAATACCCAATTTTAATTTGAATAAATAATATATATACACATATATACACATATACTGTATTGTTTAACAATTTTTTAATAATATTGTGTTAACATTTATGATCCTCCATGCAAATAAAATATTCTATCAATTATATTTGCACTTTGCATATAGTATCACAAATATTGCCTTTAAAGAAAATAAAATAAACACATAAGCTCAATTTAAGTAAATATTAATATAAATTTAAATATACAATATATACAATATTTTATTTAACAATTTTTTAAATAATATTATGTTAACTTTTATGATCCGACGCAAATAAGATATTCTTAGTTATATTAATTCAGTTATAAGTATTATATATGTATAATTTTTGACGTTGATATCTGTTTATATTTTCTCGACGTGATGCGGTAACGCATCCGAGCTCCCGAATAATTCATAGCACGTACGAGATCTCTGCCATCTTCTGGCGATTAGGTCGAGGTCAGTGATTTTCTCTCTGTGGTCGGCACTTCGCTCGTCCTCATCGGATCTGCTTCGAATTTACCGAGGTTATTAACGTCGGATGTGGTGACAACTGGGTCGAATTTTTCATTGATGAATCATGAGGCGCCGTTCGCACATTCCTCGAATTTCGAAGCTTGTCCCAGTTTCCTCTCGTTGCCTCTTTCTGTCTTTCTTTTTCTCTCGCTCGATCCTCTCCAATTTCTGTTTCACTGTCCTTCTCCATTATTTTGTCCGCGGCATCTCTAAAATACGATATCTGCAACGTCGACGATAAATTTGTACGACATTCTCTTTTTCCATGTATCTTCGTTTATTTACAATGCCTGGAGTAGTTGTGTGTGGACACGTTGTGTTGTCTGTCACGAGTAATATTGGTATCGTTCGTGAAAATGACGATTCCGCACAGATCGGATGATTAAACTATGCGGAAATCATACGCAAGTAGGTGTCGTACCTAAGGGACCAGACTGTCCGAACGTGGGAGTACTGAATGAGATTGCATTTTCAACTTTTACTGCTGAAATGATGTACATTAATATTATTTAAACTAAAATTGGAAGAATTATACTCGCTAGTATTTATCCTTATTTCTCTTATCTCCGCTTATTTAATTTTAGAAAATGCGCAAAATTTATCGTTTTCATTATTTTAACAAAGAGAAAGAGAAGTCATAAATAAATTGAAAGACAAGCAAATATCTGTATTTTTATATCGAAAAGAATGGTTCTGCTGAAGTATCTAAAAATTCAACTGAATATAGATCTGAATTTTATTAAACTGTAATTATGTACGCTCAAGCTGATTAGTAGAATGTCAAAACTTTTTGCAGCATTTCTTATCATGCTTAAATTTCCTACATAATTATTTTGATGATCCGACAAACTTATTTTCATATCCGTATCTCTAAATTTTTAAATACTTTAGTAAAATTGTTATTTCCGTGTAATGTTTCGAGAAAAGTTGATTGACAGCTATGAGAAATACGTGCGTTTTATTTAATATCCCTGGAAGCAAGTAATAACGCGAAGTCTGCGAGTAGGCGGCGCAAAAAAGTGGCTTTACTATAGCTCTTTGTGCGCGAACTGCATCACAGACTATCGGGATTATTATGTTCCGTGCTTTCTTATTTTGTTGAAACAAGAATCAATATTACATGTAAATTTCAGGCATCTTTGGCTTTTTATCTAATCATTATGATGATGACTATATTGTACATAAAGACTCGATCAGATATCCATTTATAAAATGCTCATCGATACTGCTCATGATTCACAAATATTTGACATATGATAAATGAGCTTTTTGTGCTTGCACGTAAATTACAATCGATATGGACCACATTTCGATGTTGCTTGCTTTCTTTCAGGGCTTTTTAATCCCACGTCTGGAATCCATAATAAATAGCAGTGATACATTTATGGACTCTCTACGAAGAAGTGAGGAATTAATGTTTGAAAAATTTATGTTTCCACTTAACTTCTACTACAAACTTCTACTAAACTTATATACTTCTACAGCTTAATATAACAATTTTCAAGTTGAATTTTAAAATTAAATGAAATCGATAAAACATTTCTCAAAAAAATCTTCATATGCATATTTCACAATTAAGTACATTACTGATTGTAATTATGGATTTCAAAAGCATTTTATTAAAGCTATTATTAATAAGAAAGAGCTCAAGCTTATTTTAAATTATATATATTTGAAAGCCACATCCTACATTTTTTAATTAAATCGAGGCCGCAGACAAATGTGTAATTCACAAATGAGTTAACCATGAACTTTTATTTAACTCGTGTCCTTTTACCTAATTACTTGACAAATATTCGCATTTGTAGCTTTTTCATCGAAATAGCATACCCGTATTTAAATAGACCGACAATCGTTTCGTTTGTACCTGAATTAGTGAAATATCGGCGCCATTCGCATTTTTCTGTTACCCACAAATTCCATCGCAAAGCATAGCCAGTAATTCTATCTGCGCTACGAGTTAAATTGTTCACTCAAAATTATCGATAAATAAGATAGAAGTAATTGGAGCAGCGAAGAAGCAAGAACGCCGCAATTACTGTCTAAAAATACCATCTAACGTAACAATGTTATATAAATTGACAGCTTTTATTATAGATTCGTGTTACTTTATTTATAATATTATTAATAGATACATCTCACTTTCTTCTTGCTATCTGACAATAATTTATATATACAACTTTGGCCATAAATATGAAGCATTTTAAATTTATTGTATTTACTTAAAAAAAGTCGTTAACAAAAGCTGAAGAATAATTAACAAAATGTTAAAATTGTTATAAGAATTAATATTATATATTTTTCAATAAAAAAGTTTTTAAATTTATTTTTTGTTAGAATGTTTATGTTAATTTGTGAGGATGTTTTATACTCTTAACTAAGCTTGTATTAATATAAATTTTAAATATACATAATTTTAAATATATTCATATTATTCGTGCAAGAATTTGAAAATAGGAGGATTTTCTCTCTCATCTCAGTGCTGCGAATTAAAGATGGCATCGCGCCGTCTGTAATTAGCGCTGTAATTACTCGGATAGTCGAATGGCGCGCATAATTATTGCTCCGCATAATTATTGATAAAATTCCGCCATTCACCGGTCGGACTAATCCGGTGCGGATATGAACACTTGCGTCCCTAAGATCTACGGAAATTGTTTCTGACTTGAATTAATTTAATGCCCGCACAATTTCTACCCGTTGGCGCTTTTGTAACATGTTGCAGTTTGTTGTTATTGTTTTGTTATTACTTGGAAAAGCAAGGAATACTAGAAGCCAACGTTTCCCACATCCTTCGATCTGATATTATATTGTCCTTGCTATAATTGTCTGTAATTTAATTGTGAACCAAAGCGCGTAAATATTAATTTAGTTTTGAGCAGATTTGTGTAAAATAATTTTGTTCGACTATCAAAATAGTTACCAGTTTGCAAAATTATTTTCAAATCTATATCTAACTAAACTTTAAATATTTGAGCAAAATCGTTCTTTTTGTGAAGTCTCGCTATAATTGCGGGGAAACAACAAAGTTGTAATTTCGGACAGAATTCTATTGCAAACACAATTTTCACACATGATTGCGTGTGAACATTGAACAGTTCGAATATCCAAATACACTTGTGTAAATATTCACCTAGTGACGGCACCATGAATGTAGATTTAAGGTAGATTAACAATCCGTGCAACCGACTCGGGCTCACGTTAAATGAAAGTGCAAACAAACCGGATTATTTCCACGACGATGTAACGATTACGCGTAGAAGTTCCGTTGGTAAAAGTGACGGACAGCGTGTAACTCTTCCGCTTGAAATCCGTCCGGGAAAAAAATTGCTTTAAAACCCAGCGCGCAAACCCTTACACTAATTAACATTCTTCACTAATTAACAAAACTTTAAGGAAAGATTGGCCAACTATATTGCATCTAGCGGGTAGTTGTTATCTACTTTGTGGAATTTTCAAGCGCTGCGGTTGATCGATCGTAGCAGTTACCTTCGCCGAAACGGCGTGCAACAAATGCAGTCTCTAAGAGGTAATACGTAATTGACAAACAATACCCGTATAACGCGCGCTTATGAGCACAGCACCGTCACATGTCATAGACTACAATTCCTGCGGAGCTAATGCCTTCAACCCTTTCATCCGGCCTTGTGATTTACGCGCGCTTAACGCGCACCAGTTAATTCGACGAAATCCGTATGTGTGTTGTATATGTATCCGCCACGCACGTGTAATCAATATATTAGCACTATAATATATCCACTGAGTAATTATTTCACAGCTATAATCGAGCATTCGCTGCGATCAATATATCGGCTGGGAATAATTTGCGAAACCGGCGTCACGCGAGAAGACGCCGTGATATTACGACGATCCTCCCAACCCGATTGAGATCGGTTAATCGGCGAAATATCGGTTAATCTTCCATCGCCGTAATCTCGTTCGCGTCGGTAGCATTTATTAGTTGTCCGAAAAATTATCTCGTGTGAAAAGGAAACGAGATTTAATCCGGCGTACATACGTCTGACCAAAACTGTGCTCGCACTACTTGCAATTAATTTGATGAATTCGGTTTGGTTATTCCGCGCCCCAAATTCGCGAATTCGCATTTTGCAGAACTCTCTTCCTCTTCCCGGCCCTTCGTGTTCCCTCCTGTCAGCTGACCTTATTTAACGCGAAATGAATTTAAATTAATTCGTTTGATTCGCATTCAAATGAATGGTAATTTATTTTAATTAAATGTGTCGCGCGATTATTATGACCCGCGTGTATCGGCCGTGTATAAGTTATTTTCTGGTGAATTCGCGATGAAAAATCTGCCACAGACTGATAGGCGGTCGCGATCGCAAGGAAAAGGAGATGTCGCATTGTCAGCAAGTTAATTAAACACGTTAATGAATGCTTTATTAGATCGATCTTGACAAACCACTGTATTGCTACATAATGCATCTTGCAACTGCGTGGGCGAATGAACTTTACGCTTTAGCTCGTCGGTTTTCGATATTTGGTATTTTAATTTTAACCAAACATTATGTAATCGGTGATATGTCGGGAAATTCGCAAAGAAAATGTATGATTTTATCGACATAAAAGAGTGATGATAGATATTAGGAGAAGAAAATCTATTTCCGCAAAAAGTCAAGAAAACAGAAAATCATAAAAAGTTTGTTTTTTAACATTGGATAATTCTATAAGTTTTTCAGTTTCACGTTATCGCTATTATATAGCGTACAATAATGGAAAATTCTAATCACATATATTTTATTTTAAATGGTACAACGAAACCTCATTTACTGTAATAGCATCGAATAATGAACGTAATTCGGAAATTCAGTAGAGGATTTCTGATTAATATCAGAAGTAGCAAACAGTTATTATATTATTGATATTATAACCGTTTCTATTTTTTGGTTAATATTATATTTCTAGTGAAAAAGCAGAATTCTGAAATATTTTACTCCCGTTTTAATAATTATATTGATGAAATATTTGATTTTTTAATTATATTTTTTTATTTTTTATAGTAATTTATTCGCTTGGTACGTTTTAGTGAGTGCACAGTTTGCATATTTACGTTAAATTTAACGTATTTCACGTATTCCAAACGATCGATTCAAATTTTTATTAATTTAATACAACGTAAATATTAATAAATAACACAAATATTATGTTAAAATTAAGATAAAAAATATAACATTAACACAATTTATAAGCAAATTGTGGAAACATATTTCTTCAATTTTTCAGTAAAATTTATAACATTTATTTATAAATATTAAATATTAACACTCAGATATGTTAAAAAATAAACATAAAAATTTCAATAAGAATCAGTTTTATCACAAATACAAAATATTATTTTACTGCGTAGAAAACGTAGTACTTCTAATGTTAAAGAACTAATAAAGATCCTAGAAACTCTAGGATCTGTTTTCATTCCATTATATTGTTTCCGTTATTCATTCATGCTGTCGTTTCGTCCTGAGATTTCACCTCGTACCCAAGGGTATTTCATTGCGCTTGAGGTAGTATACATGCATACGTTCTATTGTTATGTAATTGTGTGGGCGCTTTCAACCTCGATTACTCCCGCGACAACGCACATATTTTATTGAAACGCAATAACATCGGTAGCACCTGCGGTTAACCATACACGTGCCAACGGCTAAAAAGCCGTTTATACCTGAATGGAAATAACAAACGCTAAGCCTCCAGGTGCTGCAATATCGGTTTGTTAAGCGCATGATTCAATGAAACCAGAATATCATAAAGAATACGAATTATTGGTATTACTGTCTGTGTTACACAATTATCTGTATGCAGAAATTGATATTTGTTTGACCTTTACGGGAAAGCCACCTATAATGACGCTGAAACAAAGTTATATTTTGAGGCATTAAATACAATGAAAAATAATGAATTATAACAAATTTTACTCAAAAGAAAGAGGAAGAGAGAAAAATTGTAAGATTTTTAAAATAGACTCCCGCCTTCTAAAGTTTAAGGAAGAAATTATCTCATACGCAGAGATGATCGCTTTAAAATTATTTAGTATTAATATAGGATTATATTCATACAGAACTTTAATTGGCGGATTAATGTCGATTTGCATTTCATAGCATTGATTGCATCAGCTTCAATTCCTCGCGGTAACGATAACTTATTTCACAAAAGGTGAATGATATTTCAATTAATTCAAATTGTAGCTTTCCTCGTTATTTTGCAAATATGCGTTATTTGCGGATACCTATAAAAGTATAAAAAGCAAAAAGTATAAAAAGCAAAAAGTATAAAAAGCTTTTTGCACAATGCCCGCGGCGATTATAAAGGTCGATGTCTGTGTCTTCCGTCATTCATCCGCAGAATTCGCATACTTGCATACTTCTCTCATGCAATTTCATCGGTCGGTCCCCCTCCATTCGCCTTGTAAATGTTACAACTGTATATTTGCCGTCGTCATCGCGGCCACGCTTCGTGCGATGCCAAATGGCATCCTGCGGTTTACGAGCATCCCGTAAACGCGCACAACGCAAAACGCGGATCGTCAACGAGATTCTAGTGACGCCATTTCCACCGGGATTAATATGATCAAATTATAACAGCCGCGGTCTTGCTTTACTCTGCGTCTGCCTTTCATGCATCTATTAAAGTTTAGTTCTATACTGTAGAGTATAGACGATATTTTGCATGATTCTGGAAAATTATTAATGGATAGTTATTAAATGCATCGAGAATGTTTTATAGGTAAAATTGCAAAGTTGAAAAAAATTCTAATATGAAAAGAATATAAATGAATCGATAAGTGCAGAAAGAGTCTAATTTTATTTAAAAATAAAATTTTTCTTTTCATTGATTTTAAATTGCGATACATTCTGCAGTGCAAATGAAGCATTTGTTCCCAGGCTTCTAAAGGCCTAAATTAGACGTTGAAATTGATCAATATAGAAAATATACTAATCCAGAATTCGTCTCTTTTCAATATTCGAAAGAACATTGAGATAAAAATTTTTAGTAGAAAATAAACCAGTAAATTCTAATCATATCAGAATTTCTGTCATTATGATTTTTTAACATCTAGTTTCTCGACTAGAATTATACTGCATTTAATTATAAAATTCTGATTTGTTCATTTTCTACTAGAATTCTAATTACTAGAATTCCAATCAAATTCTTTTTCCAGTTCGTTAAAATATAGAAGTTTTTTTTATGAGATTTTAGAATGACTAACAATTCAGTGTGAAAGACAATCGAAAGAGATATTTTAATAGTCAATGCTTTAACACCAAGAATCAGGGATATTTCAAAAATATTATTAAATGTTATGTTTAAATTCCTAAAAATAATTTTGTTCTTTTTACTGAAATTAAAATTGAACAGGTTTTCGTTTTGATATGGTTCCACTCTTTCCTTTGTCAACAGTTCAAATGATCTGAATATATTAAATTAAAACATATTTCAATAAGATTTGCTATAAAATTATAGTACATTGCATAATGATATTACTGCGGAAATGTGACAAGCAATACGACGAAATGACTCTTCTCCTCATCAACAGGTGACTCATAGATTCGCAAGCCAACCTTTTGACGAAATTGGAACTGCGGACGATTATCGGTCTCGTTGGTGGACAGAGAGTAATGACGATGTCGACAGCTAAATTAGTCCCGCAGCCGTCAGTAGTCGATCTTCGTAAATTCATGCTATTGAAATTTCAACATCATTTTCACATATATAAAATATACATTCGGGATATATGTGCAAACGAGCGTCCGCGTTGAGGGCGGAGACTGTACGCGACCTAACTGTCGTGAGACTAATTGCATCCCCACGATAATCGTAGCCGACATCATCCTTATCTCGTTCCCATAATGTCGGAGACCAGTAGAGTTTTAATTGGAAAAAAGTAACTAACGAATGCTCGCTTCTCTTTTGCTCTTTCTCGACGACGCTGCCACCAGAATTTTCGAGGAGAATCTAAAACCACCGGAAAACTCCGGTGAGAAAGCAAACAAGACGCGTGTCCCTGAGAATTAGTTTCGTCTTTTAGTTTAGTCCATTTAGTTTTTATAAGTCACACATACTTTTTACAAGATACGTTGCATTTATATGTTACATCCTAAACGCAATTCGTAGATGTACTGAGAAAAATGTTCGATACGAATAATCAATATTTTGTTCATATGTGAATTACGAAAATTTTTTTATTTTTTTAATTAAAAGAATTGTGTTATCCTAATCAAAATTTAGTTAAATAAAATAACTAAATTTTGATTGGAACAATTGTTAAATTAAAAATTGTGTTATTCTAATTAAATTTTTATTGAAACACAATTGTTAAAATTAAAAAATAAGATAGTTTTTATAAATATTTCAAAAAAATAATGGTTATTATGTATACCAAACATTTCTCTTAAAAATCGAAATTCGTATAATAATCTAGATGAATTCACAAATCGTAATCATCAATCGCATTGAAAAACGTATTCTCTCACGTATAATGTATATTTACTCAAATTTCTTTTTTTTTTTTATCCGATACGCCATAAATCGCATTAAACGTTTTTCTAAAAAAGAAAAAAAAAGAGGCAGCATTCGCTCGACTCTGCGTTCGCTTTTCGCAGCTGTTTCCAGTTGAAACGCGATAAAAAGGAACCTGCCACCCACCATCAGTATTAACCCGCACTTTGTTGAATACCGCATCGGAGGTTGCCTACGAGGTTGCCGGGAAGCTGCCATTGTAATCCAGAGGACCTCCAGATGCGCAAAAAGTTTCGCACGCCTGACGAACGAAATCTCGGCGCGGTAGAAAAATAGACACCGAAAAAAGTATCACTCCGGATTTACATCTTCGATGTCCCGAGACAATGTCGATAACGTAACGACTTTTTTCTTTTTTGTCCTCTGCGGTTTTTTCACCTCTTTTTTTTCCTCTTATCTCTCATAAGAGCTGATAGTTCACATGCTGCTCCATCGCGTACTCGTTACTCTGTTGGCAGAATAAATATACTCAAAGCCGGATCGTCGTTCTTTGGCGTTGAAAAGCGAAAATGTTCCAACGATACATCGCATAGTCTACTGTTTTATACGTTTGTGTTTTTCAAAAGTGCTTAAAGTCAAAGTGGCGGCACAAAATCGATCTGTGAAAATTCTCTTTTTTCAATTTAATACGCGAACGGACAATGACTTTTAATGAAGCAGAAATTGAACGAGAGTGGTACTATGGCATAAAATTGGAAACCGCTGATACTCACACATACATGTGCACGACAGCTGTCATTTACATTTTACATTTTCTATCGAAAATGTAATAGGACCCTCTCCGTAGAGTATTTTTGTTAATAACATTATGTTTTTTTATGTATATATACATATATATATATATATATACATATATATATCCAAGTAATTATATTTATAGTTCTACTAAAAAAGTTGTAAAATTATGTAATTGGCAACAAAAATAACTGTAAGTTATGATAATTACAACTTTTGAAAGAGAATTACAATATGAATTAATTGTATTTTTTGTTGCCAATTACATAATTTTACAACTTTTTTAGTAGAATTATAAATATAATTATTTGGCTATACTTGGATATACTTTTAACACGGACAGAAAAATTATTATAATTATCATAATGCAACTATAATTTATAATCATTTTCATGAAAACTATATATATATTTTTATTGAAGTACAAATTTAATTATGCTTATTAACATTGTAACAGTAATTATAACATTAGAATTCTAAATATAATATTATATAGTAAAATATAATTATTTTAATATATAATTATAGTCACACAAATACCAAACACTTTCTTTCTCGGTTCCTTTTGTGAGATGTATTATTCATCATCCGAGTACCAGCTGCAAAACAAACAGCGTCTTACGACAAACAAAGCACTTAATTCGCTAACTGTTATTGCCAAGAATAGCTTTATCGGAGCATGTACGATACCTGTCAGCCAGATGAATTTGAGCGATGGTTCTTGGATTAGAATCCAAGTCCCTATCGACCACTTCGGAATCATACAGAAAGTGCAAGTAGAACGTAATACTCGAATTGTGGCGCTTTACCTTAATAAATCATCTCTCAGTTTGCCTCGCTTGAATTACTTCAGATTTCGGAACTGTCTTAGAGTTACTTAATACGGATTAATTACAGGTTAATTCAACCCAATGTAATTGCAAAATTATTAGGAATGATTTATTGCACTTTGTTCAAACTAACTGTGGCACACTTCGGAGTTGCACAGAAAGATTTTGCTGAAGTGTTTAAAAATTTAACAAAATACAGATTTCTAAAAATAATATTATTGAATTTCAAAATATTTATGTAGGACGTTCAAGCTAGTGGCTAGAATTATTCTAGTGGCTATAATTATTTTACAGCAATGTTGTAACACTTTTTGCAGCATTTTTATCATGCATTGAGAAAAATTTCTGATTGAAAATGAACCAGATTCTGATCGTAGGAATCAGAATTTTAATTATCTCAACTAAAATTATAATAGATTTAAAGAAGAATTAAGAAAATCTGATTATCCATTATTAATCAGAATTTTAATTAATGCAATCAGATTCTTTTTCCAGCGCGAGTTTCCTACAGAATTATTAATGATCCAAAAAAATTATTTTCAAATCTGTATCTATCGTACAATTTATAAATTAAATATTTCAGCATTGTTTCCGCATTGTGCCTAATGGAATTGGAAGACGGATCGCGGTTGATTTATACGTTACTTAACAGATCGATCCACACAATAGATACGGGAAATCCGATAATGCTCGTGTTTTCTCCACGATAATACATTTGTTCGATTTACTAACATTGCATCTTCTGTTGTCCTTCACTTTGTCGCACGAAGAAAAATATCTGGTTGGATTAAATAGAATTCTAATTAAAAATGGACGAATCAAAATTTTCTGATTAAATCTACTAGAATTCTAGTTGTAATAATCGGAATTCTGATTGATATAATCAAAATTGTCTGGTTCGTTCATTTTCAACCAGATATTTTTTTCGCGTATCTTTTTCAGATAGACGACCGGTATCCAATCTTGCGCGTGCTTCAACATACCTATAACAATCGCAACAATAGTTTAGCCGCGGGATTTAGGTTTCCAGTTATTAGTTCGTACACAACAATAGTGAGCAGTACGAAATTTATAATTACTCGCTATGTTCTGACGATGTACGCGCGAGTTGCAAAACGCGAAACGCAATTAGCTCTTTGAATCGACCTAATAGGATTTTCTCTCCGCTTTCTGCTGGAGGCAGTCTCTTCGCAAAAATAATTTCCATCCGGTTTATCGCTACATCGGCAAACAATAATCTTGTCCACATAACGCGGTTTATCGTAGTCCTCGTCGCGATGCGAAGAAACGCGACGACGACATGGCACGTACGTGCGTCGCGCAACATGCGATACATGCATTCGCGTATGTTCCATGAATGACGCATCAATTGCGGTAATTGCGATGGATATATAAACACTACGTCGACGAATCATTGGTCAGTCGAGCTGTCCATAATAAATGGCGTATTCTTTTACAATCGATGTATACTATTGTACTCCGGCAATTTACAACCAGGTTTCCGGAAAAGGAAAAACGAGATTGCGCGGGCGCGCAATTAAAATCGATCTTTTTTTTACTCTATCGAAAATATATACCTTGCCGGTTACATTCGTTGGCAGCTGCATAAAACGAGAAGAGAGAACTATTTTTATTTCGAATGACGTCGCGTGTACTTTGTGCCTTTCTCTCTGTTGCTCTTTCCGCAATGGCGTTTAGCGGCATTAAAGTGATTGAAAATCTTTGTAAAAAATTTATTTTAATATTCACACAGAGCCATCGAGATCGTTACTACATTGGGATTTAGTACGGATTTTCAGCATCAGTAAAATATTAAACGACGCGCCCATAAATACCATACGTTTTAATCAGTCTGCAGCCAATATTCGCATATAACGAGACATACGAGATAATTATTTAAATAGAGACCGAAATAGAGGGAAGTCTCGGGACATCGTCCAAAATATTGAAATTGCCAGGGTACATTCCGTGATGTTGCTACGGAGCAGAGCTGATTTATTTTCATACTCCCTCTCGTATCTGTCAGCCATTACTCACCGAAGGGATTATTTTGATTATTATATGAGTAAGGCTGCCTGGATATGTGAGGAATGTTGCTGTCGTTGCATATTTTTCTGATGTTGTAAGACGTTCCCAGATAGGAGGAAAATGTGGTCAACAACCTCGTGACGCACGCAATAATCCCGAAATACGTGTCTTTGGCTCGTTCATTTCATGCGTGGGCGTTTGGGGTTGACGTGAGAACACAAAGCAATTATTTAATTTCCTTGTCCCCTTCGGGGTAGATTATATTGACGTACTAACGTTACGAATGAGGAGAACTGAGAAAATAAATCTGAGGCTATGAAAATAATTTCTCCTGTCGTTAAATAAAGGAAGAGATTTTATTTATTCTATTCAATAACGTGTAAAAGAATAATTTTATTGAAGTATGGAAAAATTTAGCTAAATATAATAATTTTGTTTGGACCATTAAAATAATTATGGATACTCAAACTTGATAGAATAGTAAAACTTTTTGCAGCATTCTCATCAATACGTAAGCGTTCTATATAATTATTTTGATGATCCAGCAAAATTATTTTCAGATCTGTATTTAAATTTTTAATTACTTCAGCAAAAACCGTTCTTTTCGTGTATTTACTTTTATCGATTGAATCACTTTAACTCTCTAGGGTGATACATATTAATTTACAACGATCAGATTTTAAATTAAATTCAGGATAAATTTGGAATACAGAAAATAATTTTTTAATAACAAGATACTGCTGTTTCTAGAGTGTAGAATTGTATGATTTTGTAATACAAAAATTGTGTAATAATTTTGTTAAAAAATAATTAAAGCGTTAAAAGTTCGAACACAAACATTTATTCGTGTATTTAACTGCATTAAATACATGCAAGATTATGAATGAAATTACAATAATGTCTCGTGATTTTAGTAAAATACATGAAGATCAATTTGAAAAATTAAATTAAGAACTCTCGTTATAATGCTTTCGGTATTTAAACGATTTAAACGATTGCGAGCTCTTCAGTTAAGTCTCTGAAAATTTGTTGAGAATCCCTCGTGATTATGAAACAAGCGTTTACAAGCTTGTCTGACTACAAGCGTTTCCACTTGGCGACGTTGGGAGATAATTCTAGCTTTGTTAAGCAGTGTTCTAACGAACTTGATGTTTCGAGTACGTTACTAACGACCGAAACTGTATAACAATCACGCGAAGTGACGCATTGAGGACTTTATGTATTTTAAAGTTTCTCAGCTTGCTACGTGGCAAGGCAAATCATTCCTACCACAATTTAATACAATAAATATTATTATCCTCTGCCTACAATCTGAATCTTTTTTTGTCCAACTTAAGTCTTCTAGATTTTCAAAAAAAATTCAAGATTAATTTGCAACAGCAACAACAATTTTTCAACATCTCTATTATATTATCAAATAATTTTATTTAAATCTTATTTAAATCTCAAATATGAAAATCTTTATTTAGTAAAAATTGAAATGCATGAAAGTAAAATTTGAGAGTGAAATTTTGCCCAAAAAGACCCAGAGTTACAAACGAAGACTTATTTGATGTATAAAATGAGAGTTGTTCTCGAGTATCTAATAAGAAGGAACATATAATCAAACTTCTGCTAAGAAAGAGATATCTTCAAATTGACTAACAAAGTTCAGCGACTAATTTTGAATTGTTCTTTATATTCCTTCTACGTAAGTTTTATTGTATTAACTACATGAGATGAATCGGATAAAT
>Ga0157364_1002299_pt1 | contig 17630 bp, 13 predicted proteins | sample AttsexASBM2_FD_111476 | JGI IMG/M metagenome (GOLD analysis project Ga0157364, IMG submission 111476) | Fungus gardens microbial communities from leaf cutter ant in Ribeirão Preto, State of São Paulo, Brazil - Atta sexdens ASBM2 | ecosystem: Host-associated > Fungi > Mycelium > Unclassified ... | reverse complement strand
CGATCCATAAAGCCATAATTTTAATAATTCAGAATATCACTATAGTACATCTAGTCCATAACTAATAAAATATTGTTGCTTATTGTACTTCTCTGCCATCATAAAATTAATATTATTTAGATATAAATATAACATATATCTCCAGATGTGTAAAGATAAATATAATTTATAATAAAAAAATAAATTTTTTGTTACTCTTGATGTACAAGTAAATAGATAATTAATACTAATTGTTTACAGATTTAAACCTCTATACACCGCGTCAAGATTGTAATCATTGTAAAGCTTTTAATACTTTGATTTTTTTATTTGATTATGTTTTTTATTTTATTTTTTGATTGAATATTTTATTTTTAAATTTTTGGATATTAAATATTACGATCATGACTTTTAAACTTTTTCTGATAGTGATTGCTCAGAATTCAACAGTTAGGGCTAGGTATCATAATAGTATACCTAAACTAATAATGGCTTTATAGATCAAGTTTTTTTCTTATCTAATAATTATTTTTTATATTCTTAATGATAATAAAATATAAAAAAAAGTTATTTTTTGAAAATTCTGAGGGTCCAAAAAGAACAGCCTTACTATATACATGTATTATATATAATTTTAAATGCATTCGAAATGTTTAATAAATATTAATAAACTTTGTCTATGGAATTATATTTTGAATGCAAAAGAGAAATCAGTAAGGCCTTTTTAAGCCCTCAGAATTTTCAAAAAAGAACTTTTTTGTATTTTATTATCATTAAGAATATAAAAAATAATTATTAAATAAGAAAAAAACTTAATTTATAAAGCCATAATTATTAGTTTAGGTATACTACTATGATACTTAGCCCTAACCGTTAAAATATAAATTAATATTTTGCAAAAATAACTACGTAATAGGCAATGACCTACCATGATTACTAATGCACATGATTACTAAATAGATGTACTGCAGTATAAAAATCACCAAATATAAATCAGTTGAAATGTGAAAATGTGCCAAAGTACATGTTGACGGAATAGCATATCCTGCTTGATGACCAAGAATAGTTATATTAATTTTGGTTTCCTCACTGCTTAGTTGTGCGTGTCCCACGATGAAGATTACCGAATCAACATAAGAAATCAATAAAGCGATAATGCAGATTATCCTTCCCCAGAAAGCATGATTTCGCATAATGATGCGTTTCTCCTCGGTGTCGATTGTAACATAATCGTTCATAGCAGAAGAATAATTACAAATCAGATTATCAGCATATATACGAAACCATATTATTTTTGTTAAAGCAAGAATACCGCAGGAAAAGAGCGTGAGGGCGTCAAGATTCGCAGTTGCGCTTGTGCAATTGTAATAGAGTTCGAGATACTGTACGATTACCACCACACTCTGCACATAAAATAAAAATCTGTTTTTATTGAGATTCGACTGTGTGAGCAAAATAAAATATCGATATTCCATAAATAAATATTCACACATCGAAGGCACAAGGAGAAGAAAAATTTCACAACATGAAAATTGGAAACATACCAACCCAAAACTAGACAAGATATGACGCAATAAAGCGAACTTGTTGTATTTTTGCAAGGGCCAAGCACCTATGGGTACAGTTAAGTGTTTGACGAGGGTCATAGCGTACGCTATATCGTCATTCGATGACATTATGGCAATCAAGGAGAGATGCACTGTATTCACGAATGTCAGTCTTCGTCCATAATGCGATAAAATTCGCATTCATATTTTATTGAAGTGTAGGCACCATTTGAATACTATTCATATGTTCTGTTATTTTTCGAAGTACAGTTGTTCAGAACAATTGTGATGTAAACTTATTTTTATGAAAGTACAAAAGGGTAAAAAAACAAAAAGGAAACGGAAAGAGAAGAGAAAGTTTTATTTTTATTTCGATACATCGTCTTCGATACGACTGTCATGTGTTGTCAATATTATAATGTAATTTCTCCTGCATTATATTTTTTCATAAAGAAAAGTATAAAGAGTATGGCACGGTTTTTAATTCATTTTATCAGTTGAATCATCACTAAATAATTAAAATTTCTTTTGCGTGCATATTTTGTTAAAAGTGTGTTTTAATATCTAACAAGTATTTATTATTTATATTAACATTCAACATTATTTATATTAACATTATTTATATTAATATTATATTAACACTCATTAAGTATTTATCGATTCATGTAAAACAGATAAGAAATAAGGATTTAAAAATTTTTTTTTCATTTGTTCAGGTTGAGATTTTTTGCAAAATATAATTTTTAATTTGATAAAATGTGTTCTCACATCATAATAAAGACTATATTTTTTGTCACATTTATAGGAAGATTATATATAAGTTTAAAAAAATATACTATACATAGATTGGTAAAAAAATAAAGAAAATAACAAGTACAAATGTGTATACGTAACAAATATATCTCTTGGTTAAGAGCAATTGAAAGTAATAGACAGTGTAAGGTACTGAAATATAATATACTATATATTTTTTATTTTACTTATTAACATATATCGCTTTTTATACCACAGGATTATTGAGGATTTTCTGATTCATTAATTGTCACTTGTAAAAACGATATGTATGTTAAGGTGGTTTTTAAGATATCTGTCATAGTGTTTCGTGTAAGATAGAAAAATTTTCCGGCACTAATTCGAAGAGGAGTCTTCATTCTCATCATAATGAATATCAGATCTTTCACCATGACAGGTGACATTTCATCCCATGCGGTGCTGTATATGGCATAGACAATTGACTCGCTTCGATTCTTCAAAGTATCGCCGGCATATGTATACAAAAAGGTTTGTACCATATAAAATTGAATGGACATGAACATTTTTATCATTTCCTTGTAATCTTGTTGCTTGATTGATAAGAGAATCCCTACTCCTGAAAACACGCAACTCTTCGAATTATGAATGTATTATGTTAATTTAGATTTTTAATGTATTTTATGCATTAAAGTATTTTATAATAAGTTTTATAATTTTTATTAATATTTTATTATTTTTTTATATTGATACTTTAATCTTTCTTATTATGAATTTTTATTTTTTAAAAAGTAATTCAATAATTCTAATTACATAAATGTATTGCGAAACTGTTTTTGCAATTTTTATAGTTTTTACTGGCAAGTTTTAAGATATAATTTTATGCTTTTGTAATATATCATTCAACATGGATCAATATAAAATCAAAAAAATTGATTTAGGTACATACCTGAGGATGCAATTACTACGCTAATTATTAAAAGTCGTAATAAAATGTTGATATTAAAAGCATCTTCAATATTCCTGGTCAGTGCTATCAACTGGCAATGTCTTTTGACCAATGGTCCTAAAACATTTCTATGACGTTTTTCGTCGTAATGTTTCTTGTTAATCTCCGTAAATTGTATCCCCAAAAGTTCTAGTTGACCGCAAAGATGCATAGTGATGCCGAAAAAAAAACTATCGCAAGCACATTCTGATATCAATATCAAAGATCCTTGTATTACTTGCATCATAAACAATATTTTGTACGTAGAATATGAAACCCCTTTGTACAGACATGTTGATGGAATGACAAAATTCCACGTAGCTACAGTATCATTATCTGTAATTGCAGCCTGTAGAATACAGGTATTAATTTTTAGAAAATAAAACATTTCCTTTATTGACAAAATAAATTTCAATTTTATTCAACAATAATTTTATGAAGATATTTAATACAACCTTTTGTTTATTGCTGAGGAAGACGGATATGAACCATAAGGCGCCTGCTGTTGTTCCAGCGATTAAGTGAGTCAGGGCGATTAGACGTCCTGCACGTGCATATCCCATCATCACTATGCGCGACTCTTTTTTCATAAACGGAGACGACCAGTCGTCGATTGCAGAATTGAGATTAATGGCAATCTTTTTCATGTAAATTCGTGGAAAAACAATGTTCGACCATGCATGCATACAGCTTTCTATTAGACGAAGAATGTCTAAACCATCTCTAACAGCATCACAGCTCTTGAAAGATTCTATCAGCACGTTGATCATTGAGAGAGACTGCATGGTAGCAAATATAAAATTGCATTCTCATGTGAAGTTGCACTACATCAAAAATAATAAATATCGAGAAATGATGTTTAAACTATTTATAAAATTTTAATCACCAATTGTTCTTTATGTTTAAATTATGATTAATTACAATAAATCATTGTGTATAATATGTATCTTTCAATGCATTATATTTTATATATTTTTTTATATATGCATGTCATTACACGTATTATAGAATTTATTCTAATCACATACAGATAATAGACTTAATTATTGAACAATTTAAAATTAAAATTCTTATAATTTTCAACTTGACTGAAAAAGATTTAAGTAAATGCAGTGCAACTGTTTACCTTAATTCTTATATTAAATTGCATATTTCTTTCTCTTACCATTACAAATAGCTAATTTCTACATTGTATGTTATTTTACATTATGTTACGTTATTTTACCCCTGTTATAAATATTATGAACCACTGAATCGTGTAAACTACATTATTCTGCTGCAAAGGCCATAAACCAAGTATCCACATCATCGATTTTATCGTAGAAAAACCATAATCTATACCACTGTTCCAATTTGTTTTCATGTTCGGCGATGTATTAGTTGATTTCGACCTCAAAAAGAAAAATGTAGTCCTGCGTGATATTGCTCGGGTCGATGACTTACTTTTGCCCCGAAGCAAATTACTACGTCTATATGCATCTAGTCCTTCCGTGCTGACCAACCTTTAGGGTAGTAAGATAAGTATATGATACAAATTTGTGTCTCTCTCTACCGCATCTTTCGAACGCCCGCGGGTAATGCGCACAATTTTCAATGTACTATTGTGTCAGCGTATAGACATAGATGCTCGCGGTCAATTACGAGTTGAACGACGATATTCTGTATATAGTAGGTTTACGTTTCTTTTCTACGAATAAAATGTTTTTTTTTGTTGTATCATCTAAGCGACATAGTGAAAGTAAAAAAGAAGGAGTGAATCTATCGGCAGTACACATGCGACAAAGAAGAAGTTATGGTTATAAAAGGAACAATTTTTGTGCATTTCTGTTCTAGGAGCATTGCTAAACTTTTGATAATAATTACTAAAATAATAATAAATCCAATCGAGGTTGAAATGTCTGTATATTATATATTTTCTTATATATTTTTATATTTTTGTTATTATTTACGTTGAATGATTTGTCAAATTTATGTTCAATATATCTTTTGTTATAATTATTAATGAAATAATATAATTTTTGGCTCCTAGCTCTCTTTTGTTATACTAAATTAATAATAATAATAATAGTATAGTAATAAGTAATTATTAAAAAAATAGTAATTAAAATTATTTATTTTTATTAACAATATAATAATTATATATAGGAATTAAGTATATATTTAAAAGTATTTTAATTAAATCTATTTTACATAGTATTAATTTTTATATGATTTTTATTTTGTAAGTTCTAGGCACCTATCGTGGAATAAGTCGCAATGGATTCCGATCGGAATTATTCAATTATTCTCTAGATTTCTATTGTATTTTCTAGGAAAAACGAAATAATTCTGGTCGGAATTCATTCCAACATGTTCCATGATAGGTACCTTGATTAGATTTTTGTTAATCTTTATTAATCTTTTAGCATCATTCGCAAAACTGAAATATATGAAGCTGCTGTCTTCAGAATGTACATAATTGCCTCGCAATTAGCATAGAAAAATTTTCCACCAGTGAAACGAAACGGATAGCTTGACCTCATCATAGCAAAGTTCAAGTCCTTCATCATCGTTGTGGGAAGTGTAAACCAGGAAGCCTTAAACATTGCATGGAATATATCTTCACTTCCTTTTTGTATAAAATCACCGCCATAGCAATACAACAGCGATTCCATAAGTATATAGTTCAAAAGTAGAATACTTTTCATTAATTCGACATAATAGTGATGTTTTAAACAAAATATTATACGTAATCCTGAAAGAAACGAAAAGATGAAACCTTAAAAATTAATATAATACGATTAAATTTTTAATCACAATATAATATAATACTATATCTTGATAAATATAATTTAATACTATATTTAAATATTTTGATAAAAAATAAGAATTTATAAAAAATTTACAATAAATTTTTATATACAATGTTTGATATGATACCTAATAGCGCAAGCAGAAATGTTACTATAACAAGTTGGAATAATATAATCAGATTGAACGTATCTTCTAAATTCTGATTCAATTCCGTTAATTCGCAGTGCCTGTTAATCAAGCTAATAAAGCGCTTCCGATGATTTATCTGAGTGTCTGGCTTGCTTGCAAAATTTTTAAATTTTTTTTTTAGTACTTTAAGTTGACCAGTGAGATGTAAAGTAACATTAATATAAAAACTATCTTCAATAGGTTGCCCTATACACATCATGAATAATTGAACAGTTTGAAAGCCGATGACCATCGAATACTGTAAGCCGTTAATTTTGTTACCGAATTCACCACATGGGATTATGAATAGCCTATCTGTTGCACTAACATTACCTGTATACAATAAGAATACAATTCTTAAGAACAATAATATAATTTAGATATTAGAATAAAAGAGTTAAAGTTAAAAAAAACAAATAATATAATAAACATAGAATTAAAGTTTCAATATTTTTTGTTTTATTAAGATTCCAGTAAGAAAATTTTAATTTTGATTGTTTACCCATATAGGGTCGCCAACAGTTACAATGAAATCAACACGTAGCCAACACTCGATTAAGGTTCTGTCCAGTACTGAGCCGTAACTGGCAAATAATTGACTAAAATGACTAGACCAGTACTATCTGCCAATACTGAGTTCAAATTATCATCCAGTACTTAGCCAGTATTGGACTAGTAGTTTGTTAGTATTGCGTCAGTATTTGAACTGTGGCAATCAATGGCTCAGCATTGAGTCGATTGTAACCTTATATGGCTAAGATATTGAATAATATTGAATAATAAAAAATATACTTTTTTATTTTTCAGAATAATATCTAATAATTGTTATTAACATTCTAATATGTTCATTGAAAAACTTTTTATTGGATAATTCAACAAATATTCCAAAAATATCACATTACCATTTGATACATTCATCATTTGATCTTGTAAAAATATTTCTATTAAGTTTATAACTAAGACGGACAGTAGATAGAGGGAACCACACACGAAAGATGAATACAACATCAAAAGAGTGCACAGTCTGGATTTAAACGCATATTTCTTCATAATCTTATACGATTTCTTATCATTCTTTGCAGACACCCAATCAGCAACAGCAGCCTTAATGTTTTTAGCTAACTTTCCTCCGTTAACAGCAATAGCGATATATTTCAAATTTAAACTCAATGTGCATGAAAGATATAATATGGCATCTATATTTGATCTGGTATCACTATTATTTCCAGCGAATTCCATAAACAGGAAGATGAATGGTGAAAGCTAATAATGATTCCATTGCCTTAGAAAATATGCATGTATAATAATGAGTGTAAAATATATTCGCACTTGAAAAGTTCGCGCTATTTATGAAGACATTTGGTAATTTTTTTGTGCATAAATTCTTAGACTTAATAATTTTGTTCAATATATTTATTCTCTTTCTGTTGCAACGTTTTTACAATTTATTTCCTCTCTATCAATGTACTATCAACGTACCTGTAGAAATATCATTACGTTCCATTGGATTATCGTGACTATCGTCCTCTTTTGTAACGGCCATATACCGAGTATTTGCATAAATGTTCTATGAGTAGAGAACACATAAGCGATATCATCGTTCCAAACATCATCCGACATTATAGTGATCACACAAACTACGCGGATGACTGAACATTCGAAACTATCCGATTGTTATGGGTGCAATTTTCGATGTCGCAAATTCAATGTCAATTTACGAACGTTTTTGTTGTAAAACATTATTATAGGTACAATTTTCAATATTGCAAATTCTATGTCAATTTACGAATGTTATTATGGAACATTACTACTGAATGCAACTTTTGATGTCGCAATTTTAATGTCGATTCATGAACGTTATCATAGGATATGCAGACATTATTATCACCATTAGGCTCATGTTTTATTAGTTTATACAATGCATGATGAATGGTAGTAAGATAAACGTAAAAAGATACTAGTACGCATGTCTACATCTTCCACAACACTGCAGTACGAGCAATAGAAAAAAGATCGTGTTAGTAGTGATATTAAAAAAAATATGCATTGTTCAATATAAACAATAAATTAATTCAGAATTTGAAAATTGCAATATAATTAATAAAAACTTAAAATCTGTTCCAATTTGATTGATAACGTTGATATATTATTGTATTTCAAGATAAGTGTGATTCGTAATGCAATCTATTCGTGATGGGATTTTGAGTTTCGATAGAGTATTAAAAAAAATCATAAGCAGTACATTGCAATGATTCTACTTAACAATTGAACAATTCAAAATTAAATATAAAGGATAAAAGGTAAAATAATCATTACGTTTAAAGTACGTTAGTAAAGTATAACGAGTTAATAATATGATATTTGCAAAGTAATATCTGCAATTACTGATAACTTAACAATTTAACATAATAAAAATAAGTTTACAGAAGTAGAGTAAAAATAAAAACAAATTTTTTGTAAAAAACATATACACACAATATTAAAATAGTAATTCCTTACAAGCTCTTTCAAATATATAATTGTGAAATTTTTTTATGAGAAAAAAATAATCGATTTTCGGTACGATTAGACGATAATATTGTGATTGCAAGAGCAATTTTATTAAAATAATATTCTAATAATCTTTTATTTCTAATAATAATTTCTAATAATCTTTTATTTCTACAGAATTTTCTCTTATCAAACATTCCAAATCGTAAATTTGTACTTTGTAAAGTGTTTTTATCACAAGTTATTATATTTTATGTATTATATTTTATGTTTCTATCATTACACGTAACACAGATAGATATGAAATAGAAGTTTTCAGGATACTCATATATGTTGCCAGATTTACCACAATAAAATTTCCAGCCAACAGCTTGGCGGGAGATCGTGTTCTCATAATGATGAAGATTAAATTTCTCGCCAACTTTGTAGGAAAATCGTACCAATTGCTTTGATAAATGAAAAATCCAACTTCTTCCATTTGAGACTTCAAGTGATCGCCAATAAAGCTATATATGGACAACTGCATTAAGAAGGTACACAATACCATAGCGCTTTTCCCCATAACAACAACGTTATGTGTTTTTAATGCTAAAATAAATTGAAAACCTAAAAAATTATTTATATGCTAAGATTCTTGTAACATATATATTTTGAATAACTTTATATTATCATAAATACAATATTTACCCATTATACACAACAGAATGCTGCTAATAAATAACTGCGTTAGCAAAACTATACTGATCGATTCGGTCAATTCCTTGGCCAATTCTATCAGATAGTTATGCCTCCGAATTAGATCATTGAAACGATTGTACACTTGCGGACTTGAGACAACAAAGTTGACGAAATTGGCTTTTAGAATTTTTACTTGACCGCACATATGCAATGTAATATTGAGAAACAAAGAATCATTACCTTTATAGAAAGAAAAAAAAGAAATACAATGATACAAATTTCATTTCATTAATATAATAAAAAATACATATACAGTAAGTCACGGGAATCTTACAATATTCAAAGTGAAATACAAAGTGAAACATTACAAAACATAATTTAAATATTAATTGTTTCTTATATAACAACAAAAAATAAATAGGTAAAACAAAAAATGCTATTTGAGTATTGGACAAAGCAGTTCTGTCAATTCTTTAATATGATTGGTTCTTGTCTTTAGTTCTTTGTTAAATCTAATGTAAAAATCGATTGAACAAAACATTCTATTTTCTGTTGTTATATAACAAGAAATTAATATTTACATTATATTTTATATTATTATCATATTTAAAAAATTGTAAGTTCCCATAATCCATTAATATTTTATTAAATTCTTTATATTATCTTTATCTAGATATAGAATTACATCTTGTTTTTAACATTTATATAAACGTTTTATATTTTCTGCTTTTATATTGTTCTCTAAAACTTTTAGAGTGAATCTTTATAATTAGTAATAAACAATTAATAATTGCTTCAATAAAGTTAATACAATAAAATATTAGAATATAATTTTGTGTTCAGATTTCTGGCATATTTTAAATAACATTACGTGATCGAAAGATGTAAAGAAATATATATATATTAAACAACAAATAGATATTACCGTGATTACAGGTACACGTAAGTACAAGCACAATAAACTCGAAGATACAGATAAATTCATACATGCTCCTTGGGACATACAAATATTCTAATGCACATCTTGACGGCATTGGATACTCCAATACTATGTCTTCATTTGTACTGTTGATCTGGACATTTTGATCATCAACCAGATTTTCACCAAGAAGAGGTATTAGCGAATATATCGTCACACTAATGTAAGAGAAACACACCATGAAACACGAGAGAATTCTTCCCATAAAAGCGTGTTTTCGCATGATGACACGATACTCTGTGTTTTTAATTGTCAAATAATCATTCCGGGCAGAACTGTAATTGTCAGTTAAATTTTTCGCGTAAATACGGAAACATATAGTCTTGAACACTCCGAGGATACCGCAACAGGCTAACATGAGACTGTCTATGTTCTGCTCCGTGTTAGTACAACCCATGTGAAACTCCATGGAAGGCAAGATCACTATTGTGCTCTATTGATATGGGTAAATGTATATTTTCTCAATTAAACAGCTTTTGTGTCTACTAAAAATATGTCCCAATTCCAGATCGATGGATCTTTGAAAATATTAAAATTTAATTATGAAATAAAATTTTTAGAATTGGAATAAATAAGCTTCCATTTTAGCTCTTTACATATATATAAATACATTATAATCTGAACTAATTGAAAGATATGCAAAATTGAACACTTTATAACTTTAATATTAAAATATTTACAAAGCAAAGTTATTACGCGATGGATAATATAATGGTTATATAAATTTTTCCATGCTATAAATAAAAATTTAATAGAAATAATATTAATGAAAATCTTTTTTCAATTTTATATATAAATTTTATTTATGTAATTTATTTTCTGTGTATGCGATCTATTCTTTCTGATACTATATTACCAAAAATGTTATCAATGCGATTCTTCAATACGAATAATGAAGTCACAAAGTAAGCAACATTACACATCTCTAGAATTTCTTAGAAATAGTTATGTTATCCTTCACATAAACAAGAAATAAATCCTAAATAGAAATATCTTTATTGAACGATTTACAACGGCTAATGATTTGTGTGTTCTAAAAAAAAAACTTGTTTTTTTCCTAAAGAAAAAAAACAATTTCGCGACGTTGTCATTAATAGGATACTTATTGCTTAAAAATTCGAACATTTGTTATCGATATCAATGAAGTTCTATTTTAATTATTAACGTTGGTGTTAACGTTCTATTTACGTATCATGACAAAAATCATCGAAACTGTGACGATACCATGCAACAAGTGACCAAGACACATCGTATTAGGGAATAGATGTTATAAACTTGAAGTGGCCAAAGGCCAATGGGCCACGTTAATAGTTTGAAAGGAGTCATCGCATATGCAACATCGTTCTTCCATCGTTCACTTGCCATCAGGTCAACGTAATAACTATAACTGATGCAATAACCAATAATGTGCCCGGTGCATCGATACAAGGCAGGTATTACGGTTCATTTTTTATTCAACTTGAAACATATATATGTTTATCAACCTATCTTCGCTATCTTAACGTATTATCTGAAAATGCAAGATATTATGCTTATGCCAAATTGTTTTTGAAGAATTTATATAACCATTTCTTCTAAATTGTTACGAACATTGAACTATATCCTTTTCTGCATGGAGAAACCGACAGACCGTTTACTTGAACAATTCAGTTACTATGTTACTCTCTGTGTAGTTCTATTTCAGTTTCGCAATGCAGACGTAACGATGTCGATCGAATTTTATGAATTTTTCCGTTCAAAAGTGATATTATAGATGAGTCATACATATCTCGTTTTTATTTCGTAAGTAAAAAATAAAAAGTAAAAATTAACATTTTCTAAACTTTAACTAAATGTATTTATGTTTCTAACAGTATTTATTGAACATAATTTGTATTGTAATACAGAAAAATAAGAAGAGACTTTCAGAATATTTTTAAAACTATTAAGATTCATAATATAGAATTTATTTACTCTTATACAAACGGATTCTAGCACGATTATAAAGTATATAATCTCGCAGAATGTTTGTAGGGGAATCATATCGTTCACTTAAATAAATTGCATGAAGAGAAATTGCATTTTTGAAAACAGAGTTTCTTTCTATATAAGAACAGCTGATACAGCTGTATAAGAATATGCGTATCATTATAATGAATTAAAAGAGATTATACATTTTGTGACAAAAAAATTCACAATTTATTACGACAAATTGACTGTAATTCTGAACAAGACATGATATTTAACTATTTATATTTGCAACAATTAATCTTATTATTATTCTTTTTTAAATGATTGATTGGACGTAAAACGAATACACTGTGATAAGGAATTAATATTGGAAAAAAAGAAATATATAGTTCATATTAAATTCATATTATCTATTAAACATATAAGCAAAGCACGGAGGATTAGTTGAGCGCCATCCAAATGACTATATCAACAATATCTTTGACTAGATTTAAAAGCAAAGAGTATCTCTCGATTATAGCATAATTATTTCAGTTTGTTTCCAAGATCCGTTAGGTTTTTCCTAAATCTTTTCGTGGAACAGCAACAGCTCTATATATAATAGGCTGAGCACTGCAATTGAAGAATTGCAGAGATGCATGCAAACATCGAAAAGGAAACATTGGTGCCAACATTCCTCGTAGATGCTGATTAATTAAAAAAAAAAAAAAAAAAATATATATATATAAAGGATACATATATCATAGATCAAATGATCTAAACAATGAATAAGCAGTTCTTATCTTTTGAGGCAGTTCTATGCACTTTCAGATATCTTTTATCTTTTTCAGATTTGGAATTAATATGCCGTGAAGAAGGCGACGTCGCAAAGGATAGAAATAACTTAATCAGTGGTATAATAATAAAATATGAGGAACTATTTGAAAGAAGAAATTTGCCCATACGTTATATAAACTACTATAACAGTACGTTGTCGTATCGTAAAATAAATATGAAGAAGTATATAAGATATATTCAAAGAATACATGTATTTTTATTAGAAAATTTTACTCGATTTATGTGTCTATAAACAACAGTGTACAGAATTAATAATTATTCTATCTCAAGGAAGAAAATATATAAGTAAACTGAAACTTACAATAAATATATACTAATTTATACACAAAAGTGGGCGATTATATACCTATCTTTCAAAATAAAAAGAATCTTTTTATATGCTCGCTTGTGTCCAAAAAATATGTACTTCATATGTTAGAGAAAATAATATATTAATAAATAATTTTATTTTTAATTGAATAATTTTATTACTTTTAATTATATGACTTTTAATTGAATAACTTAATTGAATAACTTGTATAACTCTAACAATTTATATTATCAGAAACAACAATTTAGATAATTGATAACACATTTTGACGATTAGATTAATCTGCGATCTATAAAAAATAGTGCGCAATTTTACAAAGTTTCTGCCATGATCGAACTGTCACGTTATTCGCTAAACAGAAAATTTGTTCAATATTTTTTTATTCTACGGTTTGCATAACGCTATACATTAAGGATTACAGTGTTATTGAGTGTACTAGCTAAGGCACCAGCTAACGCAGTTCATACTTTCATTCATTACTTATCGATCGGAATGCATTTCGCTATGCACCCCGACGTTGAATATTTCTTTGCGAATTTGTAATCATTGCACATGGCCGGAAGTGACTATTCGTCATACGTATTTCGTAAAAACCTTTTAGCTCTAATATGTGTCATTAATGTGTCTAACAGCTTAATGATAGAGCATATGTCAGTTTCTCATATAGAGTCCTTTTAAAGTAGTACTTTTTTCTATTGCCCTTACAAGGGCAGTAGAATAAAGTACTACTTCTTTTTTAAACCTTTTTTTTAAACCTTTTCTTAAATTAAGAAAAGGTTTAACTAATTAACGTGCACATTGATATAATTTATATTTCCGAAAATTTGAACTATTATTTTCTGTAATATTTTCTAGTCATCTTTTCATCAATTAATATATTTTTAGTTATAAACAATTTTAAACGCAATTTAAAAAAACGCAATTTAATAAAAAATATTGTTATATACGTATCTTGCAGATTTTCAATACTGGCAGTGTATACCGAAACACGGTTTTACTTTCATCATAGGAACTCTATTTTGGAGACTCGACTTAAAAAAAAATCATTTTACTGAAACAGTGGTGAAAGATCACATAACACTATGTTTATTATGCGTCGTCTACAATACACGGAATAAGAAGTAAGAATAAGAAAGTAACCAATAACAATCGAATATGAAAATTATAGTCGATTGTGATTGATAAATTTCTTATTTTTACTTCTTATTCCGTGTATAGATGACGCATTAGCCTACACTGTATGGTTCTTACTTATGAGAAAGTAAATCCCGCTGTCTCCATCTGCAGGCAATATCTATTACATGGACGCTATTCTAGAAAGTAAAGAAAAACCATATAGAATAGAATAAAAAAGGCATAACATTATAATTTTTTGAAACATTTAATAATGAAATAATGATAAAATAATGCCTTGAAGACAAGCCTCCAAAATGAAGATAAATAAAATGTTTTTGATAGTTTCGATATAATTTCGTCGATTAATGTAATTTAGTATAATTACTGATAACTTAACAATTTAACGTAATAAGAATTAAAAGTATGAGAATGAAAAGTATAGAATGAAAACAAAAAATGACATTTTTTTTGTAAAAAACATATAGATATAATATTAAAGTGATAATTCCTTACAAGATAGCATATCTTTTTCAAGTAAGTATATATTTCTGAGTCTTTATGAGAATAAATAATCGATTTTCGGCACAATTACATTGTGATTGTAAGAGTAATTTTATTAAAATAATATTATATTATATAATCTTTTATTTTTATAGAATTTTCTCTTGTCAAACATTCCAAATCGTAAATTTGTACTTTGCAAAGTGTTTTCATTACGAGTATTATATTTTACATTTCTATCATTACACGTAACAGAGATAGATACGAAATAGAAGTTTTCAGGATACTCATATATGTTGCCAGGTTTACCACAATGAAATTTCCAGCCAGAAGTTTGGCAGGAGATCGTGTTCTCATAATGATGAAGATTAAATTTCTCGCCAATTTCGTAGGAAAGTTGTACCAATTGCTTTGATAAATGAAAAATCCAATTTCTTCCATTTGGGACTTCAAGTGATCGCCGACAAAACTATATATGGACAACTGCGTTAAGGAGGTACACAATACCAAAGCGCTTTTCCCTATAACAACAACGTTGTGTGCTTTTAATGCTAAGATAAATTGAAACCCTGAAAAATTATTTATCTGCTTCAGATTTTTGTAACATACATATTTTGATAAACTTTAAAACGTTATAAATACAATATTTACCCATTATACACAACAGAATGCTGCTAATAAATAACTGTGTTAGCAAAACTACACTGATCGATTCGGTCAGTTCCTTGGCCAATTCCATTAGATAGTTATGCCTCCTAATTAGATCATTGAAACGATCGTAAACTTGCGGACTTGAGACAACAAAGTTGACGAAATCGGCTTTTAGTATTTTTACTTGACCACACAAATGCAACGTAATATTGAGAAACAAAGAATCATTACCTTTATAGAAAAAAAGAAATACAATGATACAAATTTCATTTCATTAATATAATAAAAAATACATATACAGAGCAAGTCACGGGAATCTTATAATATTCAAAATGAAATAACATTACAAAACATAATTTAAATATTAATTGTTTCTTAGATAACAATAAAAAATAAAATGCTATTTGAATATTGGACAAAGCATTTCTGTCAATTCTTTAATATGATTGATTTCTGCTTTTAGTTCTTTGCTAGATCTTTGCTAGATCTTAATGTAGAAACCAATCGAAATAAAACATTTTATTTTCTGTAGTTATACAACAAGAAATTAATATTAAAATTATATTTTATATTATTATCTTATATTAAAAATTGTAAAGTGCTGTAGCCTACTCTGTAATATTTTATTAAATTCTTTATATTATCTTTATCTATAGAATTATATCTTGTTTTTACGTATAACGTTTTATAAAAATATTTTCTGCTTTTATGTTATTCCCTAGAATTTTTAGAGTGAATCTTTTTAATTAGCAATAAATAAATAATAATTACTTGAATTAAGTTAATAAAATATTCGGATACAATTTCGTGTTCAGATTTCTCGCATATTTTAAATAACATTACATGATCGAAAGATGTAAAAAATTATATATATTAAACAACAAATAGATATTACCATGATTACAGGTGGACGTAAGTATTAGCACAATAAACTCGAAGATACAGATAAATTCATACATGCTTCTTGGGACATGCAAATATTCTAATGCGCATCTTGAAGGCATTGGATACTCTAATATTATGTCTTCATTTGTTTTGTTGATTTGGCTATCTTGATCATCAACCAGATCTTCACCAAGAAGAGGCATTAGCGAATATATTACCACACTAATGTAAGCGAAACACACCATGAAACAGGAGAGAACTCTTCCCATAAAAGCGTGTTTCCGCATGATGGCACGATAGTCTGCGTTTTTAATTGTCAAATAATCATTCCGGGCAGAACTGTAATTGTCAGTTAAATTTTTTGCGTAAATACGGAAACATATAATCTTGAACACTCCGAGTAGACCGCAACAGGCTAACATGAGACTGTCTATGTTTTGCTCCGTGTTAGTACAACCCATGTGAAACTCCATAGAAGGCAAGATCACTATTATGCTCTGTTGATATTGGTAAATGTATATTTTCTCAATTAAACAGCTTTTGTGTCTACTAAAAATATGCCCCAATTCCAGATCGATGGATCTTTGAAAATATTAAAATTTAATTATGAAATAAAATTTTTAGAATTGGAATAAAGCTTCCATTTTATTAGCTCTTTACGTATATATAAATACATTATAATCTGAACTAATTGAAAGATATGCAAAATTGAACACTTTATAACTTTAATATTAAAATATTAAAATATACAAAGCAAAGTTATTACAATGGATAATATAATTATTATATATAAATCTTTTTGTGTTATAAACAAAAATTTAATAGAATAATATCAATAGAAAATTTTTCTTTAATTTTATATGTAAATTTTATTCATCAAATTTATTTTCTGTATATGCGATCTATTCTTTTTGATACGATTATACCAAATATGTTACATTAATACGATTCTTAAATACAAATGATGAAGTCTCAAAATAAGCGACATAACACATTTTTAGATTTTCT
>Ga0157364_1002297_pt1 | contig 17639 bp, 11 predicted proteins | sample AttsexASBM2_FD_111476 | JGI IMG/M metagenome (GOLD analysis project Ga0157364, IMG submission 111476) | Fungus gardens microbial communities from leaf cutter ant in Ribeirão Preto, State of São Paulo, Brazil - Atta sexdens ASBM2 | ecosystem: Host-associated > Fungi > Mycelium > Unclassified ... | reverse complement strand
TATTTATGAAAATGTTAAAAGTAACTTTCCATAGTAATAAACAAGATTATGATACACTCCATATGATCTTATAAATATAGCTTATTAATAACAATATTATTACTAACGCAATATAGAAATATTGCTATTATAATGCATACGCACATGCAATACATTTTCGCATACGTTATGTACGCATGCGTACAAGTATACTCAAACAAAATTATTATCTTTATTAATCATATAAGCGATTAAAAAAATATATTAGTTTATACATAATAGACTTTTAATTGCTTTAAGAATCTCAATGAATTACTAAATGTATTTAACAAGGATAATATTAATATTTTTATATGATTTTCCCGAAATAGGTAAAATATTTTTGAAATAGACAAATCTCAAATAGGTGTTAGATAACATTTAGTTCAGTCTTCCATATCATATTCGATTTGATTTGTAAAATATATTTTACCTTTAATATATAGCTTAGAAAAACAATAAATTCTCCACAATTTCGATTATATAAATATGTTTAATATATTGTGGAATTATGAGATGAACAAGATTATTTTAGAATACTAACTTTCTATTGCATTAAATTCTATCTCTATATTAATAATCTGTCAACATAAAGGAAATTGTTTTCTTTGGTTGCTTAAAAAGATAAATTTGGCTTTTGTTATTGGCCTGTGTTTTGACTACTTTTGCTACGACTACGTAGCAATGATGTATCCGAAAGAGAGTAAGTTCCAGGTTCAAATACTGGTGGATATTCTAAACCAGGATAATCAGGTGGTGGAGATGTTGGTGGCGGTATGTATGGTAATACTGCAGGTACCAAGTTCTTTCTAGAATTTAGAAAGCCTTTATAATTGGATGAATATCCACTATCGTACTGAAACAAAATTAAATTATTTAATGAATATTTTTCACTATTGTTAATATAAACTTAAAATATTAAAGAATTATTTTTTAAAAAAGATAAAAAAAATAATATAATTTCTTACGTTCAACTAAATTTTGTCATATTCTTTTTCAATACATTTTCTATATTTCATATTGTTTCTCATTTCTTTTGCGCTGCTCTCATTATTTTCAATTAATCATATAAGATGTTTGTGCATTAAATAAAAAAAGTAGATTAAATTAGTAGATTATTTAATTATACGTACTTTTGACTTAATAGAAGATGTTATTGCATCCGGATCACTAATCGAATTGACCGAACACAAGGTTTGAATAAACATCTGGGAAGGATTGTTGTTGAAAGAACTGTGAGACTGATTGATCTCATCGTCAGAGTTTGGACTACCGGAACAAGTAGATAATGGATGCTGCGATTGATTAGAGCAATGCTTATCTCGAAATAGCGCTTTATACAATCGCGGTGAACTAGAGTCTAGAATTCAAAATTATTTGTTATCAAAACACATTACATATATTCAATAAATTATAATAGCGATTTAATAGAAGTTACCTGATATGGTTTTCTGGGCATTTTTAGGAAGCTCCAAGGTACAGGGTTTTTGCTGTTTCGTACCGAATAAAACTTTCAGGCGACTCGCTTTTTGTACATGATCGTTCTTATCTAAGTGCATCTCAAATGTGGCACGCATTTCTTCCTGCTCGAAAGGTGATGTCGGTATTGGTGGTGGTTGATACTGTGCAACATTTTTCAAACGATTTTTATCACAATTTGAGCTTTTCTTGTCGTTATATTTCAGTGAGTCCAGCCAGTGTTTGTCGGAAGAATTATTATCATAACGATTAGTAAAATTAAAACTTCCCTTCCGATTAATCAACGCATCTTTCTTTATGCATTGCTGTGTCTCAGATAATGTATGACTTGCGAGGTCATTATTAGATCCAGAATATCCTATACAAAATAAAAACAGATTTAATTAAAGAAAATTTCATAACATTAAATTAATAAGACTATTCAGATATTAATTTCGTCAAGATATTAAGATTATTGTCATTTTTAAGTTTTTGTATATGAAATCAATTTATCATACCAATATTTCTTGGCAAAAAATCGTGCATTTTGTTGCTTTCACAATTGGGAGATTGTCTATGCTTGTTACGCTCATAGTCTGCACTCTGATTTGGAGAATTCTGCTTGTTTGGATTTATCATGTTTTCCCAATAAAATAAATCATCATGTCTCTCTTTTTGAGTATTCACAAGTTCCTGCACTCTTCTCTTCTGTGCATAATTTGATGAATCCCATACCTTTTTCATTCCAGTTGTAATGCATCTGCCATGAGATTTATCATGTACGTAATTCGCTTCGCTTTCAAATCGAGTAGTAGCAAAATTATCCTTGATGAATTGGCAAGGCGCGTGTACATGTGTATTCTTATTCTTCGAGTGAACATACAGGACATTGTTGTTTGGTATTTCATCGCTGGTCTTGCCATAAATATTGCTAATATCATTCAAAGATGTATCATTTAATTGCCTAATTTCCTCGTTGGTCGTCCTGTCATTCAAGTTTCTATGCTGTATATGAACGTGATCATTGAGCAAAGGCGTCGCACGCGTAGACATCGATTTGTTTATCATAGTACGTCGTTGTTCATCTTGTTGTGATGTCACGAATTCTTCTTGCGTGATAAAACCTTGCAGATTGTCTGATTTTCTACAACAGATTACATATGTTAATGTTGTTAGATATTAAATTTATAATATTTTTGCGATATAGAAAATGTATAAGATAAAAATTACCTGTCTATAGCATGCCGATAATCATTCATGTCTGTGTTCGACATATCTGTAGCATTTTGAGAAGTGGTCAAGCCATAGAATGTACTACCAGCAATCGTCATTTGTAAATCGGGAGAATTTGAATTACAATCCTCTTTCCTGTGAAATATTCGAAAACGTTTTCTGCACATCTCTTTATTGTTTTAGTTTTGGATTATATTAAGAACGCGATTTTTTTTGTTGAAAAGTAGCAAAAGTTTTCTTCCATTATATTAATTTTAATAAATATTCAATCCATTAAAAGGATCCTATTAATTATAAAAAAAGGTAATTTCGGTCAAATTTGTTGTTGAATAGCATAGAGATGATGACAAATTGCCTTCAAGTTGTCATCGTTAGAATTAGAATTCCATTAAGTTCAATGTAACAGGCATAATGCATTGTCTTACTTTGTCATGAGTTTGACGAAATTAGTTGTTACAAAAAAACGACAACATGTCAGCAAACTCATGTATTTGGCTATCTGAATTATAGTTATAAAAAAAAGGTAACACTATTATTTTCATTTCCTGCTAATAACTTATCACTTTATTTTTGGACAATTAATTTTATGACGCACAATTACTATTTAACTTCTATTTGATAGCAGTTTATTAATTTTTATTAATGTAATGTTATAGTTAACTTGACACATATTTTTGTTTAACAGTTATACTGAAGACCCGAAACAAAGGATCTTTCGACAATAAATTTGATGATATACGCATGTTCATCTAATGTTGACTCATATTTGCATTTTTATCTGATTTAATTCGTTAGAGCTTAAAACATTTTGTCTCATAGGATATATTAAGATTTAGAAAAATATGTTAAAAATGTTTATGCAACAAGAGGTTTATATATGGTAAGTATGTCAATTTAGAATATTCTTGATATACTTACTTGTTTGATGTCGATGTAGGAAGTACTCGTCTATAACTTCTAAATTGGGCCGTTGGAACAGGCATATTCTGATTTCTGGCACTAAGAAATTTCAAATATTTTCGATCCAAGCTTGCACCACTGGTTTCATGATCCTTAAACGATCCGGTATCTTTTCGTGCAGACTTTTTCAGAGAACCGAACAATTTTTCCGGATTTGCTTTGTCAGATTGAGGTGTACATTTCAATTTATTCTTATGACTTTCGTTATCACTCTCATCGGTTTCGCTAAAAAGCTCAATGCTTTGATCTTGAGTATCCGCTCCTAAAGTGCCTTTATTAACTGCGTCCAACCACATAATTAAATTGTCTTCGGTATCAGCAGCAAAATAAAACACTGTTCCTGTGTGATATACTTTGAAGGAATACTTTCTTGATTTTACTTCGGTAGCCGGGGATACGGTAAAACCCGTTAATACAATCAAGCAGTCAGCTTTTATACTGTCCTGTAGTTTAAATCTAATTGCAAAAATATAAATTTGTATATTTAATCAGTTGTATGTGTATGATTTATTTATCATATGTTTTATACAATTTTACCTGTACAACGATGAACACTTTAATACAAACCAGGCTTTTGCCCACGCGCCACCTGCTCCTCTACTACGATATGTCAACCATCCTTCTAAATCATTAGTACCAACTTCTCTTACGGATACATTCCTCCTCTCTAACAAGAATATTTTCTTTGTATTATAAGATTCAATTTAAGAATATATAATATATATGTTTTTGAATATAAATTGTAGAAATCTAACTTTTTTATACTGTTATCAGAACAAATATCTTAAATAAGAAAAAAATTAGTAATCAATAGTACTTACTTGCTAATAACATATTCCGTTTTCTACTACTTCTTGGACTATTATTAGACTTATTTAAACTACTGTGCAAGCCGATACTTTTAGCTACCATCATAGCTTTATTAACAACACTTTTCTCAATACTTTTATCCTTTTCTAATAATCTTGGTTTTAAATCTGATGTTTGTTTTGAGTATGTTATACCATCAGGACAATCGGCATTGTGAGAGTGATCAAACCTATAACAATCTGTTATGGATTGATCCGAGCAAACGAATTTTTCAACAAATGTTTCATATTTTTCAAAAGGACATTTTTCTTCTCTTGATTGTTTGTCGTTATTTTCATTATACAATGAAACATCAGATAAGTTTAAACGATCAAATTTTTGATCGCTTAAACTTACAGTTCGTGATTCGCCAATAAAGTCCATCGAATTTTCTGTGTAATTAAACACATTTGAGGAATCCTTTTTATCTTGACAATCCGAATTGCTCCTAATATGATTAACACATAAACTTAAATCTACTTTTTTAAATTCTCGTTTAATGCCGAGTCTCTTTGGAACTTGAGGTTTTTGCAAATCCTCTAAAGTTTGTGGAACATTGTTTAATTTCAAATCAGTTATTGCTTGGTTCGTATAATATTTACGAGGTGGCGGTTCTGGGGGTGTTATGTGAGATTTATTCTCAAGTTTTCGAACAGACTGAATCTTTGGTAACTCTATAAAGCGGCAAGATTGTATCATGACCTGTGCCGGAGGCAAGTCTGCAGACTTCGTTTCTTTAGTTTGTTGCTTTATGTTAATCTTCGAAACATTATGAGTAACATTCACTAAATCATCTTCAATAGACTTAGTATTATTATTTAGTGATACCATTGTACCGATATTATTCTCTTTTAATAGCACTGAGGAAAATTTTTTTTCAAGCAATTCTGTATAAGTACAATCAACCGTTTCTAAAATTTTATCACATTTTGGCAACGTTTGATTTCTTTCGATGCTATTATTGTTGCTAATAATAGTGCTACTACTAGTGCTAGCACTACTATTACCATTATTGCTGCTGCTGCTACTACTATTACTACTACTATTACTACTACTATTATCACTATTACCACCACCAATATTACCATTATTACTACTACTACTATTACTGCTATTATTACTGTTACTATTATTATTATTACTACTATTATTACTGTTATTATTATTATTACTACTACATTCACTTTTACTGTTAGATATTTCTGAGGTACCACAATCAACATTCTCGTGATACTCGCATGCCGAACGTTTGACATAAATAGTTTTGGGGTTTTTGTTTACAACAATTTCGCATTCAGTATTTAATTCTTTGACATCATATTTCTTATTGTTTACGTCCAGTATATCATATTCATTTTGATTTTTCTCCTCTGTGCTATTTTCAAGATTTACATCATTTATTGAAATGTATTCATTATCTTTATATAGATCTGTTCTTTTAGGCACTCCAAAGGCACTTGCCTGTTCTTCTGTATTCTCATACGCGATCTGTTTCTCGATATCACTAATTTTTCGAGCGACATTACCATCGTATCTTATAGCAGATGGCTCTTTATATTTGTTGCTTGCATCCTCCAACTTTTTATTATCATCAACGTTTTCAACAACAGTACTAATGTTAGTTTTTGTTAAATTATTATTTGATTTATTGATTAAACAATGGTCAAATAAGTCTAATTTTTCAATGTGTGATAAATCATATGCAGAGGTAGTATAGTCTTTATCTAATTTATCACGCTTTTCAATGTGTCGCATGCTGATTTCTTTATTATTCTGCTTGTTTTCATTAATACTACATGTATCACTAATAGAATTATTACATTCACCTAAAGGCACAGTCGTATCATTTAAATTATTGCTATCAATAACATTATCTCTGAATGCTTGCAAATGTTCTATATTAATATCTTTATTTACAATATTTGCACCAACATCACAGTTTTGCATAGGAGTAATCTTTTCTTTCATATTAACTGGATGCGTGCTTTTAACATCAGTCAATTTTTCCTCAAATTGCACTTTTTTATTCGTTTGCTCATTAGTATTGTTCTTCTTTTTCGCCGATTCTAATCCTAAACACGTTTGAGGCCGTATATTTACCATTGGTACATTATCCAAACCATGGGCGCAAGATGCTGCTTTATCACGCAATTGAACAGCCGCATTGTGCTCTAATTTCAACTCCTTCCAAAACCGTTCGAGATTAATACCATGTTTGGATGTAGGACTGGCACCGGTTATTGTTGCTCGCCTTTGAACTAAGTTTCTTCGTTTAGCGTAAAGTGGCGTTTCTGCTTCGCTATCAGAATCGCTACTATCTGTAGTCATGGTATCCAACATTTTAACTGCATCTAAAATGCTCGTTGGCTCTGCGCCGGATTTCTTTGGCATATGTCTACATAACAAAAGACATTTTTATTACATATGAAAATAAAAATTTTGTAATTAATTTTAAAATAGCAAATGTAATATATTAAAGGATAGAGTGTGTATTATGTCGTCTACAATGCACGGAGTAAGAAGCAAGAGTAAGAAATTGATCACAATCATAGTCGATTATTTTTTTGATATTCGACTGTGATTGATCAATTTATTATCTCTCCATGTATTGTAGACGACGCATTAAGAATTTAAATATCGATATTTTTGAACTTATTTCCCCGATATTTTCTTTCGATATTAATGGATATTTTAATTTCCGATATTTGAACAAGAATATCAAACTTTTGATACGAGGTGCTGTAAATTTTTGTTTTATGTTTACAGTATTTGTAAGTATCATTTGTTATTTAATATTTGATAGACAACAAAGATAAATTTATGCTTACAACATGTGAGCGTGAAAACGAAATAGTTCATTAATTATGTATAAGTGCGTATTAGTTTAGTATGGATTAAGATTGAATTGAAACTTTTATTATTTATCATAGGTATTCATTATTGCAAGAACGTATAAGATTAAGATCATGTAAGTAAATAAAATAAAAATAAAATGTGTAAATGTATATACAATATAATATATATATATATATATTTTTTTTCAATGGTACTATATGTGATATCTATATATAATATACTAGTTGTAATAATAAAAATAACATAATTTTTTTTAAATTCTGATCAAAATAGTTAAAAGTCAAAAGATCGATGAAATAATATCAAAATAATTTTCAATTTCGGAATTTTCAATTCCGTTATTTTTGCAAAAAGATCAATTTTTTATGCATTGATATGCGATTAATAAACATATTGATGCGTGTATTGCCTAAAAATAGAAATATCGGATCCATATCGATATCAGCAAAATCATATGTTATCAAACCGATATTTTGATTTATCAGTATTTCTGTTCATGATACATTGTGATACGAAATATCGAGACTTTTTTTTCTGTCACTCATTTTGTGTGTGTGTGTGTGTGTGTGTGTGTTTGCGCGCGCGATACACTTACATGACAGATGTCTTAACATTTGTGACTTAAAATATTATAGCAAGAAAGTTTTTAAAAAATTAAGTAAAAAAAAGTTAGTGTATATTTTTATTTTAAACAACAATTTCTGAGAGAAAATGAAAATGAGAGTTTAAATATAATCAGTTACAATCTACGTTTACTTTTTAATTTTGGCACAATAGTTTTTCTTCTTTACATCAATTGATTCATCTTCTCGTTCTCGTGTATAAAAGTATTAAGATAGTTACCAAAAAATGAATAATTTATGAAATATTTCATATTTCATGTCAATGTGTTAGAATAAAATAGACAGATGATCATATTATGAGAGCTATAGTTCGATAAACGTGATTTTTGAATTTGTATAGAAATAAAATCAGTAAGGTTTGTATATATAATAATTTTTAATGGACAGTTTTGCACTAAAATGCACTAAAAAGATAATCTTAGTTTATGTGCAAAACTATTAGGAATGCACCAGATATCCAGAAAACATTCGGTATCTGACACTTTTTTATTATCCGGCCAGATAGTCGAATATCAGTAGTATCGGCAATATATCCGGTTGAAATTTGATATTGATCGTCATTAATGCAGAAATTTATTCTTTTCAGTTAAATTTCTTGCACAATTCATCTCTCTTTCCTCTTTTTTTTTCACGTTGGAAAGATAAAAAAAAATTAATATCTCTACTTTTTCTTTGCTGTTGTTTTTTAAAGCCATCCGACAGGATATCCGGGAAAACATCCGGCCGGATAATTGCTTTAGCAAATATTGAAAAAAATGTGACGCCGGATATCCGGTATCTGATTGTGTCCAAACTTCCGCGCCCTAATTATTACAAATTATTAGTACTTAGAGAACAGTATAAAAGTTATTAAAAAAAAATGCTTTTTAAATCTTAATTTAAAAAATGAATATTTCAGTAATAATGCATTAAAGAAAAAAAGTTTTATATAAGAACTTATAAAGTTATTTTCATCTGTATATTCTTGAGAAATTGCTCACCTTTTCCTTTGAATACTTTGTATATACGCACATGTTATTAGATAAGAAAGAATATTAGCAGGATCACAAATAATAAAGATACATATAGAAAGGTAACTTACCTAGGTGATGGCATTGCAAAATCAGGTATTGTTAATAATTCTGGTCTAGGCGATGGAAGACTACGTCCTTGTGTTGCATAAGAAGTATTTCTGTTACATGGAAGTTTATATGGTTTTATGTAAATTTTGCCATAAACTTTAGCATGTCTTGGCCTACGTTTTATAGTTAAAAGCATTTCTGCTGGACTTTCACGAAATAATTCAAGCAAATTTTTTCTCTCCCAACCAACTACCGTTTGATAATTCACCTAGTACAGAGATTTAGATACATTTTAGAATTATATTTGTCAAAATTTATAATATATAAGAAGTACATAAATATAAGACATTACTTGAACTATCTGATCACCTTCCATCATTTTACCAGATTGATGTGCGGCAGATCCAAGTTTAATTTCAGTTATCTGATGTACTCCATGAAAAGATGGTAAAATATAAAAACCCTAAAAGAGATAATATTCCAATTAAACAACATTTTTAACTTGTATATGGTATAATATATGTATTTATAAAAATTATATAATTAAAAAAAATTCTGATTACATAGTATATAAAGAAAATATTATCAGGAAGCAGCAATCACATTGATTTAAAAAAAATGGTGTTTTTTAAATTATTAGACAATATATCGTCTCTAAGAGTGTAAAGATATAGTTACTTATTTTTAGAAATTTAGATTATGATTCACAAATGCAAATGTTATTAAAAATTATATAAATAGTATATTAAAAATAGTATATTAATAGTATATTAATAGTATATTAAAAATATTTATTAAATATTATTTTTTAACAATTATGTCACTATTAAGAATACATTTCAATATTAAAACTGTATAGTTCACATCAAACATATACTACAGATTATCATTACTAGCAGTGACTATCGAAATGCAGCCTAAAATATAAAGCTTAAAACTTAAAAATTTTGCAATATTCAAATTTCTATTTAAATAAAATATTTCTATGCGAAATAATGCAATCTATTGAATAGATATAGTATAATAGTAAGGAAAGAAAAGATAGTAAGGAATTAAAATAACGATATAAATAACGGTTAAATTCATTATCGTTATTGTAAAATGTAATTACGGTATTGTTACAAACAGAAAAAATAATAGTAACAGCGTTACAAATAACGCGTTAGGCATGAAATACAATTGAAAATCACAGACAATCCTGATAAAATTAAATCAACATGACATATAATTAATATTTTTCGTATAATATTCTGAGAATTGAACATAATGATAATTAAAAAATTGTTAGATTATAAAAAAACATACCAAATCATCGCTGGATTTTTTTTTTAATGTTGCTAAATCTAAACTTGCAGGCTGTAATATCATAGGATCAACAATATCTTGAATAATATAATCTGCTAACGTTGCTAGTTGACTACAAGTTGTTCGAATTTCTTGGACTGGCTTTTCAGCAAATCTATCTCTTTGTGCACATGTAGCCATCTCTATTGATATTTTCATCAATTCAACTTTCTTAGCATGGTATTCTATGTGTCCATTAAATGGAGGATAATCCATCCATCTCACTAAAGGTTTGACCACCATCATAATGGATGCTACATCTGACAATGTTTGAGTGCTAACTGACTCTGAATTTTTTTGCCGACACAACTCCTTGTGTAAGCTGTGCGCTTGGCTTGATAGTCGCAATGCCAGCAACTGCAGATTTTCTTTATCCAGTTCGTAATGAAAACTTCTAAGATATTCTACTGCATTAAGAATAATCTCCTGATGACCGAGCTTTATTACACCCAAACGTTCTAAATCTTGTGATTGTATATTCAATAATTGTTGTCCGTTGACATCATGATTTAGAAAACTATGAATGTAGGGATGTATAGTATTATCCAAACCTATAACATAAAATAATGAAATCATGATAATATTCCTGCATAACTTACAATAATAATTATTTATGACATTTAATATTCATGCAAATTGAAACGTCAGGTTCAAGTAGCATTTTATTTTGTTTTATGACTAGATTTAATCACAAATTCTTGTAGGATTTTAAAAGATACATAATACTTATTGCGAAAAATATTACTTCGGTCGGATAAGACGAACCCGGATTTCTAACATCCTAAGCTTTTAGATCACCAAGGATTCAGCAATATTTTTTGCAACAGCCAATCTGTTATTGCTAATGCTTTGGTGATCTAAAAACTTAGGATACTTACATGGAATGTTAGAGATTCAGGTTTGTCTCCCAGCCGAGGTAATATTTATAGAGGCAATAAGTTCTTTACAGGATTTAAGATACATGTAATTAAATTTGAAGAAATTATTAATATTTCAGATATATTGTGTTGAAAGTCCGCAATCCGAATTCATTTCAAAAATTCGTATATGTACTGATTTAACACCTAACTTTGATCATCAAGTGGTATTTCTCATATTTAGGTGAATGTAAATAGTTTTTAAATATCTGCGTAAATATTTTTTCTATATTGACATTTTCTCTATATTGACAAATCTACTCACAATATAATTTAAGTTCTAAATCATAAGAAATGGGATTTGATCATCTCCACGCAGTTATTATTGACTTATTGTTGCATTATGACGCACTATTCATTCATAATTTCTCATTCATTCATGCTTCTGACTTTTGTTCTATTACTAACAGCTTATTAAAAATTTATTAATGACTTGTTATAGAAATCCCTACAAGATCTAAGCAATCTGTCTTGCCTTACTACTAGCGGTTTGTTTATTAACTAATTATCGTCTTATTATATTAATAAAGTATGCTACTTTTGATTGTATGCAGTTATGTTTCTAATAACTGGAAGTGTATATAAAATGATATATAAAAAAAGATTATAAGGTGTAAAAATAGTGATAATAAGTTTATCAAACATTTACTACAGATTAATATTATACATTAAATAATTATCAGTTAAAGAGTGAACTATTAAAATAGTAATTAATAATTAATTTTTTATGAGTAAAAATAAAAAATAAAAATTGACATAGTTAATAAAAATAAAAGAAGGCGTATGTACAAACAGAATGGAGAGAATGGAGCTTCATACGCAAAACTGAATAGGATTCAGACATATTTTTATGACCCAATTTTTCTGTCTGAGATGTACTGTCAGGCTGATTAAACATTTTCGTCGTACCTTTCAACCACTCGCACACTTGATCGGCTTTCCATTCGGCTATATTTACATAAGCCATCGCAAAAATATAAACTGATTCAAGCACAAACAAGTTCTCATAGATCTGACACTTTGTCCGCGGCTGTTCCAATTTTTATTCGCTCTTATTACCCATCCGCTTTGATAGTTCCACAAAAGTAGGTACATAAAAATAAGTTAATGGCGCGAGCAACACGAATCAGCATGCGTTCGGAAACGAGCTGAAAACAAAACAGATTGTGTTCAGAAATTCACCCGAATGCATCCAAAGACATAAAGCCTAATTATCGTACACATACTAACTAGTAACTTTCTATTAAATTATTTTAATTTCAGTAATATGTGTATATATATATATATATATTTAAAAAATGATATACTAAATTGAAACAATATTCATAAAAATAATTAATTAAATGCACATATCATGTATATGTTTACACATAGCGCCAAAATTAAAATAATTGATAAAGAGGATAAATTTTATCTTCGTAATATATTTTCCACCAATCAGCACTTGATGTCAAATCGTTGTTCGTCCATATGAGAATTCAACTTTAATCTATTAATAGAAAGGAGCATTAATGATTGCTATAAACAACTTTGAAATAAATTGTGTGCGATTGGCTCAGTTTTATAAATTTATTTAGAGATTAAATGTTATCTTTCGAAAGATAATTGTTGTCATTTACATAATTATATAAATTTATATATTTATATATAAATATGAAATGCATTATGATTTGTTGTAATAAATTATTTTATCATTTTTCGTGATTTGGATAGGTTAGGTTAGGAGTAAAATAGGGTAACTGTTTAGTTTAGAATACACAAAAAATGGATAAAAATATTAATCGACACGTTTTTTTTTTTGTGAAATAGACGAATCTAGCAGAAAAGTGTTGCTCTGCCTCGTGGAACGAGATATTAAATTCGATGACTATTAAGGTTAGGAAATGTCACATGTGTATTCACTTTAGATATTTGCTTTTATTTATCTGTTTTATGCCCATTTCCATCAATGTAGATTAATTCAATTTACTCTTCGTCTTTTTCTAAAATCTTTAAAACTAGAAAAAGACGAAGAGTAAGTTGAACCGAGATTAAAGTTAATCTACGTTGGTAGAAGCATTAATCACACAAATCCTCTGCTTTATAAATTCTCTGCTTTAAAAATAAATTCTTGCCTTAGAAACACAAATTTTCTGCTTGAAAAACAATTATTTTATATAAACAAATTATTCTCTTACATAATTTTTTTTAAAGTAGAGAATTTGTGTTTTTAAAATAAATAAATACCTAAAACAGCGAAAAAAAATCTAAAATGCATGCGCATGAGCATGGAAGATGATTGCTCGTATCGTAATATTGAGATGGCTGTGACATATTTTCTAACCTCAACAATCGTCAACTTTAAAAATTGATATCTCGGTTCACAGAGCAGAGACACTTTTTCCAAATTCGTTTATTTCACGAAAAAAAAAAAGTGTCGATTAGTATTTCTTTAAATCAATTTTTGTTTATGTATGCTAAACTAAATAAGTACTTAAAATAGAAAATAAAACCAGAATAAGGCCAATCAACGTTGATGCCGACAGGAAAATAACTAGGCATTCTTACGAAGTACGAATGTTCAACGTGTCAGTCCAACGTGTACAAAAATTCCGGGAAAGGTATATCGCCTTCGATAAAGATTATCTTTTGTGCTATTCAAAATTGCTAATTAACCTATTTTGTGTATTATCGTAATAATTATTGTAGCTTTTAACGGTTTTTTGCTAGATCTTTACAAGGACATGAATTTTTCAATTTGCTTTTTAAAACATACACGGTTGATTGTCACTGTACAAATGTCAATATGACATGTGTATATTATTGAATGTAATGTGGATTGTACAAAATAGATTTTATTTTAATTATTTTATCTTAATGTATATTATGAATCGAAAGTAATGTTCTATATTGTAAAACATATGTATCATATGTATATTGCGAATGATTTTTTACTGTCTCATTGATTTATTTTTTCTTCTGCAAATAAATCATTGTTTTTTTTATCATTTATATTTACATTCTTAACAATTACCTTTATACCTTAATAGTAATTAATATTTCACGTGAATGTATTATACATTTTCTTTCTTTTCATGATTGTAGAATCAAAACTGATTGTTTCGTAAGAGAGAGAAGAAAAATAAATATTTTTTTTTTTAATAGAAGGTGAGATATATTTCTTATAATTCTAGGAAAAATGTAGTTTGTGAAAAAATAACTCTAAGTTTTAAAAAAGTTCAAAAGACGTTACCAACATGAACAAGACTTCACAAAGTTAGTATTATGAATATTTATAAATGTTATGCATTAAATATTCTCTGGCATACATATAAGCACTGAGATATATACGTTATAGGAACTGGACAAACATTAAAGTTTGTGAGTTTAGTTACTCTCACAGTTCAAAATGCTATGGTTGGCCTTAGCATGCGATATTCACGTACCAGAGCAGGGGACATGTTTCTTTCTTCCACTGGTAAATATTATAAACTGTGTTACATATAATACAGTCAATCTTAATATTAGTCTTCATATAATATAGAAAATCCTTGTTTCATTCACAGATAACAATGTCATCTTTTTTTTTAGCTGTTGTGATGGCTGAAGTAGTCAAATTGATTACCTGTCTTATATTAGTATATGTCGAAGAAGGAAACTTTGAAAAATTTTATAAAGCATTACACATGACAATCGTGAAACAACCTATTGACACTTTGAAAGTTTGTGTGCCATCCCTTCTGTACATTATTCAAAATAATTTACTTTATGTTTCTGCATCTAATTTAGATGCAGCTACGCATCAGGTAAGACATATCACTAAATGTTTTGTTTACTTCTAAAAGATGTAGAAGAATAACAATTAATATGAATTAATAAATGTTTATTAATATATGAATAATATGGTTGGTTATTTACATATAAAAAAGTCATTAGCTGTACTTGAAATTTTTTTGAATGAAAAATTTTTCTCATTCAAACTGGCATAAGAAATTTCTATTTATTAAAATGCCTTTGAATGGTTTTGCAGCTGGAGGAAAGATTTAGTTGATTTTGAAATTGAAGTGTCCATTATTTATTATTTTCATAAATGCAGAAACAGTTAATATTGAATTAAACAGAATTTTTATAATTTTTATGATTTTGAAACCTTTTTATTATCATTTTTAATATTAAAAAGAAGTGACACATTACAAAACACAACATTTAGATATTTATTGAAAAAAAATTTTTTTTTAATTTTTATATCAAATTCAAATAAAAATAAAATATTGACCAAAAAGAAATATTGACTAAAAAAAAAAAGAAATTTATAAAAAAATAAATAAAAACAGGAATAAATCTAAGTTGATTAGATAATATTTAATTATTTCTGCAACTTGATCTTTTTTCTTGGTGGATTTTATGGGATTTATAACATTTTTAAAATTCGTAATCAAGAAACAAAGGGATTCAGAAATTCCAAAATATCTTACTTTTTTTTTATTTGTGGATATAATTTCTTTTACATTATCGGCTACTCTTCTGTATATGTGTTGTATGTAGTAAAGTTTATAATATATTTGAAATATATTTTCAGGTCACGTATCAGTTGAAAATTTTGACGACAGCTTTCTTCGCAGTGACAATATTACGTAGATCTTTACACACTACCCAATGGGGTGCTCTTGTACTCTTAGTTATTGGAGTAGTTCTGGTACAATTGGCACAAACTGTAAAAGCACAGTTACCTTCGGGTATTGAACAAAACCACTGGTTGGGTTTTTCTGCCGCTTTAAGCGCGTGTTTTCTCTCTGGCTTTGCCGGAATTTATTTCGAGAAAATTCTCAAGGGCTCCGATATTTCCGTGTGGATGCGAAACGTGCAATTGAGTGTGTTATCTATACCGTTCGGCCTAAGCACATGTTTTTTACAAGACAGTAGTGTTATACGCAAGAAAGGTTTCTTTTTCGGTTATGATTTATTCATTTGCTACCTAGTGGTCCTGCAAGCGGGTGGTGGATTGATTGTAGCTATGGTAGTCAAATACGCCGATAACATATTGAAAGGATTCGCTACGTCTTTAGCTATCATAATTTCTTGTATAGCTTCCGTTTATCTATTCGACTTTCACTTGTCGTTCCAATTTACTTTGGGTGCATTTCTTGTCATCTGTTCGATTTTCCTTTATAGCCACCAACCGAAAACTGCATCCCTCGATAAACATACATCTGCTGAGAAAGTCTGATAATAGTGAAAATATAAATTTTTAACGAGGTAATACTCGACTTAAGTCTTAAATTCTTATTAATAGTTAAATTGATGATACATGGACTTTTAAATACTTATCTACTTAAAGGTAGAAATAATTTAAATGCAGTAATTAAAATAATTGATGCATTTAAATAGAACAAAAAAGATTATATTTATAGAGACTTAGAAAATGCTATTTTTGAAAAAAAAAATGGTGCAATCAATCATAAGCTTTTTGTTTTAAAAAAGAATGAGATAATTATCACGTTGTATATGTATATGAAAGTCACGTGCAATCACGTTTTATATCCGATTTTCATTCTGAATTATGATAGTCAAGATGAAAAAGTTAAGAATGGCAAACAAAACATATAAAGATATTAAAACGAAATTATTTATCTATGTGTTATGAACATAATAACATTATATATACTCATTTATTTTTATATAGCTTCCAGTTCAATTGAAATGTATTGCTATAGGTCAGTAAGTTATATTCACACTGTGTACTTAATTTAAATAGATTTTTTAATAAATACAATTTAATAAATACAATTTTTACGAAAATTTTCTTATGTATACACAATAATATCGTTTTTTTTCCAGAAAATAAGTTTCCAACTTTTAAAATATTTGTCAAATCATGAAATAAAACTATATTTGTATGAAAATTAAATTTAAACATAGTACAAATTTTACGTTATATATTCTAAAAAAGAAATTTATAATATTTCAATCTCTAAATATTTCATGATATTTCATTACATAATTAAATTAAATTTTTTTAAATTAATTCATTAATTCATCACGATTTATCATCACAATTCAATTATATTAATTATATAGATTATTTATTTTTGTGTTGATACAAATCAGGTATAATTAACAGTTTCAGTTGTTATTTGTTCTAATTATCTCGCACAAAATTTTGGATTAAAAAAATCTTTATTGCGCGCGCATTTATAAATTCATTTATTTTCGCGCGGTTGGCCAACCTACTATCGAGGTTCAACCGTTATTTCATTGGATAGGTTTCTTTTTTTCGAACATACTGATTGAGCATCGGGAATACGAATCTTGGGTTTTCGAAAATTCTCTATGGAACGGCC
>Ga0157364_1002296_pt1 | contig 17642 bp, 7 predicted proteins | sample AttsexASBM2_FD_111476 | JGI IMG/M metagenome (GOLD analysis project Ga0157364, IMG submission 111476) | Fungus gardens microbial communities from leaf cutter ant in Ribeirão Preto, State of São Paulo, Brazil - Atta sexdens ASBM2 | ecosystem: Host-associated > Fungi > Mycelium > Unclassified ... | reverse complement strand
TCTCAGGAGACTGGATCGTCATAAACACCATTGATAACGCGCACGTTATATCACGTTATACTACGTTATACGCAGTGGCACGCGCGTAAAGTGCGTAGAGGAAAATCCGCGCGCGCGCGCGCGCGTAAATCGCGCGCGTATTATTTTTATTGCGAATAATCAGCGAGGATGCGCACATTCGTGTGCGTGTTATGTGTTAGCGAATACGTACGATAGAAAAATAATGCCCGTATTCATAATTAGATCTTGTACTTGAGAGTTCCTTAAATTTATCTTTAGATGCTCAGTAGTTCAATGAAATAATTTGTAGAACATCTGAAGATAAATTTAAGGAAACCTTAAATAGGCCTAATTATGAATGACGGGCATAAATGCTTATTAAGATTTCAACGTATCAAAAACTGGTTACATCAGAATACGCGGTTTTTGATAGGTTAAACTCTTAATTTATTCCTATTTTTATATAATATTCCCTCCATTGTGCGCAGTATTATGTAATACTTTCTTATATTTTATCTCTTTCATGGAAAGAATGATTTTGTTATAAAAATTTAAGTAGACACAGATTTAAAGATAATTTTGTTGAATAATGAAAATAATTATGTGAGAAATTTGAGCAATGCTGCAAAGAATTAACATTCTAGCGTTTATAGTTAACAAAATTATTTTCATCTGTATCTAAATTTTTAGACAGCAAAACCGTTCTTTCCATGTTAAAATACAACATAATTGCGTAAAAAGTTATATTTTTTGGAGTTTCGAATGAAAATAATGAAATGTAGAATTCGATCATGGAAGAAATAATAATTAGCAACTGTTCTTCTTTTATTGGTATTTTATTTCTTAGTTTATTTATTTTTTCATTAAGTATCTTTGAGGTTTTCCCTTAGATTTTAGGACTGCTTTTTATCAATTCATATTTATGAATTTGCATCTTCTCTTCTTTTCTCTCCAAGAGAGAGCAGCTGAAAAGATTATTTCTTTTGTAAATCTATCTTTATATTTTTCAAAATATTCATCCATTTAACTGCAGTTTACGTGCAATTAAATATCGTGACATACACAAATTTTATATAATATTAATAACTGCATGTGACTGTCCAACTCTTTGCTACAAAAACTGTGGACTCTACTTAAAAGGTTCTGCATTGTAGAAATTATTGTAAAAACAGGTACTTATCCAATCCTATTATTGACGAGGCACGTAATAGAAACTTAGCTTAGCATTGAGACACCACTGTGTTTCCAGACTAAAGGAATTTATATTTTCAGCTGTCAGCCACTAATCCTAAATTTACAAATCTATTACCTGACCTACGCCTTGTATCCTACAATCAATAGGATCACGATGTGAATTTTGAACTTAATAAATATGTATTTAATATAGTTTTTATTTGTAAAATATTACATATTTAATATCTCGTTCTTCTAATTTTAATAAATATTTACATATTATTTTAATATATTTTATTTTTGTAATATAAAAAGATCTCGGTGTTTCTTATTATTAAATGCCTGTATTAGTTTCCAAATTTTTCGTAGTATTTGCTGCATTAGATATTTCAGATATTCAAACATAAGTAACTATTATTCGCTATTTTTGACAATAAATAAAAATAAAAATTTTCGAAAAATGTTCATCAGATAAAAAATAAATTTCTTATGTGACATTGATGGAAAGAACGATAATTCTAAAATTTCTGTTAAAATTTATTTTAAATTAAATGAAATTTTATTAGTTTTCTATATGTAAAGCTTGATTTTATTTAAGATGATGCAATATTTAAGATTAATTCTTTTATATAATGAAACATTTTGAAGCAATTTTTATATTTTCAAATAATGAATCGATATGTGTTTGTATATAATTCTTTTAAAAAATGTTATTGTGTTATGTAAACATGCAAAAAATGTTATGTAATTATGTTGACAAAACAGAAATATTACATTTGTAAAATATCGGTAATATAGTACTCTAATTATTCTTCCAGAATATAACTTACTTTCTTTAAATTAAAAATTTATTCAAATAAATATATGCGGATCGAGTTCCAATTCTATTTGATTCATACGTTAATCGGTAATTTTGATAAACAAACTAATAATAAACGCCACGCTTATCCGATAAATTTAATTAAGTGTAGGTATTATGTGCGAGAACCGATTCGAAAAATATCGCGGGTATAGAACAAGTGGCGTCATCTAACAGGAAATAATTAGAACATTTTACATTTTATAAGATATTTGTCACAATAAATTTTCTTAAATTAGATTTAAAAAATTAATAAAAAGAAATGGCGATAATTTTAGATAAATTATATATAATGATAAATTAAGTTTATTCGAATACATAGACACGAGAGAATATACATATTTATAGCTTATAATACTCAAATACTTGAAGACTTATCATATGTATAAAACCAAGAAAATATTTAAATAACTTTGATCGTGAGATTTTCATTCATAAGATTGTACATTGTATTTATAAATTATATATATTTCAATATTATAGCTGTTGTATCAATATAAACTATTCAGAGTATATGAGAAAAATATTACAAATAGAAACTTAGAAAATAATTATTAATTGTTAAACAATTATTCATTTAAAATTACATTTCAAAATTAATCAAAGCTGATTTCTTTCATTGACGACAAGTCCTTAAAATTTATGAGACATTCCCGAAGGTTTAATAAAAAATAAAACAACGGTATATATATTGCGAGTTTATTAATTATTATTATACTTAATATTTATAACATATATATATATATATATATATATATATTTATATATATGTATGTGTGTATGTGTGTACATATATGTATACGTACACATATGTCCGTCACGTATATACTTCCATGTACATACAGCACAACAACGAAAAGACCGCGCACGCACGCACGCATCCATCCACGCACGCACGCACACGCGCTCGTAATTCACATGAAAACTCAGTCAGACATACATGTACATATACAAGACACCCTGTACGTTACGATACAACCGTAATACGTTTAAATAAGAAATATATGCAAAGAACGAATATTTTTGTTTAGCTCAAACGAGATAAGCCGTTTTATTGAACCGAAGAATCGATTCGTTACACATAGGCATCTTTATTCTTCCTTTTTTTTCCTCATCCGTTTTGCTCTTTTTTTCCTTAAATAATTCTCTTACTAAATATTACTCTACATCATCTTTCTTTGTATCGTCCCTCGGCACGACGTGTCGGTTGTACCGTTTTTACAGAATATCCTGCAGCACGAATATGCATATATGTATACGCGTCATGCGACTGTATGTTTATGTGTACGTGTGTATACGAGGCCGAATTAGCTCTTTCAAGGCGCCTTCGGCCCGTCATAATTTATATGAAAAGCGTTATAACACATGTATACTGCCATTGTGTACGGAACATCTATTTTGTCTGTAATACGAATTCTATGAGAGATGTCGATCTAACATTGGCGGGTAACATTCCTTTCGCGAGGAGACAATCCGATTAAAATTCGGCACAGAGAAGACGCGAAAGCGCAACGATGTATACTTCCGGTATCTATTGAATATCGGTTTCGCTCTGCGGAATTTCATCCGGTTCGCAATTAATCGTTACGAAGATCAAGTCCGTCGCGTTTCTCTTTCAGTACTTATGTTTCTGGTAGTGTACTGTTACACACCACCGTATTCTATGTGATATTCCTAAAGCTTACAATACCTCAATTTCGTTCAATTCAATTCCAATTAATGCTGATATCAACGGATTAATCGCAACGTCTAAAAGCAGGGTTTCATTGAAATTGTGAGAATTTTCATCCATTTCGGTGAAAGACCGACGAGATCGGAACATATTTCTGCGCAAGAATAGGCTTAGAATGATCCTTTCGAGAGTTATAAAAATTGTAAATCCATGGTTTCACGTTTTCCCTTACATCTAAGATTTCGCAGATTCCGTTATTTAAGGTCTCATTGAATGTCCAGAGATTTTCGGATAAAGATAAAACATTAAAAATAGAAGCCGATATCTTATATGTCACACAATGTTGCGCAAGTTTATACACACATATGTATACAATTACTTTCTTTTTAAAACAATGCACAAACATATCCGAATTCGACAATTTAGCTGTTATAAAACGTTAAGGTAAATAAGTGAACATGTAAATAGAGTAACATGCTATTCCCTGTACAGAACAATAAAGTGCAGATTTTTTTTTCGAAAAATCAAATTCAATATAATTTACAATGGGTAAATAAAATGTACGTCGTTAATTTATACGCGTACTGAAAAATAATAGAATTTATGTTACGTATGAGCGCAGCTCCAAAAACAATCGATATAAATAAATTTCATCGTCATATATATATTAGGAGATTATCATAAATATACAAGTTTAAATTTGGTGTGTATATATCTATATATATCTCAAAAGAATTGACTTATACATATTTGGCTTGTCAGCATCTAGAAATATAATACAAAACAAAACAAATTTTGATAGAGATAACACGCAAATCCACTAACAAAATTAAAATTTAAAAGATTTATACATTTTTACAAGCGATTCTCATTTAACTAGATGATATATTCTAATATCAAAAAAATTTCTTCTACTAACCCCAATTATACAAATATAATATTTTAACTAAAAATAAAAGATAACATTTTCGTAATTTGCTCTTTTCCGTTAAATTACCGATCGTTTAATATTAGAAATAGCATACATGTGGACAGATTTGAGGACTCTCTTCGGAATCAGCGAGAAAAGTGTATTTCGCTTATATTAAAAAATTTCACATCATTCCGATAAAATACGATATTAATGCAGTACAACCAGAACTATAGGTACCAACGATGCTTATTTCTCAAACAATGTAAAATAGGCTGCCAATCTATTACATAAGAAAGATCGGTGAGCGATATAATGCCATTAGGCTGGAGAGAAAAAGAAATGAATTATATATACAGTTCCTACCCGGCGCCTTGTTCGTTAGACCAGCAGAGCCAATGTCAGAACGATCGATTATACCCTGCCTACTCGTTGCTATCGTGGGGAACACAAGAGGCGTCAGCCAAACCACCCCACGTCACGCACAGCCTTGTACGCGACATGGGGGCAGCAAAATATGCGCATTTTGGATAGTGCATATTTTAGGTCTGCTTGAGTTTCTCAAAGTCGATCTCGGCGTAGGTGAAATTCTCCTGCGTGGACGCCGGCGACACGGGCGCTGGATTATCGACCTCCGGCAGATCGAGACTAGCGTAATGCAGTATTGTCGCGCCTGGTTGAAGCTTCTCGTAGCCCTCGCTGTCCAACGGACTTGGCGTGGGCGTGGGTGTAGATGTGGGCGTAGGCGTTGGAGTCTCGTCAATGAATTTTGGCGAGGATGGCTTCGGCTGTTGCACGGTTGACGGCTTGAAACCCGTCAGGGTAGGACTGGTGTTCGGTGAGGCCGTGACGAGACGCGGTTTCGACACCGTTAGATCCGACAGTTTTTTCGTTATTACGTTAATGGGCTTACCGTGTTCTTGCGATGACGAAGACTTTAATATAATTCGAACATTTTTCTCTACAGGACTAGGTGGCTTCTCGCTATTTGCGTTCGACAAGGATATCGTTTCCGTCAACGGGGTAGAACACGGCGTATAAACCGTATTTGCGGGTTCCATCACTGCATATTCGTTATTTTTATTTTGGTTAGAAAAACCTTCTCCTTCTGTCGTGGAGAACTCATCGTTTTTTTTCGTGAAAGGTTTCACAGGTGACTGAGGACTGTTCAGAGAAAAGGGGAAAATCGTGGCCGATGAACCCGTTGGTGTTGCTCGCGGCGGAGAGGCGGGAGTGCTCGCTAGACTCTCGGATGTCGGACTTCCATTCAAAGGTAGAAAATTTGGAGTTTTAGATGGCTTGCTGCCTGCCTGAATCGCGATTGGTTGCGATCGCGATTTTTCCTTGCGATTGCTCGTTCGTGTTTTACGATTGTTTCGATTGTTCCCACCCATACTCATATTTATGTAATCTTGTTCTAAACTCGGCCGCGCTTTAAAAGACATCTCGACGTAGCCCTCCGGAGGACGCCTTGGTTGCGGAAGATCTACAGGTGCTGTTCTTGTGCTGCCTAAATAATATTTATAATAATTTTCAAATATTATTTTTATTGCATCATATTATATAAAGAATAATATTCTAAGAATTAAGAATTTAAGAATTTTTTTTGCAATAAATGTTTACAAATTAATACCTGGTGGCCCATTTGTTTGATAGGTATCCTCTTGAATAGGCGATGACAATTGTTTCGGACTCGCTTCCGAATGCGTCCAATCTATCTCTATGGTACCATCCATTTTCATATAAGGTCCCTCAGCTTCTTCTACCGGCTTTAAAGTCGTAATTACAGGTTTATGAGCGAAAGTTAGCGATGATATATGCATGTGGCTATGATTGTGGTTGGCAGTGATTGTATTATTATTGTTATTGCGATTGATCTGTAAGAAAATAATTTTTATTGTTACTCAACAACGACTTATGCAACAATTTTATCAGCAAAAATATCGATAATACCTTATTTATGCCACTCATATCGACGTATGGGGCAGTAGTCGATATGGGAGCTTGTCCGGGCGACATGTCGACATAGGAACTAGTGTCGGTGGCAGTAGAATAAGTAGAGTACAGTTGCGGTTGCGACTGAGGTTGGGAACATGATGTCGGAGGCGAAGAGAGAGCGGTTGGAACACTGGGCCTCGTGAAATCCAACTCCATGAGATCCTCCATGCGATCGGACGCTCCGGAGCAACCCGAATTGTGTCCCCAAGAGCTCGACAGCAATGGCGCGGAACTTGACTTCGAATTTGTGGTTTCCGAACCAGCTGGTAATGGCGCAGTAATTACATTGGCTAGCCTTCCGATCTCAGGCCTCTTAGATCGACTACCTACGGAAAATGCTCGTACTCTGTTGGCGTCTTGCGGAGTAATGTCCAATCTGCATAAAGATTGATGTAAAGTAAAAAATGCCGTTCATATCATTCATGTCGGTGGAGTACTTAAACAATGTTTAAAACTCCTGAGTAATCGCTGCAGCCATATTGGATTGACATCGTAAGTGAGAAATTTGCATACTGTGTTTGCCAGCGTTCACTTAATTCACATGCGTAGCCTATTTTCACTTTACGTGCTTTTACGACTATCTACTGACTGTCAGAGGAGGGAGGGGAATAAGGACAGCTTCGATTCAATTTTACAAGTGTTAATTGTTTTAAAGCAATCATATTATTTCTTTTTACCCAAATTCTCTTTATTTACGAATAGCAAAAAACTTCAAGGTGTCATTTCTATGTCACGATCCCATATGACCACGATAATTACTCAGAAATTAAATCTGATTAAAACTCATTTAGTTGAAACATTCTCTCAAATCATGTCACAGAATTTTGTGAATAATATTATATCAAATAACAACGTATATAATACTTAAAACTTAAATAATATTTTTAACTACCTATTTTTACGATGCCTATTGGCTTGTTCCGGTCTCGATCCAACGGAGTAAGCTCTGGTTTGTCTGGCTTGCAGATCTTCCCCAGGTGTTAAAAAGCTGGTTACCTTGTCCAAATGATATTCAGAAAACCGCAGATCCGTACTAGGCGTGCCAGACGTAACAGAACAGCTACTGCCATCGTTCTGCGACATATCGTCCGAAAAGTGACCGTTATGACTATTTACAGGATCCATATCGACATAACCGTCATCTCCAACTGGTGCCATCGGTACGTAGCCATCCACGTTGCTTTCCTCCACAAGGGATGATCCACGGGAATGCGAATGAGCCGTTGTCGCCGGGCTCATGGGCATGTATACGCCTCCACGACCCGGACTCGACCCACAGGGACTGTACATTTCACTCTGGTAGGAACTCTGCAACCAAAACGATCAATTATTAGTTTACCCAGCAATTAAAAGTATAAAACAGTACTTTGTTTGAATTAAATATCATTTTATTTAAATAAAATATAGAAAATACAAACCAGTAAAAATAAAAATTTGAGTTTATTATTTATAAATATTATAAAAAAGGAGGATTTATTGGATTTTATTAAACATAAAAGATAATTAAATTTCTTTACTATATAGAGATTAGAAGATGGTTACTATCCTTATATGTTTTATATTGTATAAAAGCTCTTTTATTAATAATATGTTAAGATTCAGAAGTAATATTACGAGTACACTCACCTGAGAGGGCGAATGAGATTTAAAGTTTGGCGAGTATTTCAAATGTGGATGCGACGTTGACCACAGGGCATAGTCGTCACCTTTCTTGTCTAAGATTACAGGCTCGTCAGGTGTCAAGGAATGCCCGTACCTCGAGACAGTGCTTTCTTCCAAAATATTCTCACCACAATCATCCATCGAAGGTGACGATCCGGCCGAATCCGACGAACAGACGTCAGAAGATGGACTAATAGGCATCGACGCGATTGGTGGAGAATATGAGAGGCCTCGGCCACACATGGAATGTGGTCGCGGTACGTGCGACATAATATGGGCTCCTCTAGGATGGCTTAACACAACTGTAGTTGGTTGTCCTTCACTGGTAGTACGAGCTCTCGACGGCAAACTGTCGCATCGATCGCGCCCGGTAGCACCTGCAAAGATACTCATCAGAAATCTCCTCGTGATGTTTACTTGCATACAGTAGAAAGAAGCCAGTTCCATTGTCCCAGCATAGCAACAGCGGTTAGTTTTATATGTTCGCATATATAAATTATTATATATATACAAAATATATTTTTTATTGTTATATGTATATATATATATATATATATACATATAACAATAAAAAATATATTTTGTATATATATAATAATTTATATATGCGAACATATAAAACTAACCGCTGTTGCTATGCTGGGACAATGGAACTGGCTTCTTTCTACTGTATGCAAGTAAACATCACGAGGAGATTTCTGATGAGTATCTTTGCAGGTGCTACCGGGCGCGATCGATGCGACAGTTTGCCGTCGAGAGCTCGTACTACCAGTGAAGGACAACCAACTACAGTTGTGTTAAGCCATCCTAGAGGAGCCCATATTATGTCGCACGTACCGCGACCACATTCCATGTGTGGCCGAGGCCTCTCATATTCTCCACCAATCGCGTCGATGCCTATTAGTCCATCTTCTGACGTCTGTTCGTCGGATTCGGCCGGATCGTCACCTTCGATGGATGATTGTGGTGAGAATATTTTGGAAGAAAGCACTGTCTCGAGGTACGGGCATTCCTTGACACCTGACGAGCCTGTAATCTTAGACAAGAAAGGTGACGACTATGCCCTGTGGTCAACGTCGCATCCACATTTGAAATACTCGCCAAACTTTAAATCTCATTCGCCCTCTCAGGTGAGTGTACTCGTAATATTACTTCTGAATCTTAACATATTATTAATAAAAGAGCTTTTATACAATATAAAACATATAAGGATAGTAACCATCTTCTAATCTCTATATAGTAAAGAAATTTAATTATCTTTTATGTTTAATAAAATCCAATAAATCCTCCTTTTTTATAATATTTATAAATAATAAACTCAAATTTTTATTTTTACTGGTTTGTATTTTCTATATTTTATTTAAATAAAATGATATTTAATTCAAACAAAGTACTGTTTTATACTTTTAATTGCTGGGTAAACTAATAATTGATCGTTTTGGTTGCAGAGTTCCTACCAGAGTGAAATGTACAGTCCCTGTGGGTCGAGTCCGGGTCGTGGAGGCGTATACATGCCCATGAGCCCGGCGACAACGGCTCATTCGCATTCCCGTGGATCATCCCTTGTGGAGGAAAGCAACGTGGATGGCTACGTACCGATGGCACCAGTTGGAGATGACGGTTATGTCGATATGGATCCTGTAAATAGTCATAACGGTCACTTTTCGGACGATATGTCGCAGAACGATGGCAGTAGCTGTTCTGTTACGTCTGGCACGCCTAGTACGGATCTGCGGTTTTCTGAATATCATTTGGACAAGGTAACCAGCTTTTTAACACCTGGGGAAGATCTGCAAGCCAGACAAACCAGAGCTTACTCCGTTGGATCGAGACCGGAACAAGCCAATAGGCATCGTAAAAATAGGTAGTTAAAAATATTATTTAAGTTTTAAGTATTATATACGTTGTTATTTGATATAATATTATTCACAAAATTCTGTGACATGATTTGAGAGAATGTTTCAACTAAATGAGTTTTAATCAGATTTAATTTCTGAGTAATTATCGTGGTCATATGGGATCGTGACATAGAAATGACACCTTGAAGTTTTTTGCTATTCGTAAATAAAGAGAATTTGGGTAAAAAGAAATAATATGATTGCTTTAAAACAATTAACACTTGTAAAATTGAATCGAAGCTGTCCTTATTCCCCTCCCTCCTCTGACAGTCAGTAGATAGTCGTAAAAGCACGTAAAGTGAAAATAGGCTACGCATGTGAATTAAGTGAACGCTGGCAAACACAGTATGCAAATTTCTCACTTACGATGTCAATCCAATATGGCTGCAGCGATTACTCAGGAGTTTTAAACATTGTTTAAGTACTCCACCGACATGAATGATATGAACGGCATTTTTTACTTTACATCAATCTTTATGCAGATTGGACATTACTCCGCAAGACGCCAACAGAGTACGAGCATTTTCCGTAGGTAGTCGATCTAAGAGGCCTGAGATCGGAAGGCTAGCCAATGTAATTACTGCGCCATTACCAGCTGGTTCGGAAACCACAAATTCGAAGTCAAGTTCCGCGCCATTGCTGTCGAGCTCTTGGGGACACAATTCGGGTTGCTCCGGAGCGTCCGATCGCATGGAGGATCTCATGGAGTTGGATTTCACGAGGCCCAGTGTTCCAACCGCTCTCTCTTCGCCTCCGACATCATGTTCCCAACCTCAGTCGCAACCGCAACTGTACTCTACTTATTCTACTGCCACCGACACTAGTTCCTATGTCGACATGTCGCCCGGACAAGCTCCCATATCGACTACTGCCCCATACGTCGATATGAGTGGCATAAATAAGGTATTATCGATATTTTTGCTGATAAAATTGTTGCATAAGTCGTTGTTGAGTAACAATAAAAATTATTTTCTTACAGATCAATCGCAATAACAATAATAATACAATCACTGCCAACCACAATCATAGCCACATGCATATATCATCGCTAACTTTCGCTCATAAACCTGTAATTACGACTTTAAAGCCGGTAGAAGAAGCTGAGGGACCTTATATGAAAATGGATGGTACCATAGAGATAGATTGGACGCATTCGGAAGCGAGTCCGAAACAATTGTCATCGCCTATTCAAGAGGATACCTATCAAACAAATGGGCCACCAGGTATTAATTTGTAAACATTTATTGCAAAAAAAATTCTTAAATTCTTAATTCTTAGAATATTATTCTTTATATAATATGATGCAATAAAAATAATATTTGAAAATTATTATAAATATTATTTAGGCAGCACAAGAACAGCACCTGTAGATCTTCCGCAACCAAGGCGTCCTCCGGAGGGCTACGTCGAGATGTCTTTTAAAGCGCGGCCGAGTTTAGAACAAGATTACATAAATATGAGTATGGGTGGGAACAATCGAAACAATCGTAAAACACGAACGAGCAATCGCAAGGAAAAATCGCGATCGCAACCAATCGCGATTCAGGCAGGCAGCAAGCCATCTAAAACTCCAAATTTTCTACCTTTGAATGGAAGTCCGACATCCGAGAGTCTAGCGAGCACTCCCGCCTCTCCGCCGCGAGCAACACCAACGGGTTCATCGGCCACGATTTTCCCCTTTTCTCTGAACAGTCCTCAGTCACCTGTGAAACCTTTCACGAAAAAAAACGATGAGTTCTCCACGACAGAAGGAGAAGGTTTTTCTAACCAAAATAAAAATAACGAATATGCAGTGATGGAACCCGCAAATACGGTTTATACGCCGTGTTCTACCCCGTTGACGGAAACGATATCCTTGTCGAACGCAAATAGCGAGAAGCCACCTAGTCCTGTAGAGAAAAATGTTCGAATTATATTAAAGTCTTCGTCATCGCAAGAACACGGTAAGCCCATTAACGTAATAACGAAAAAACTGTCGGATCTAACGGTGTCGAAACCGCGTCTCGTCACGGCCTCACCGAACACCAGTCCTACCCTGACGGGTTTCAAGCCGTCAACCGTGCAACAGCCGAAGCCATCCTCGCCAAAATTCATTGACGAGACTCCAACGCCTACGCCCACATCTACACCCACGCCCACGCCAAGTCCGTTGGACAGCGAGGGCTACGAGAAGCTTCAACCAGGCGCGACAATACTGCATTACGCTAGTCTCGATCTGCCGGAGGTCGATAATCCAGCGCCCGTGTCGCCGGCGTCCACGCAGGAGAATTTCACCTACGCCGAGATCGACTTTGAGAAACTCAAGCAGACCTAAAATATGCACTATCCAAAATGCGCATATTTTGCTGCCCCCATGTCGCGTACAAGGCTGTGCGTGACGTGGGGTGGTTTGGCTGACGCCTCTTGTGTTCCCCACGATAGCAACGAGTAGGCAGGGTATAATCGATCGTTCTGACATTGGCTCTGCTGGTCTAACGAACAAGGCGCCGGGTAGGAACTGTATATATAATTCATTTCTTTTTCTCTCCAGCCTAATGGCATTATATCGCTCACCGATCTTTCTTATGTAATAGATTGGCAGCCTATTTTACATTGTTTGAGAAATAAGCATCGTTGGTACCTATAGTTCTGGTTGTACTGCATTAATATCGTATTTTATCGGAATGATGTGAAATTTTTTAATATAAGCGAAATACACTTTTCTCGCTGATTCCGAAGAGAGTCCTCAAATCTGTCCACATGTATGCTATTTCTAATATTAAACGATCGGTAATTTAACGGAAAAGAGCAAATTACGAAAATGTTATCTTTTATTTTTAGTTAAAATATTATATTTGTATAATTGGGGTTAGTAGAAGAAATTTTTTTGATATTAGAATATATCATCTAGTTAAATGAGAATCGCTTGTAAAAATGTATAAATCTTTTAAATTTTAATTTTGTTAGTGGATTTGCGTGTTATCTCTATCAAAATTTGTTTTGTTTTGTATTATATTTCTAGATGCTGACAAGCCAAATATGTATAAGTCAATTCTTTTGAGATATATATAGATATATACACACCAAATTTAAACTTGTATATTTATGATAATCTCCTAATATATATATGACGATGAAATTTATTTATATCGATTGTTTTTGGAGCTGCGCTCATACGTAACATAAATTCTATTATTTTTCAGTACGCGTATAAATTAACGACGTACATTTTATTTACCCATTGTAAATTATATTGAATTTGATTTTTCGAAAAAAAAATCTGCACTTTATTGTTCTGTACAGGGAATAGCATGTTACTCTATTTACATGTTCACTTATTTACCTTAACGTTTTATAACAGCTAAATTGTCGAATTCGGATATGTTTGTGCATTGTTTTAAAAAGAAAGTAATTGTATACATATGTGTGTATAAACTTGCGCAACATTGTGTGACATATAAGATATCGGCTTCTATTTTTAATGTTTTATCTTTATCCGAAAATCTCTGGACATTCAATGAGACCTTAAATAACGGAATCTGCGAAATCTTAGATGTAAGGGAAAACGTGAAACCATGGATTTACAATTTTTATAACTCTCGAAAGGATCATTCTAAGCCTATTCTTGCGCAGAAATATGTTCCGATCTCGTCGGTCTTTCACCGAAATGGATGAAAATTCTCACAATTTCAATGAAACCCTGCTTTTAGACGTTGCGATTAATCCGTTGATATCAGCATTAATTGGAATTGAATTGAACGAAATTGAGGTATTGTAAGCTTTAGGAATATCACATAGAATACGGTGGTGTGTAACAGTACACTACCAGAAACATAAGTACTGAAAGAGAAACGCGACGGACTTGATCTTCGTAACGATTAATTGCGAACCGGATGAAATTCCGCAGAGCGAAACCGATATTCAATAGATACCGGAAGTATACATCGTTGCGCTTTCGCGTCTTCTCTGTGCCGAATTTTAATCGGATTGTCTCCTCGCGAAAGGAATGTTACCCGCCAATGTTAGATCGACATCTCTCATAGAATTCGTATTACAGACAAAATAGATGTTCCGTACACAATGGCAGTATACATGTGTTATAACGCTTTTCATATAAATTATGACGGGCCGAAGGCGCCTTGAAAGAGCTAATTCGGCCTCGTATACACACGTACACATAAACATACAGTCGCATGACGCGTATACATATATGCATATTCGTGCTGCAGGATATTCTGTAAAAACGGTACAACCGACACGTCGTGCCGAGGGACGATACAAAGAAAGATGATGTAGAGTAATATTTAGTAAGAGAATTATTTAAGGAAAAAAAGAGCAAAACGGATGAGGAAAAAAAAGGAAGAATAAAGATGCCTATGTGTAACGAATCGATTCTTCGGTTCAATAAAACGGCTTATCTCGTTTGAGCTAAACAAAAATATTCGTTCTTTGCATATATTTCTTATTTAAACGTATTACGGTTGTATCGTAACGTACAGGGTGTCTTGTATATGTACATGTATGTCTGACTGAGTTTTCATGTGAATTACGAGCGCGTGTGCGTGCGTGCGTGGATGGATGCGTGCGTGCGTGCGCGGTCTTTTCGTTGTTGTGCTGTATGTACATGGAAGTATATACGTGACGGACATATGTGTACGTATACATATATGTACACACATACACACATACATATATATAAATATATATATATATATATATATATATATGTTATAAATATTAAGTATAATAATAATTAATAAACTCGCAATATATATACCGTTGTTTTATTTTTTATTAAACCTTCGGGAATGTCTCATAAATTTTAAGGACTTGTCGTCAATGAAAGAAATCAGCTTTGATTAATTTTGAAATGTAATTTTAAATGAATAATTGTTTAACAATTAATAATTATTTTCTAAGTTTCTATTTGTAATATTTTTCTCATATACTCTGAATAGTTTATATTGATACAACAGCTATAATATTGAAATATATATAATTTATAAATACAATGTACAATCTTATGAATGAAAATCTCACGATCAAAGTTATTTAAATATTTTCTTGGTTTTATACATATGATAAGTCTTCAAGTATTTGAGTATTATAAGCTATAAATATGTATATTCTCTCGTGTCTATGTATTCGAATAAACTTAATTTATCATTATATATAATTTATCTAAAATTATCGCCATTTCTTTTTATTAATTTTTTAAATCTAATTTAAGAAAATTTATTGTGACAAATATCTTATAAAATGTAAAATGTTCTAATTATTTCCTGTTAGATGACGCCACTTGTTCTATACCCGCGATATTTTTCGAATCGGTTCTCGCACATAATACCTACACTTAATTAAATTTATCGGATAAGCGTGGCGTTTATTATTAGTTTGTTTATCAAAATTACCGATTAACGTATGAATCAAATAGAATTGGAACTCGATCCGCATATATTTATTTGAATAAATTTTTAATTTAAAGAAAGTAAGTTATATTCTGGAAGAATAATTAGAGTACTATATTACCGATATTTTACAAATGTAATATTTCTGTTTTGTCAACATAATTACATAACATTTTTTGCATGTTTACATAACACAATAACATTTTTTAAAAGAATTATATACAAACACATATCGATTCATTATTTGAAAATATAAAAATTGCTTCAAAATGTTTCATTATATAAAAGAATTAATCTTAAATATTGCATCATCTTAAATAAAATCAAGCTTTACATATAGAAAACTAATAAAATTTCATTTAATTTAAAATAAATTTTAACAGAAATTTTAGAATTATCGTTCTTTCCATCAATGTCACATAAGAAATTTATTTTTTATCTGATGAACATTTTTCGAAAATTTTTATTTTTATTTATTGTCAAAAATAGCGAATAATAGTTACTTATGTTTGAATATCTGAAATATCTAATGCAGCAAATACTACGAAAAATTTGGAAACTAATACAGGCATTTAATAATAAGAAACACCGAGATCTTTTTATATTACAAAAATAAAATATATTAAAATAATATGTAAATATTTATTAAAATTAGAAGAACGAGATATTAAATATGTAATATTTTACAAATAAAAACTATATTAAATACATATTTATTAAGTTCAAAATTCACATCGTGATCCTATTGATTGTAGGATACAAGGCGTAGGTCAGGTAATAGATTTGTAAATTTAGGATTAGTGGCTGACAGCTGAAAATATAAATTCCTTTAGTCTGGAAACACAGTGGTGTCTCAATGCTAAGCTAAGTTTCTATTACGTGCCTCGTCAATAATAGGATTGGATAAGTACCTGTTTTTACAATAATTTCTACAATGCAGAACCTTTTAAGTAGAGTCCACAGTTTTTGTAGCAAAGAGTTGGACAGTCACATGCAGTTATTAATATTATATAAAATTTGTGTATGTCACGATATTTAATTGCACGTAAACTGCAGTTAAATGGATGAATATTTTGAAAAATATAAAGATAGATTTACAAAAGAAATAATCTTTTCAGCTGCTCTCTCTTGGAGAGAAAAGAAGAGAAGATGCAAATTCATAAATATGAATTGATAAAAAGCAGTCCTAAAATCTAAGGGAAAACCTCAAAGATACTTAATGAAAAAATAAATAAACTAAGAAATAAAATACCAATAAAAGAAGAACAGTTGCTAATTATTATTTCTTCCATGATCGAATTCTACATTTCATTATTTTCATTCGAAACTCCAAAAAATATAACTTTTTACGCAATTATGTTGTATTTTAACATGGAAAGAACGGTTTTGCTGTCTAAAAATTTAGATACAGATGAAAATAATTTTGTTAACTATAAACGCTAGAATGTTAATTCTTTGCAGCATTGCTCAAATTTCTCACATAATTATTTTCATTATTCAACAAAATTATCTTTAAATCTGTGTCTACTTAAATTTTTATAACAAAATCATTCTTTCCATGAAAGAGATAAAATATAAGAAAGTATTACATAATACTGCGCACAATGGAGGGAATATTATATAAAAATAGGAATAAATTAAGAGTTTAACCTATCAAAAACCGCGTATTCTGATGTAACCAGTTTTTGATACGTTGAAATCTTAATAAGCATTTATGCCCGTCATTCATAATTAGGCCTATTTAAGGTTTCCTTAAATTTATCTTCAGATGTTCTACAAATTATTTCATTGAACTACTGAGCATCTAAAGATAAATTTAAGGAACTCTCAAGTACAAGATCTAATTATGAATACGGGCATTATTTTTCTATCGTACGTATTCGCTAACACATAACACGCACACGAATGTGCGCATCCTCGCTGATTATTCGCAATAAAAATAATACGCGCGCGATTTACGCGCGCGCGCGCGCGCGGATTTTCCTCTACGCACTTTACGCGCGTGCCACTGCGTATAACGTAGTATAACGTGATATAACGTGCGCGTTATCAATGGTGTTTATGACGATCCAGTCTCCTGAGA
>Ga0157364_1002295_pt1 | contig 17643 bp, 15 predicted proteins | sample AttsexASBM2_FD_111476 | JGI IMG/M metagenome (GOLD analysis project Ga0157364, IMG submission 111476) | Fungus gardens microbial communities from leaf cutter ant in Ribeirão Preto, State of São Paulo, Brazil - Atta sexdens ASBM2 | ecosystem: Host-associated > Fungi > Mycelium > Unclassified ... | reverse complement strand
TGTGTGTGTGTGTGTGTGTGTGTGTGTGCGTGCGTGCGTGCGTGCGTGCGTGCGTGCGTGCGTGTGTGTGTGTGTGTGTGTGTGTGTGTGTGTGTGTGTGTGTGTGTGTGTGTGTGTGTATGTGTGATAGACCGTTTAAATTCTCGATTCACTAAGAACAATGTATAGAAGAGAAATATAAAACACGTTATGATCATACAAGAAATGAGTTGATGAATAATCAAAATTGTAATCTCGTTGCAGGTGCGGAACATGCTGGTGATGATCTAAGTACTTTTAATTACTTGGCTTCCGGTGTTGTCGACGTTGCTTTCGTCAACTTAAAAGTCATAGAAAACAAAACGGAAGCCAGTGAGTTGAGTCGATTAATTGTTTTGGTTAACTATCTTTATTATGGTTCTATCTAATACCTTCTAATATCACAGGTGATTTTTATTACGAGAGAATTGATAATAAGAATATAAATCGTTTGCCTAAGTACAGAGTATTAGGTCCGACTTTGGCGGAAGCTATAAAAAGAATTCCGTATTTGCTCGCTTGGACGTCTCTCGGATCGGTATAACTATTTCCTCTTTAACGTATGATTTAGCTAATATTAGATTATTGTTCTTATTGCAAATATAAATTTTTTTTGTCTTGGCAGATAATGGCACACGAGAATATCACGAATCTAAGACGCCAAGAAATTTATACGATGCTACTTGAAATGGATAAAATATTTGGAAGAAAATTCAATGGACAAGCACCCACATTCTTATTATACGGGCCTTACGAGGATAATCATGGTGTTATCTTTCCTGTAAGTTGAATACGGATTAGTTTTATTTCACGAAAAAAAATTTATGTAACTCAATCTAAACAAGAAGAAGAAACGATTTTGTTGAAGTATCTAAAAATTTAGGTGGACAACAGATCTAAAATAATTTTGTTAGATCAATAGTAAGTACAACAGTAATAATAATTGTATTGAATGATCAAGCTGGTTATTCAATGTCAAAACTTTTTCAGCAATGTCATCATGTTTGAGCGTCCTACATAATTATTTCGATGGTTTAGCATAATTATTTTCGGAGTTAGCTAAATTTACTTTAGCAAAGTTGTTTTTTTTCCATATAATAAAAACATTAAAAATCATAAAAAAATCGGATTAGATTATTCCAAATTGATTCAGTAAAGTTCACTCTGTGTATAAAAGAAAGGAAGAAAAAAGGAATTATGTTCCGGATATTAAAAATGCAAATATTGAGATGCAATTGATTTATTTTGGTCAGAGATGCGTCAGTTGAGTTTATTGCTCTGACTAAAATCTAACGATTCTCTGGTGAATCACGCATTTGATCTAATTTGAATCTTCACACATGCAGTCTAATGGTCGCTCGATGATATCGATTTTTTCTGAGAAAATCTCGTTTCTCGCGCATCCGTAATACACATAGCCTTTGTCACAATACGCCCAAGGAAAATGTGGACACTTAAAGGATACTGATGGTATTCCTTTGGCAGTCAATGCGATTACACCTACGTCAGATTCCGGTGGAAATGATCCTCCAGTTTCTTCTTTGAAGTCTTTTAACACTTCAGCAACCGCTTCATCGATCGACATCGCCTTTCGCCGCAGTCGTCGTAAGATCTTCTGGGCTGGCGCATATTTATAGATAGCTTTATCGCAACCCGAAACAGACACAGAGCCGCATTTATCAACGTAAATACCGCAACCGATCGCTGTTCCAGTCGCACTCACGATTCCATGCAGCTTTCCTGATTCTCCAGCTGTCGAGGTTCCGCTAGCCAGACGTTTTTTCCGATCATACGCCACTGCTCCAACCGCGCCAAGCTAAAGTAATTTTCCTTAAAAGTCTTATGAAATGTTCGTGCGGTAATCATAATAAAAAAATATTTTAATTACCTAAAATATTTAGAGCAAAAATATATTAGGTCCATAAAGAAAAAAAAAAGAGAAAAAGAAATTTAAATTTTGACGAAAGACATTTTTTTCTTCTCTTTATCTCTCTTCCACAAAGTATAGGCTTGTTAGACTAGTAAAAACGTAAAAACATAACCTATAATGTATAAAATTTTACATTATATGTATATAAGGGTTATTACAGATACGAGTTTGTATTTAAAATATCTGAAAATTTAGGAAATTTTATAGCGTTTTCTCTTGGTATACGCTGAGTGCAGCATCGCACCGCACCGGTTGCGTGTAAGCGCTACAACTGAGCTACATTACATTAGAGTGGTGCATATCACCCAGTAAGCAAGAAACATTTTGAAACATTTCATCAACATTGTAGCAATGTTGCTGAAATGTTCCAAAATGTTTCTTGCTTATTGAGCATGATGTACATTACATCGTTATTATACTAAAATTCTGTTCCCGCTTGACTTCCATTTTCAAATTTTAAATGTCACACTGGTCGCTCTACATCCTTTTGAGACGATGTAACAAAATCCCACTTCGTGCATAAAATTTGCACTACACTGCAGTTTTATCCATGGAAACGAGTGTTGCACTAGTGAGCAATAGTGCAGCCAAGAGAAAACGGTAGATAAAGATAAATCTAAAAAAATTTGAAAATTATATTTTTGTTTGAATATTCCATTATGTAATTTGTCATTATGATAAATTTATTAACCTGTATAAAATCAGGTTCAATTTCTAAGGATTTGTCTATCTCAGCGACTTCGAGAGTAGCACTTTCCTCGTTGTCTCTTTCAATTACACATTCCGGTATGCATTCTTTTTTATTGGATTGTTTGTCCCCATCGTCTAAAAGCTCTTGCGTCTTTCTCGTATCTTGTGCTTCTTATATTCATCAGTATCGCGATTAATATTTTTAAAATTATAGTTCGTTTTCTCTATCCTTTACCGTTATTTCCTTCTTCGTGCAAAGCTGTCTTCATAACGATCAATTGGTCAGGTGATAAAATAGGAATGCCTGATTCCAAACTAAACTTTTGGGCTCCAGCTTCAACTATCAACACATGTTCCGTTTGCTGCAAGATCATTTTGGCTACAAGATTGTGAAGTATTGAAATTTAAGCAGGTCATAAATAAACATAATCAACATCATTTCTTTGGCGGTTTCTTAAACGGTTTGCTAAGAAAGACAGACCTAATGTTATAGGATGTGCTATATTACGAACGGCACCCACACAACCTATACGAAGATCATTTGTCATTATCGCGGCATCCATCACGACCTCTCCATTGGCATCCAAGGAACCTCCGTATGCACAGTTAAAGTATTTTTTGCTCTCCATATGACAAATTGCACGTTCAACCGCATCCAGAGAATAGCATCCTTTAGTTAGATCGTGATATGCCGTTATTGCGGCTTTCTTTACCTAATTCATCATAAATATTAATAATTACTATTTTCATTATTAAACAATATTTTTATTACTTTAAATATGAAGCGCCACTACGGTCTGAATGTTAAAATGTTGAACTATTATATATATTTAAATGAATTAATTTCAGAAATTATAATTGCGTACTGATATGGTTGTCGGACTTTCAACGCAATCAATCTGAAATATTAATAATTCCCCCAAATTTCCCAAATTTAATCTTAAAAAACTGTAATAAATTTACTCCCGACCGAGGTAATATTTTTCGCAATAAGTTTATTACAGTTTTTTAAGATTAAATTTGAGAAATTTGGGAGGATTATTAATATTTCAGATTGCTTGCATGGAAAGTTCGACAACTAATTATCGGCATGCAATTATAATTTCTGAAATTAATTCATTTAAATGAATGTATATAATTCAACATCTTAATATTCAGACTGTGGCGCTTCGTATTTAAAGTAATGTATCTAACATAAACGGTCTTATTTCCAATCTTATTAATATTTTTATTGTTTCTATAAAAAATGATCTTTTCCTAATTTTCTCAAATGATATAATCTTAAAATATTAAAAAAGTGCTATTTAAGTAATACTGAAGTAATGTCTGTATTATAGACTTTTTTGGGGCTGTGCACAAAGTTGTTTTCCTAGAATCTTATGTTGTTTAAAGTGTGTAATGTGAATAGTGAATAATTTAACCTCGTCGAGCATAAATTTCTGTGCGTATCGAGGTATTCTCCCAGCACCTCCATGAACAATGATAACCGGATTTACTCCCTTTTTCTTCTTTTTCTTGATTTGAGCCTCGGCACCGATTCTGGCCAAGATTTTACTAATCCAGGTGCAATAATCGCACATTGTATCAGTATCGTGTGTTTCAGAATTTTCATTGCCTTTCAACATTTTTTTTTGCAAAAATCTCCTAAAGCGTCCGTCGAACGAAAGCCAAATACTGGTGAATTTTACTCGAATTGGAATTACACGAAAGTGTCACGCATGTGTCACTCGCATATAAAAAAATTATGACGATGTTATTTTATTTTTTTGATAGTAAAATATGCAACGTTGACATATAATAAGTAAATACGATTGCATTTGAGTACGATAATAAATATAAATTTTCTTATCGCAGGATGGCACACGCTACTTACAGCTATACGGTCATCAAACATTAAAGGGACGCAGTTACGATGAAATTGTAGAAGAGTTTGTGAAACAAGAAATTTGCAATGCTGCTAGTGCATGGATTTCTCCAGAGATTCTTTTCCCATACATGATTATAATCTTCGCTCTAAACAAATTATTGGATTATTGCTGACGATGGATAGATTACGCTCTCTATACAATGCCATATAAATAGGATAGTTCATTATTGGTGACGTAATATAATTTCGCATAAAAAGATAAATTTTTTTCAAGCAATTTTATTTTCGAGAAAATCAAATTTGGAGATTGAACAATTAAATAATTAACAAATTAATTAAGTTTACATAATTTTCAATAATACAATGCCATACGTCGAAAGATAATTAAACAGCAATTACTATGACAAATGTAAAAATTCTTATAAAAAACATAAATTTTCAATTTAACAATTTTAACATATATGCTTTAACATATATGCTTTAAATATTTGTCCAAGTTATTATGAATAATAATTTACATGAATAATTTTTTAAAGCATTTGTATAGAATATATTTACATATATTATATATTTATATTTCTTTGTATACATTTATATTATGTGTATAATACATGCACGATATTATATATATATGCATACATAATATAATATATACGTGTGTGCATACATTATGTGTATATATACATATAGGCCTGTATTCAAAACACGCTTACAACGATGATTAGCGCGCCAACATACTATGGTTGCGTTCAGCAGAACGTTTATTTTGCAACTATTGGAAGTTTTTCTTCGCTTAGATTATTTCTGCTTAGATTATATTTTTAGATCTAAAAGAATTATCCTATCTCAGCAGACAATCACATAAACGGTTGCAAAACTATTGTGTCCTGCTGAACGCAATCATTATTTTATGTTATGCATATTAGAGAATTTTAGAAATAAAACCGTTTTTATCGATAAAAGCGCGTTCTGAATATAGGCTATAATATACATATACGTATGTACATATTATTTTAGTTTATATGTATCCTCGTTCAACACTTCAATAATTTTTTATTTCTTTGGCTAGGATATGTAATTTTTTTTATTTGTGTAATTGTTATTTAAATTGTAAATGATTGTGTAAAAAGATAATTTGAAAATTATCCAAGCTTAATGACAGAAGTAATTGTTTAATAATAATAATGATTACTTGATAAAAATTATTTAACAGATCTCGAAAGTTATTATTGAAGTAGTTGAATAATTATATCAAACATATTGAAGCAGAATAATTGATGTTAAATAATTACTGTCGTTATTAAACAAACCAGTTCTTTTATGAAAATTGTTTCTATATTTATTTTTAAAATAAAATCATATCTCAATTACATTATCAATAATGGATTACCTACATAAAAAAGCTCGATATCAAATCGGCTATGCTATGTATAAAATTTTATGTATATTTCAACTATATAATCTTATCATTTGTCCTTATTTATATAAATGTTTTATATACGATACACTATATAAATGTATGTATAAATATATTATGAATACTATTTTTTTTCTACATCTATTATCTCTGATACTTTTTTCCTTGGACGGAATATTGTGTATTATTATATTATAGAAAGATACAAATAAGTGCACAAAAATCTCATTCGTTTTATAATAAGATATATAAAATTATAACAATTTAATGTACTTGATTGCACATTGGGAAAATTCAATATTATTCAAAGTTATCAAAGACAATTACTAAATATTACCTTGAAAATCTTACAAATTACAATTTCGAAATAACTCTAAAAAAAAACTCTATCTCTCATTAATCAAGAGCACGAATTTCAACTTGTGTGTCTAACAAAGGAACGATTCCTCATCGATTTTAATGAGCTTTAAATATGTTTTATAGAGCATGAAAAAATATTAGATCCATTATTTTTTATTTAAGCTTATATCGAGATTTAGGAGATGAAACCCGTCAAAAATAATGAAAAAGTTATATAATTTCTTGTGCTCTATATAACGACATAAAAGACGTTGCAAAAATCAATTTTACAACAAATTGTTATAAATACATAAAAATTGATTTTTGCAACATGTCTTTTATGCCATTATATAGAGTTGCATAAGAAACTATTATATAAAATTTTTATATAAAACTTTTATATAAAATATTTTTGGATATACCTCATAATTTAAAAGATATTTAAGAAAAATATACGATATAATACGATACAATCCATTGTTTTTGGGGGGTTGTTTCACCTTCTAAACTTCGAGATAAGCACAAACAAAAAAATATGAATCTAATATTTTTTTCATGCTCTACACATATCCAAAGTTTATCAAAATCGATGAGGGACAATTCCAATCATTCTCTTGTAAATATTACTTTCTGTGACTAGCATCTTAATTATCTATTGCAATAATTGCAAGTGCACGTATACACTGGAAGTATAAAATCTGTGAATCTTTCTATATCCAATTTTCGGAAATAACAATTGTAATTCTAAAAAAATTATTAATGCCTGTACTCTTACTTTATTAACATATCTATTTTCGTTTATGATATTGAAACGTATCGCGAAAATATGTTTAGTTCTTGTAAAAATTCCTCTTTCTTTGAGTAATAGAAATCTTTCTTCAATTTATGTATTTCTATGTTACCAGATTCCATACCAATAGCCTAAAAAAATATATATTTAAATTTATAACATAGAAAAATCTCTTTCGAGTTTAAGATGTTAACTTTTTAAACTCACCAAATATTGATTCGTCATATCTTGATCTATTATGCAAGGGGATAGCTGCATGCTGCTTATCTTTCCCCACTTTCCCATAGGTAATATATGTATAGGGCAGATATCACTCTTACTCAAATCCCATACGTGAATTCTATTAAATTAATAAGTTTTGTAATTGCTCCATCTTATTTTATTTGCAATTTTATTCATTTTACGAAAGGTATACTTACCGAGAACTATTATCCAGAGTATATACAGTCAACGGTTTCGTTTTCGACCATTGCAATGTTTTAATCTCGTCCGAATATTGTTCGTTTTTCAATTGTACGATCGGTCTCTCTATATTTAAATAATGAAGTCGAATTGTTCCGTCGTTACAGCCAACCTGATGAAAATCAAATTAAAATAAGAATAAAGCTTTTAAAATAAACGATGAAAGAAGTCTTACCCAAAAAAAGGATTGATCAAAAGGACAAACATCAATGCAAGTTGAAGTACCGCATTTATCTGTAATATTTAATTGAAATAAATTTGATGTTACACACAATACACGTTTGACGCATACATCGAAGTAACAATATCATTTTCACTCACTTATCTCAGCTGGTTTGTATGTTAATGGATTAGTTCTATTACCAATATAAGTAGCATGCAAGACATCAGTACTGTTAGTTGCAATATAAATATTGTTTGGGTTTGCACTGTCTACATGCATATCGACAAACATGTTCATTCTAAAAGAAAATCGAGCAGTTAGAGGAATCTCAGACGTGTACCGAGCTTTCCAAAAACAAATCTATTTTATTTACATTTCTGAGTCTTTCTTCATCAAAAACATTTTCTGATTCTTTATAAGTCTTATGTTACCCCAGTGTGAAAGCCCTAAATCATCTATATTCATACCCATGTTGTGCAAAATACTCCATATTATGAGGCAACCATCTTCGTCTAAACTACATATCTATCAAAGCAATTTAAAAATAAGCGTGGATTAGTAGAGTTAAATCCTAACAGATTAGTATCAATACTGTAATATAATGACAACCTGAATAGAAATAAACTTATTGCTTCTTTCTTTAGTACAGATAGTTTCGATCTTAGACAGTACGCGTATCGCAACAACTTGCGATGTATGTGCATCTAACTCTGCCGTTGTCGTGTAAGTAGGCGTTCTGATCACCCAATCTAACTCGTTAGCTTTATCCGTAATCTTCTGATGCCACATCTCATCCTCCTTAAGGTCCCAGAGACTCAACGATCTAATTTTAATATTTTATATTGAAATATATTTGATGAATTATATTTAAATTGTTGCAAAAATTATGAAAGAGCTTTAAAGAAAACTCAAGTTGCATACCCATCCTCGAGTCCGGCAAATACCGTGTTGCAATTCGTTAAATGAAAGCAACAAGCCGTAATAGGACACTGCGAATAGAATAATTTCTTCGGCATCGAAGGTTCGGAAATATTCCAAACGCATCCGATACAACAATCAGTGATATAATCTTGTTTATTTATGGTTTCTAACTCCTGTTCAATACAACAAATTAATTCTATTTTGAACTAATTAATTTTATAATTAAATAGTAAAACAGTCACGTACCTCTTCCACAGGAACGTGAATAGTGAGCAGAACTTTATTTAAAACATTCGAATAATGTATAATCTTAACTGATCTGGTAGCTAAGAATGTTACTGTATCTACAGAGAGCTTCACGAAACCATCACTGAACGCTAAGTCGTCCACATCATTTTGAAAAACCGTGCCACCATGTTCTCTCTCTTCCAACAACGATAATACAACCACGCCCGCGCGATTAAGAAAATCATTTAACCGCAATACATCGTACAAGGGTTGCGACAAAAAATTTATATCATCCATTTCGTCCAAATCATTTCCGACGCCTATTTGCTCCTGCAAATTTTTAGAACGTTCAGACTTATACCAATATCTGGAAATACAGTAGTGTTTCGGCGCTAAGACATGGCGCGAGACATTGCCGTGCTTTTATAGACAATAATGTAAACTATTACCATTTTAAATAAATTTATATCTCGTTTATCATGCAATTCTTTTCTACAAGTTACAGGAAATTGCGTCCACTTGTTCTTACAAGGCACTTCGTCCGTTTGTATCTCAATGTCCACATTATCGTCGCCGGTTTGGATAAACACCTATAAAAAACAGTATATAATACTCAATCGATCATGGTACAATTATCATAAAGTGTTTTATATATATAATAACATACTTGTTGCGCATTTAATTTCCCGTAGTTTCTTATGAATTCATCATAAGGTATAGGATTGCATTCTAATAATGACCATTCCATAAAGTCCAACTTTATCATTTCCAATAATTCTTCGCCTCTACTTCTTATTTTTCGCGAGTTCTGTAAAAGATAAAACAATTTAGATATACAATATATATATTTAATATTATGATACGTTCTTGTGTAAAAGTAAATTACTTCTTCACGGCGATTCTCTTTTGGTTTACGAAAATCGATAAATGGTACTTGTGACAGCGGCGGAGATCTAGTAAAATCTCCAGAACGGCTATCCTCGAAGCCTTCATCAGTGGACGACGGCAAAGATTTATTTTCTGTCGGTCTATCGTCACTGCTCCAAATAAATGTGAACACATTAAATTAATCATATATTTTATTTTATTCTTTTTAAAATAAAACGCTTTAGAGAAAAGCATGCAAATAAAAGTGTAACAATCATAGATGACAAAAAATGTGCAAAGATAATCAAGTATAATAATAAATTTACAAATATTCATTTATTCATCTTGATACTTGATCTTAGTTATCACAAACCTAAACGTTTTACCAACTGGCTCTCTTAATTCAGGTAACGGCGGTGTATTGGATTGCGTTAAAAGCATAGATTCTATCCGTGCTGCTCGTTTTTTCGCTTCTGCTAGATCGTAATGTCCTGAATCAAGCATATGTTCCTCTTCGACCTTTGTGTGTTCCGTGTTTTTCTATAAAAATCGTTTTTATAAAATTATGCATTTCGACATAGAGAATAAATATTCATATAGAATAAGTTTAGCAAGTGATAATACCTTCTCTCGAAGACGCAATTCGATCGGTTCTAAATGAGAATTGCTTCCACTGCTATCTGATTTTTCGCTAATCGAGGGAGTATCGCTGTCAGTGCATTCTTGAAAGTCCGATTCATAATCCTGAAAAACAACATAAATATAATTATCATATAACATAATATAATTATCATATATATCTTCATTAAAATTTTTCTTCCGTTTTTTCTTACCTCAAAATCATCTTCATAATCGTAGTCCACCTCTTTCGAGTCTGCTTGTATATTAGAATGGCTGTCTGTTAAAACATCTTTCTTCTGTTCTTTTTCCACGATATCTGGTCTCCTTACAGCACTGTGTAGCATTTTTATCTCGCTTGGACTTAGCGTCCTAGATTTCCTGCGTTCTCTGGACAACATTCGTGGCTTAGTTCGATTAGATGTAGAATGATCTTGCGATTTTTCTTTATTCCTTGATGCTCGAATTGCAATCTTTTCGTTAGATTTAATATTGAGCTGGCCTGTAGTCGATTTTGGCATATATATCGTATTTTGACATCTCTTCTCTGAATACCCTACTTGTTCTCTGGATTTCCTCTTTTTGACTGTATTGTCATTGCTTGATTTTGTAATATTTTCAGGTCTTATTTTAGAAGTTGTACTCTTCTTCATTAATGAATGACTAGACGAAGCATTAAGTGAACTAGATTTCGATGTTGAGGATACTTGTTTGACAGTCTTAACTTGAGAAGATCCAGTGGATGGCTTCGTAGTATTTCTAATCGATTGTGTCCTTGTCAAGGAATTCTGCAACGATTTGGACCCTCTATCTCCATCTCCTCTGTGCTCAATAATTTGAGATTTCCTTGGAAAATTAGGATCTGATTTTTTCGATGTATCCGTATTGCTTTCGTTACTGGATGACGTTTTTGGTTTTGACCGGATACGACTCTTGACTTCATCTTTAGGTCCAATTTTTTTAGTTGCTCCCTAGAGAAATAAATTGTTATTGGAGCAAAATAGAATTTTTTATACGCATAGTAAAATTTAAATTAAAATAAATAGTATTAATCTAACAAAATATAATTTTTTATAATAATATGTAAATGCCAATATGAGCCAATGAAATTGGTGTGTAATATAATTAAAACTTTATTAAGCTAATTTAGTATACAGTTCGACCCTCGTTTCGGATCTTTTTCTGTAAGTAAATTAATAACAATTATAATAACAATTAGTAAAATCGTTGTTATGATGATTATGTCCATTTTTACTGGAAAGATTCCCTCTTATTATTTGTTGAGTGTTAGAACAGTTAACTTCGTTCTCATATTCGCTATAAAAATTGTAATTCAATAACAAAGTAGGCAGTAATCCCATATTCTTCTGTTTTAACATTACATTAAATCTGTCAGTTTGATGTACATCTTTCCATTAAGAATGGACATAGTCGTCATAATGCCATCTTACTAATTGTTATTGTGTCATTAGTTTATGTATTGAAGAAGAAAATCTGAAACAAAAGGTCGAAACGTATATTATATTAGCTTAATAAAGCTTTAATTATATAATACATCATTTTTTTGTGCTGACTCATATTGGCATTTACATATTATTAGATTTATATTTTTGAGGCTTATTACTATTACTTTTGTATAATTTTTTGTCAACAAACATCATACATTTGATAACAATAGTTTAATTATTAAGTTAAAAATAAACACATTTAATATTTTACTATTAAATATAATATTAAATAATAATAACAAGATAACTTTATATTACTTAACACTTTAAAAAAACCAGATACTTAAAAATAAACCAACATTTGCCAACCAACAATCAAAGCAACATTTAAAAATAAGAAATTTTTTCATTTTTAATTTAGGCATTATTAAGTGTTATATATTCTTAGAGCGTGAAATAAATTGTATAAGCAATATTAAAATTTCTAGAATCATTCTTATAAATAAAACATGTTTAGATTGAGTCATGTCCATGCCTTCTGTGTAATTAATAAAGAATGCGCGCACATAAAATATCTTTTTTATAATGGTAATAAATTATATGGAATCAATACTCTCTCTTTCTCTATTATGTCTATTATCATAATCTTTACATAGCTTCGCGAAAAATGTCAATAATTTCGAGGTTGACGTAAGTGAAGTAACTTGACAAATTCGCGCGTCAGTTAATAAACAAAAGAGAATACAATTTGCAGGTGTAGATTTCTGTATCTAGAATGTAATACGTGACACGGCAATCGAACTGATATGTCGAAAACTGTTAAAACACTCACTTTATTGGACATTATACCGCTAATTGATCGGCGTTGACAGTTACAGTCGATCCTAAGGCAACCATGATGTAAACTAATATGACCTATGATGGAAGGGATGTTATCCCTTCCACTATTATTTCTGTGTGTCTACTACGCCACGCTCATGCTCGATTTTGTGATATCTCAGTAACGGAATTCAGTAACGGAATTCTGTTGCAAATTGGTTTTAAAATTAATTTTATTGCTATCAAACCCAAACAAATCCGAAATGCCGACTTCTTGAAGAATGCATTTGATCAGCAGATATCAATTGAAATTAAGATATTTCTGGAAAATAATATTAGCAATTTCGGCTGAGATGCACTAGTGCACATAAAGTTGTCATACACAATTGCCGTAAAAATGTATTAATATCAAATTAAGTCGTACAATCCCCAATATATTTTATTGTACTATTAATAAAACATATTTTGATAATTTTCATTTCGTTTTTGCACTCATAGTGATTTCGGCTGGGACGCACCGACTTCACATTTTGAGTGTCGGTGCAATTGATGTGTTTGGCTGGTTGAATGGTGCAGTTCCTCGTCAGTGTCACATATTCGTCTGTATTCGGTACAGACAAGCGACACATCACACAAAGTGTACACAAAGTGTCCTGACAAAAGATGCTTTCCAGCAAGACACAGTCAGACACTGTGTAACACAGTGAATCATTTCATCCTTGTTTAACATAGGCAAATAACAACGATGTTGTGAATGATTTACTATGTTACACTATGTCTGACTATGTCCTTGCTGGAAAGAACCCAAATTTGTTGGACCAGTTGGTATAAAGCGGGGAACACGGACTCTTGCATAATGCATAACACATAATACATAAGAAAATGTACCAATGGAAGTCCTCTGTTTCTTTCCTTTCCATCTGGTTCAATTTCTTATGCCTTATGTATTATGCGTTATGCAAGAATCTGTGCTTCCCGCTTAATTGTCGAACTTGATGCTTTCATAAGACGTTGAAAAGCAGCGTGTGTGTGATATTAATTTTATCGCTAGTGTCTGATTTCGGGTGCGATCCACTTGATGCTACAATAAATGCTTCGAAATTTTTACTTGACCAATCGGAAAAAAGAATTTTACCTGACCAATCAAAAAATGCTTTGAGGCATTCGTAACATCAAATGGAGCACAGCCGGGCATAGCCTTCGTCTGACATTGGGTAAGATCAACGTGATGCCGCAAAAGCTTTGAAGCGTTATTTAATTGGTCAGTTTATAAAATTCTTTCTTCTTGGTTCATCAAATGCTTCAAAGTATTTGTAACGAGACTTTGACCACAGCCACTGAAAATTGATATATCCAACTTGAAGCGTAAATTTATGAATTACGATTACTGATTCATTGTAGAATCAGTAATCAGCTTACAGCGAGTTTTAGGTTAGGAACATAAATCTCTATATCTCTATATCTCTAATATCGAATGTGTATTAAATTTCATTTATTAATTTAATATTTACGTTGTTTTTTTACGTATTTATATATTTACTCGTACTACTCGAAAACGAAGCTATCGCAATAAAATTTGTATAAATTATCACAATACACATTATTCTTCTTTTTCTTCGTTAACGGTTGATCCTAATTCCTGTGATCAGGATAAACGTGATCAATTGTATTTCAAAAAAGGAAATGAAAATCGGTCAAACCGGATAGATTTCTCGAAAATCGTGAATGATGCAAACAGTCAAAAATGACGAATGGAAGTTTTGGAAACTTCTTAATTCTTTTAATACTAGGATCACCTGACATAGCATATCCACATTTAAATAATAATAAAATAAGATTATGACTACTACCCCTTTCTTTAATTCCCCAGCGAACGAGAATGGATTGAAATGAATTGAAATGGGTTCAAATTTTCAGAAATATTGATTCACGAATATTAAAATGAATGCTTTTCAATTCTGAATTTTTATTCATTTATAGGAATTGCATGGAGCATATTTTTATGCCTTTCAATTTAAAAATAATATTAGCTTTTTCTGTGCACACAAACACAATTGTGAATACTGTTCAATTCAAAATTTTGGAAATGCAGTTTTTCAATCCAAATGCATCCAATTGAATTCAATTGAATCCAATTAAATCTAAAAAAAAGTATTCGCTATTTAAAATACGCATTCGGATAGAAAAAAATTTCAATCCATTCTCATTTGCTGGATCTTCTTATTTTAAGAAATTTTATATATTCAGGTATTGGGAGAGTTCTCAGCCGAAACCGCTATAAGTTTTGATAGCACAAAATGATACTAATAAGAGTAAAAAATTTAAAAATAAAATAAAATTAATCTCTTTCATTATTATACTTATTATTTAATTATTAATTAATATATAAAATTGTTTCTACGATAAATTAGGTAAAGCAAGCATGCGAAACACGCTTTGCTGAGTTTTAAATTGTTGTAAATATAAATATCTTTTTTAGAAATTTTATTTCTGAGAATGCTGACATATAGTAATCTATTAGACGCTACATCACTTTTTAGCTCTAACATTTTGTGTTTTCAGTTAACAATAAGAATGATTTCTGTTCTATCAACCGCAGTTATTTTTTTTAGTTACCATGTGAGGTTAAAAATTTCTCTTTTACCGATCATGATAAAATATAAAATATAAACAAACGAAAAAAGAATAATATTCTTTTGATTCTCATAGTTTACATCGTTTATTTGATATAGTACTAACTAGTAATTTTCTATTAAATTATTTTTAATTTCAGCAATATATTTAAAGAATGATGTACTAAACTGATACAGTATACATCGTAATGATTAGTTAAATACACATATCATTCCAGAGAGCACGAAGTAGTCTAAAAGATGACTAAAAGACAGATGTCGCACTGCTAGTCATCTTATATGTCTTAAGCCCGATTACACCAATGTTACTTTGATTTTAAGTAAGAAAACTCTCTTTGTCTCTATCTCTTTTTTGCTTAAAATGAGACAGAGAGAGTTTTAAGTATCACTTAAAATCAAAGTAACATTGGTGCAACCGGGCCTTATCCTGATAACTAAAAAAAAAGGATGACCTTCTTTGGATATCTTTTGATCGTCTTTAATACTTCTTTAAATTTTTATATTTTGATACATATAGCATTTAATAACATCAAATTCCTAAATTAATTTTTACATAAAACGAAATAAAATTGCATGACTGACAATTAATATACGTCTCATTTCGTGTTTGCGGTGTCCTATGTGCAAGAGTGATTATCTTTCATTATAGTTCTCTTTGAGAATTCGATTACAAAAAAAAATTTAGTGTTCATTAGAACACGAGTAAAATTTCTCATAATGTTATACTTTTTATTCTGTCCTGTATGATTTTCAAACACGAGACACTGAACTCCATCGCGTCCATCTGGTGGCAATCTCGCGTACTGCTCGTGAATGAGTGATAAAAAGTATTAAAATAACGGAAAGATATATTTTATGTTGTCTTTTCGCCAATACGAAAATATATCTTTAGTCGACCTATTATTTTGCGAAAACGACAACCATAGAAAGATGACACGAAAAGATATCTTTTTTAAGTTGTTAATTAATTTTTTTTTGATTTTTCTTTTCAACAAAACTAAATATGTCTCATAGACATCTTTTGGTCTTGCTAAAAAGACAATCTAAACACAATGTCTTTTCATCATCTTTTAGACACCTTTTCGCTTTGTCGGAAAGACAATTTAAAAAAGACCTCTTTTCTTAAAAGACTTCTTATCTTTTAATATTTTGTACTGTCTGGGATATATATTTCAACGTATCGCTAAAATTAAAATCATTCAATAGAAAGTTACTAGTTATAGTACCTCAAGCGCATGATGTAAACTAAAAGCCATAATAATTCTCTATCTACACTTTCATTTTTTTTTTCTTTTCTCGCCATGTCCTCCTATATTTATATAAATAGAAAGTGAATGCAGAACAGAGATAAAACAAAATACTATTTCATGACTGAACGACTGTTTCATGCAACTATAAAATTTTGGTTTTCCTTCTGCAGTTTTTACGTACAAACTGATTTCTAATTTATGACACTGTCGTATATTAATTTTAAACTGTGCCATGGCCAGAGATCGGGAACTTTTTCATCCAAAAAGCATACGCCGACATCGCATTGCGTTTGATCGTGCATACAGGTCAGCATACGTTAATCAGTTGTTGACACGAAAATATTAGATTGATCAAAAAGTTCATTCGTTTCTTTCCTAGGAGACTAGATAACCAATCATGCAACAATTATGCCACAGCATTAATTAAATAGCTGTGAAATAAAATGACATACAATGATGAGAGTTGTAAAATAATAATTAACTTAATTTATTGTAATTTGCATTATTCTCCTAATTAGGTCACCTGTCTCGGCGCGACACTATGACAAGGAATATTTTCCCCGACAGGACATTGAAAAAGCGACAGTATTCGATTTGGTGTACAAATATCTGGACAAATGCGCCAACCAGAATATAAAGGAGAGACAGCGAAACTGTGCGTGTAATAAATTCAATAAGCGACACGCGAGAAAGAAAGACATTCATAGACATGACTTGGCGACAATTCATACAAATCTCGACGAAGAAATTGCTAGTGACGATGGCGAGCGGTCTCGATCACGCACAAATAAAAATATCCTTAAAAGAGCACCTAGAAGGAGCTCATCGAAAGAATGTATCACCGATTATACAAAAGCTGTTCGCAATGGTACATAAAAACCCTGGTGAAAATAAAAATTGAAGCGTAAGTCGAATGTAATAGGAGAGTAACAGAAGCGTAAACGAAATTTCTAAGAAACAAAAATTGAAACATCAACATGTAAAAGAAGCATAAATACTTCTTTTATATTCCAATTTTCGCCTTCTAGAAGTTTACTCTCTTCTGTTACTTTCCCATTATATTCGATTTAGACTCCGATTTTGATTTTCATCAGAGAATTCATTTTAATATTCAGCAATTGAATCTAGCTTGATATTAAAAAAAGACATAAATTTGTAGAATTATTACAAATAGAACATAGTC